>Ga0123388_1013235_pt1 | contig 17300 bp, 10 predicted proteins | sample T0HHNO3metaT_FD_89916 | JGI IMG/M metagenome (GOLD analysis project Ga0123388, IMG submission 89916) | Methane-oxidizing artificial microbial communities from Washington, USA to study methane cycling - T0-HHNO3 metaT (Metagenome... | ecosystem: Engineered > Modeled > Simulated communities...
CGCACGTCGATACCGGCGATTACCTGGTGGTGATCAATGCCGAGAAGATCCACGTTACCGGCAACAAGCTGGCCGACAAGATGTATTACCGGTTCACCGGTTACATCGGCAACCTCAAGAGCGCGGCAAAGTCACCAGCGACTTGCGCATCCAGGCCAGCGTCCCGACCGTGGAAGCCGCATTAGCCGGCGGCGCGGCAGTGATTTTGATGTCGCACTTGGGCCGTCCCACCGAAGGCGAATACGACGAAGCCTCCAGCTTGAAGCCAGTCGCCGAGCGCTTTTCACAATTGCTGGGTCAACCAGTGCGCTTGGTGAAAGATTGGCTGGACGGCGTGGAAGTGAAACGCGGCGAAGTGGTGCTGTGCGAGAACGTCCGCTTTAACAAAGGCGAGAAGAAAAACAACGCCGAACTGGGCCAAAAAATGGCCGCGCTGTGCGACATATTCGTGATGGACGCCTTTGGTACCGCGCACCGCGCCGAAGCCTCGACCCATGCCGTAGCCGAACACGCAGCCATCGCTTGCGCCGGCCCGCTGTTGGCTGCCGAGCTGGATGCATTGGGCAAAGCCCTGGAAACCCCTGCCCGCCCTTTGGTGGCTATCGTCGGCGGCTCCAAAGTGTCCACCAAATTGACCGTACTGGAATCACTGTCTTCCAAAGTCGATCAGTTGATCGTCGGCGGCGGCATTGCCAATACCTTTATCGCCGCAGCTGGTTACCCAGTCGGTAAATCCTTATATGAAGCGGATTTAATTCCGGAAGCCAAACGTCTGATCGCCTCCGCCAAGGAACGCGGCGCGGATATTCCGGTGCCGGTCGATGTGGTATGTGCGAAAGAGTTTTCCGAAAGCGCTGCGGCTACCGTGAAAAACGTCGCCGACGTGGAAGCTGACGACCTGATCCTGGACATTGGACCGGAAACCTCCAAGCAATACGCGGAAATCCTGAAAACCGCCGGCACTATCGTCTGGAACGGCCCGGTCGGCGTATTCGAAATCGACCAATTCGGCGAAGGTACCAAATCCCTGTCATTGGCAATTGCCGAAAGCCCTGCTTTCTCAATCGCGGGCGGCGGCGACACTCTGGCGGCTATCGACAAATACGGCATCGCCGACAAAGTGTCTTACACCTCTACCGGTGGCGGCGCGTTCCTGGAGTTCCTGGAAGGTAAGGAATTGCCGGCGGTAGCTATTCTGCAAACACGCGCCTAAGCCCGCTGGTCTTGGCGGGGACTAATCGACCCTGCCAGTCTATTATGATCTGAAATTGTGTGCCAGTTGATCCACATCGAAAATTGTTGATCGACTGGTCACGACCCATTTCTGACTATCGAACAACTATTCGACCGACTGGTTTCTGAAGCATCGCAGCCGGTGAAACCGATTTAGTACTGGATATGCAGTAAACTATCTAGGCATTTTAGGGAGATTTTCTGTGTCTAGGACCACTTGTCTTTTAACGGGCCTGTTGTTTGCATTTGGCAGCAACACTTCACATGCGGCCACGGTATGCAAAATTTCTACCGAGAGGTGCATTACTGAATGTATGAATATTGCAGGCAGTGCTCTCGATGTCGGATACTGTTATTCTAACGAAATGGGAAAAGCCGATGGTGAGTTGAATGAACAGTATCAACGCTTGACAGTACTCGCAAAAAAGGTTTTTAGCGAAATAGCAAATCCTCTCTTGAATTCGGAAAGGGCGTGGCTCGCATTCAGAGAACATAACTGTGAACTATTCGAACGTAATGATATGGACAACCACGGTTTTGAACAGAAAGACTGCATGTTGCGTATGACAAGAGAGAGAATTATTGAATTGAGAGAGATAGCCGATAGCATTGAAAGCAGGTGATGAAGAGTAATAGCTCCAACAATATACTCCAGTGATGGTAATTATTTGTACCTGAATTCGTGACTTAAAAATCTATCCACAACTGCAACGCAATGATTTAAAAAGATTACTCTGAGATAATGCCGCTATTCTGCCATTCACCCAGAGAGTGATTTATGAAGCAAGTAGCCTCGATGAAATCGAGGTTTCGAAGACCAACCCCCCTTCAATTTCCGATGTGGGTTTGGTAGTCGGTAAGCCGACGCCCTCGATTCCGCTATCGCTGCATCGAGGCTACAATGGCCTGACTTCAATCGACGTAAGGAATGGCGATGGTGGCGTATCGGCGTAATTTCGTGGCGGGTGGCACCTACTTTTTTACGGTGACGTTGCGCGATCGCCGGGCGCGTTTTCTGGTCGAACATGTCGGCGATTTACGCCGAGCGTTTGCGCAAACCCGCGCCCGAAAACCCTTCGTGATTGAGGCTATGGTGGTATTGCCCGATCATTTGCATGCCATCTGGCGTTTGCCGGAACTCGATACCGATTATCCCGGCCGTTGGAAATCGATCAAATCACTGTTCACTCAGGCCATGGACCGCCAGGGTATGGATGTCGGCAAACGGCATGACGGCAGTGCATCTATCTGGCAACGCCGTTATTGGGAACATACCATACGCGACGAACAGGATTGGTTGCATCACATTGATTACATCCACTTCAACCCGGTGAAGCATGGTTGGGCGCAACGCGTGCAAGATTGGCCGTTTTCATCGTTTCACCGTTATGTCCGTCGCGGTTGGCTTCCTCTGAACTGGGCTGGCGAAAATGTTGCGGATCGGAGTTTCGGCGAACCGTAGCCTCGATGAAATCGAGGTTTCGAAGACCAACCCCTTTCAATTTCCGGTGTGGGCTTGATGATCGGTAGGCCGACACCCTCGATTCCGCTAACGCTAAATCGAGGCTACAATGGCCACACTTCAATCGAAAGGCCATAAGGTGCGCAGAATATAGGGTGCTGCCGGCAGGCGCACCGCTAGTGTTCGTTGCGCCTCGCATGGCTCGGCACAACCTATAGGCAGTCGCACATTTTTGGGATTACGGCTGGCGGCTGTATATTAATCAACTGACGTTCGTCAGAAAAACCATCCGTACACAAATGGCAGAACCTTACCGGACTGGATTTTTCTGATGGTGAAGTTTCGACTTCAATTTGATTGAAGCTAGAATTTAATCCCCTCTGTAGAGGATTAAATTCCATTAAACTCAGATTTTCATGAACTTTGGGAACGGACAGCGACTACCTTGGGCGAGGTATAGCGTTTCCAAAGTGCCGACCCCAGGTTTTTGAAATCGTCCAGATAGGTATAAGCCACCGGAATCACCAATAGGCTCAGCAAGGTGGACGTCACCAAGCCGCCGATGACCGCGACTGCCATTGGGCTGCGGAAGGATGAATCCGCGTTGCCCATGCCTATCGCAATCGGCAACATGCCGGCACCCATCGCGATGGTGGTCATCACGATCGGTCTGGCCCGCTTATGGCAGGCATCCAATAGCGCATCCATACGGCTCATGCCGTGCTCGCGGCGGGCGACGATGGCGTATTCGACCAACAGGATGGAGTTTTTAGTGGCTATCCCCATCAGCATCACCAAGCCAATTAGGGATGGCATCGAAAAGGCTTTGCCGGTCAATAGCAAGGCCACGAAGCCGCCGCCGAAGGACAGCGGCAAAGCCGCCAAAATGGTGATGGGCTGCAGGAAGTCTTTAAACAGCAAGACCAGTACGATAAAGATGCATAGCACACCGGTCAGCATGGCCAAGCCAAAACTGGTGAACAACTCGCCCATCATTTCCGCATCGCCGATATTGATGCGTTTAACACCGGCCGGCAGGTTTTTGATGCTTTCAAGATTCTCAACAGCAGCAGCAACGTCGCCGAGCGGCTGGCCGGACAACTCGATTTCGAAATTCACATTGCGCGAGCGGTCGTATCGATCAATCACCGCCGGTCCGCTGGACAGCTCCAGTTTAGCCACCTGGCCGACCATTACCGCGCCGATGCCCGGCTTGGCGGACGGCACAGCCAAGCGTTCCAATACGCTCAAATCGTGCCGGCCCTCATCGGCCAATTTCACCACCATCGGCACTTGCCGTTGCGCCAGATTGAGCTTGGACAACGACCAGTCGTAATCGCCCAGGGTGGCGATACGCAGGGTTTCCGCCAGCGCAGTGGTGGTCACGCCCAGATCGGCGGCGCGGGCAAAGTCCGGTCGCACCGCTATTTCCGGCCGAACCAGCGCGGCACTGGAAGCGATGCTGCCCAGGCCTGGAATGGTTCGCAGGTCGCGTTCCAGGCTGCGGGCGGCGTTACTCAAGGCTTGCGGATCGTCGCCGCTCAACACCAGCACGTATTTTTCGCCGGAAGCACCCAACCCCACTTTGGTACGCACGCCGGGCAGTTTTTGCAAAGCCTGGCGAATATTTTGTTCGATGACCTGTTTACGTACCGGCCTGTCCTGCCGGTTGGCCAGGGTAATCGTCAAGGTGGCTTTACGGACCTCGCCGCTGCCTTGGTTGCCGGCCATCGGGTCGCTACCTGCCGAGCCGCTGCCGATGGTGGTATAGATCGTTTTTACATAGTCGATACCGGCGACCAATTGCCTGGCGGCTTCGGCGGAAGCACGCGTTTGCGCCAAGCTGGAGCCAGGTGGCAATTCTACGAAGACCTGGGTCTGCGGGTTGTCGTCCGCTGGGATAAAGCCGGTGGGCAATAACGGAATCAAAAACAGCGAGCCGATAAAAAACGCCGCTGCGCCGCAGATCGTGGTGAACCGATGATGCAAACACCAGCCCGCTAGCTTCATATAGGTGCGCATCAGCACACCTTCTTTTACCTCTGCGTGCTCTTTGTCTTTTAACATGTACGCGGCCATCATCGGCGTCAGCATCCGGGCGACAACTAACGAGGCTAAAATTGCCAGCGCCGCCGTCCACCCGAATTGCTTGAAAAACCGCCCGGCCACCCCGCTCATGAATGCGGTCGGCAGAAACACCGCCACCAGCGCGAAGGTAGTGGCAACTACGGCCAAGCCGATTTCGTCGGCGGCCTCCATGGCGGCTTGATACGGGGTTTTTCCCATCCGCAAATGACGAACAATGTTTTCCACTTCGACGATAGCATCGTCGACCAAAATGCCGATTACCAAAGATAAGGCTAACAAGGTGATCACATTTAGCGAAAAGCCCAAATAATCCATGCCCAAAAAGGCTGGAATCACCGACAGCGGCAAAGCCACCGCGGAAATAAAGGTGGCCCGCCAATCGCGCAAGAACAGCCAGACCACTAAAACCGCCAATAAGGCGCCTTCGTAAAGCATGGTCATGGAACCTTGGAATTCCTCTTCGACCGGCGTCACGAAATTAAACGCTTCGGTGAACTCGATATCCGGGTTGGCGACGCGCAACTCGTCTAGGGCTTTTTTCACGCCTGCGCCGACTTCCACTTCGCTGGCGCCCCTGCTGCGGGTGACTTCAAAACCCACCACCGGTTTACCATTCAGCAGCGCCAGCGCGCGCGGTTCTGCTACCGAGTCGTCCACCTTGGCGACTTGATCGAGCCGAATATGGCGGCCGTCAGCCAATGAAAGCTGCAAGGGCCTTATTTCATCGACCGACGCCACGTTCGCCAAGGTGCGCACCGGTTGTTCGCCGCTACCCAAATCGATGCGACCGCCGGCGCTCTCGCGCTGGATTTGCCGCAATTGCCGGGAAATGTCTGCCGCAGTCGCCCCCAAGGCTTGCAGCTTGACCGGGTCCAAAGCAATCGTCACCTCCCGGCTGACACCGCCCACCCGGTTGACCGCACCGACGCCGCGTACCGCCAACAGGCGTTTGGCAACCGTGTCTTCGACAAACCAGGACAGCGCTTCTTCATCGCGCTGCGCGGAACTGACGGTTAAGGCCAAAATCGGCGAACCGGCCAAATCCAGCTTGGTGACAATCGGATCGCGCAGGTCGCCAGGCAAGTCGGCGCGGACTTTGGAAACGGCGGAACGCACATCGTCCAAGGCCTCCTGTACCGGCTTTTCCAGGCGAAATTCGGCGGTGATGGTGGCACTGCCATCCTGGACCTTGGAGGTGATATGTTTCAAACCCTGCAAGGTGGCGATGGCGTTTTCGATTTTCCGTGCCACCTCGGTTTCCAGTTGCGACGGCGAAGCGCCGGGCAGCGAGGTCGAGACCGTGATGGTAGGCAAATCCAGGTCGGGGAAGTTCTGGATTTTCATTGATTTAAAGCTGATCAAACCGGCAAAACTGAGCAGCACGAACAACATCATGGCCGGAATGGGGTTGCGGATACACCAGGCTGAAACGTTCATTGTGTTACCACCCGTACGCTGTCGCCGTCGGCCAAAAACGAGGCACCGCCGGCCACCAGCCGGTCTTCGGCGGCCACTCCGGATAAAATTTCCAGCTGGTCGCCGTTTCTGCGGCCCAGTTGCACTTTGACCTGCTTGACGCGGGCCCGGTCTTCGGTTTGTTCGGTCAGCAGAAACACATAGCTAAAGCCATCCCGCAGCGACAACGCATCTTGCGGCACGGTTAGAGCCGTGGAACTGCCCAAATCAAATTCACCACGGGCGAACATACCGGCACGTAAACCGCTTTGCGCAGCATGAGGTAAATCAACGTAAACCAAGCCATTGCGATTTTGCACATCAAGGGTTGGCGCCAGGAAACGTACACTTCCCTCTATGCTGCCGACATTCGGCACTTCCACCCTCACCCTGTTGCCCGGTTTCAGTTGCGTCATTTCCGCGGCGGTAAGCTCGCCGCGCCATTCCAGGCGGTTTTGCCGAATCAAGCGAAACAATTCCTGGCCTTTCGTGGCGACCGCGCCCAAGGTGGCGCTACGCGCGGAAATCACGCCGTCGTCGCTGGCCAATACCTTGGTATATTTCAGCCGTAGCAATTGCGCATCCAACTGCGCTTTGGCGGATTGCAGTTTGGCCTCCGCGGTTTTGGCGCCGGTCAGGTACTGGTCCACTTGTTGAGCGCTCAACGCCCCGGATACCGAGACCTTCCGTGCCCGCTCGGCGTTGAGTCGGGCTTCGGCCAGATTGGCTTCGGCTTCGGCCACTACGCCTCGGGCTTGCGCGACATCGGCCAATACGCTTTCGTCCGAAAAGGTTGCCAACACCTGGCCTTTTTTAACGGCTTCGCCGATTTGCACATTAATCGCACTCAGGCGCAGATCGCCGATTTCGGCGCCGATCACGGCTTCCTGCCAAGCCGCAATCGAACCGTTAGCCGTAAGACTGAGCGGAATATCACGCGTTTGCGGACGAATCGCCGAAACGCTGAGCGCCGGATTAGCCGCCGGTGCTTCGGCCGATGGCGCGGGCTGGCTGACGCGGCCGATAGCCACGCCAATACCGATTAATAGTAGTAAGGCGACGAATAGCGCGCCTATTTTTCCCTTGGTCATGATTTTCCTCCGCTGAGCATGTCTAATTGATTCGGAAATAAATGCGTGTTGCCGATGGCTCTAAGTTTGGTTGGGTCCGCTGCTGCCGTGTCAGGATTCGGCGAGTCGCCTCCGTCCGCCCAGCCGCCGCCGGCCGCGCGATAAAGCGCGATCCAGGCCCCGACCTGTTCCTGCTCCAGTTCTTCGAGCGCCAGTTCGGCGGCAAGCACGTTGCGGCGGGCCGTTTCCACATCGAGCAAATTACCCAATCCGCTTTGGTAGAGCGTTTGCAGCGCCTGAAAGTTTGCCCGGTAGCCGTTGACCGCCTCGCGGCCTTGCGGCAAGCGTTGGCGGGTGCTATCCAAACGCACCAGGGCGTCTTCGACTTCCTTGACCGCCGTGCGCACTTTGGCGCGGAAGCGGCTTTCCGCCGCTTGGTATTGCACCTTGGCGACTTCCACATCGGCCGCGCGCTTACCGGCGTCGAACAGCGGCAAGCTCAGGGTCGGCCCTATCGCCCAAGTCTGCGCCAGCATCAGCGCCGCGCCGTTGATGTTTTGCAACGTCGGGGTAATGTTGCCCGACAGGCTCAGTTTCGGAAATTGCTTGGCCCGTTGCACGCCGACATTGGCGCTGGCCTCGGCAAGGTCGCGCTCGGCGGCCGCCACGTCGGGCCGTTGCAATAACACCTTGGCCGGTAACGAGGCGATTTCGAACGCCGGTGGATTGGGCAGTTTCGCCGCCTGATCCGCCGAGCTGTTCAGTAATGTCCGCATGTCGGCTTCCGCGAGGCCGGTCATCGCCACCAGGCTTTTGATCGAACGTTCGCACTGTGCTTGTTGTTGCAGCAAGGTTCTGCTGCCTTCGGCGGCACTGGCGGTAGCCAAGGCCACGTCGCCCGGCGAGCGGAAGCCGCTCTGGCCGGCAACCGCCGCCACCCGCGCCGATTCGAGGCGCGAAGCGCTGTCGGTACGCAATAGTTGCACTTGCGCTTCGCAATAACGATAAGCCAGGTAGGCATCGGCGACTTCCACCGCCACCGCGACCCTGGCATCGTGCCAGGAGGCGTTGCGCGATGCCAGTTGGCTTTGGGCCGCTTCCTGCTGCCGGGCCAAACCGCCGAACAGGTCTATTTCCCAGCTGGATTGCAATCCGGCAGAAAACTGGTTCCAGATGAACGGTGTGCCGCCAAACGAGGACGAAGAGCGTTTGGAGGCGAGCTCGGAGTCCAATTTAGGGAGTAAGGCGGCATCGGCGCCCACGAGATTGGCTCTAGCTTCTTCGATGCGCGTTCTGGCATCGGCAACCGACGTGCTAACTTGCTCGGCGGCGCTCAACAGGCGAGTCAGGGCCGGGTCCTGAAAGCGCTCCCACCAGCGCATCAGCTCGGCGGGATCGCCTTGATGAGCCTGTTGCTGGTTGGCCACATCCGCTTGCGGCGCTTGCCAGCTTGCCGGCGCCGGCAGCGGTTCGGCTTGATAATCCGGGCCGACGGTAGTCAACAAACCGCCGGACCCGCAAGCCGAAAGCAGCAAGGGGATCACACTCAAGCCAAGCGGCCGCGAGATATTATTGCTCATGATCGCCATCCCGAGCGCGGCGCGCAGCTTCGCTGTCTATCATGGCCAACGCATAGCCGGCCAGACGTTCGGCCAGCACGTCGATGTGTTGTGGGGAATTTAAAATTTGCGGAGAGATCATCGAGATGACGTCTTGCCCCACATAAAAATACACCGCCATGCCTATCATCGCGAAAGCCAGCCTATGCAAATCCTCGTCGACGCTGCTCAATCCCAAATGTTCCTTGAGCAGCGACACCAAGGCTTCATGCTGAGGTTTGATTTCCGCATCGATTTCCTGTTGCCAGGCGCCGGTCGGCTCTATCATCTCCCGGAAGTGCAGTTTCATCACGAGCCCAAGCTCCTCGCCTTTTTTCAACGGTTCGAGGAATTCGCCGAAAAATCGGGTCAACACTTCGGCTAACGGTAAGTCGGCGTAGGCGGCGACATCGGAGCCGCAAGGCGTGTCGCCCATCGGTTCGAAAAACGCGGCGCGATATAGACCGGCCTTGTCGCCGAAGTAATAGCGGATGGCCGAAATGTTTGCCCCCGCCGCGTCGCAAATTTCCCGCGTGGAAGCGGCCTTGTAACCTTTTTCGGCAAATAGCCGCAATGCCGCCATTACCAGCCGGCTGCGAGCGTCGTGAGTTTCTATTTCGGAGTTTTCGGTTGTGACCATGCTGCCTCGGCGAAAGTGTATGCTGAAAAATAAATCAATCGATTGATTTTAAATTTATCAATCAATCGATTGATTGTCAAACTAAAATATGACGCATACCTTGAGCTTGAATGCCGAGCGATATTATTCGGCTTTACTGGGCAAGATTTTGGAAATGGCTTGACTGAAGCACTGGCTGCCAATTTGAAGGCCGAGGAGTTAACCGACGCCCAAGACGAATACCTTATTGCTGAACGATGAGATGTCGGTAAGGCAATCGGGCCTGCCACCGACTTACCCATCTACTGAAACGACCGCCTACCGCACCATGCGATGGCTGGCTTCGCACGTCAAATAGATATTAAATTGTGATTGACCGCCCGGCCGCAGAGATACCCAAGGTTCTTAACGTAAAACTTGCAAAGCTGAAGACGTCAAACGGGCGGCTTATCCAGGCTTTGGACTCCTGAAAACGCCACGATGCCGATTTGGCGATGTTTGAAAACAAACCTGTCTGGGTTGGAAAAGCTGAAAGTATTCATGTCGATACTTCAGTAACGGCCATGGTATGTAGCATGACCGAGCATCTGGATATGCTCAAGGACAACTTTCCCTCGATTCCTGCCGAAAATAGCTTCCATTGCGGCTGATTTGAGCAGAAACACCAGGTCATATGCCGCACGAAACTGCGTTATATGACATAGTTTTAGATGTAATCCTTCCCCCTACGCCTCGCCATCAACAACCTTACAGCCAAGCATTACCTGGATTGGCCGGCTGCCTGCGTTTATTGGCACACAGCTTGCGGCAATTTCCGTCTTCCCTTCACAAAATCCGGAGCCTGTCGCTTGTCCGTCATCGCCATCCAGCACGATCAGATAGCCGAATTATTTCTGAATCATAAAGAAGCCATCGTCGATTTTTTGCTGCAAAAGGTAAAGTGCCCCGATGCCGCACAAGATCTGAGTCAGGAGACTTATTTACGTTTACTGGGCAAGGACAGTCTGGCGCACACCGACAATCTGCCCGGTTATCTGTTTCGTACCGCCGAACGACTGTCGATAGACTTTATTCGCCACCATCAGCTTAGCGGCGCAAAGACTCAAGGCTTAGACGACGAGCTGACTTGCCCGCTTATGCAACCCGAGGACTTTGCCATTCTTAGCCAGCAATGCGAGCGCCTGTTACTGGCTATCGCCAGCCTGCCACGGCAATGCCGACATATTTTACTGCTGCGCAAGATCGACGAATTAACTTATGCGCAAATCGCCGGACAACTGGGCATCTCCGAAAAGACCGTGCAACGCCAATTGGTCAAAGCCATGCTGCACTGCCATCAGATGTTCAACGACGTGCGTTACTAAACCGGCCAATCAATGAAGGCGCCTAACCTTTCGCAAGAACAACAGATTCTTAAACAAGCCGCGACATGGTTTGTGGAGTTGCAGTCCGAATACTGCAACGACAGGCGGCGGCAAGCATTCGCGCAATGGCTTCTGCAAAACCCCGCGCATCAGCAGGCTTACGATGACATAGCCAGCCTTTGGGGAAACCTGGATAAGCTAAAAACCCGCGAGGTAGCTGGTTTGAGTGCCGCACGCTCAGCGCGGCCCCGCATCTGGCGAAACGGCAAAATGTTAACCGGCAGCCTGCTGCTTGCGACGATATTGACCGGCGCATGGCTGGACTTCAAGGCCCCTAGCAGGGTTTACCAAACAGGCATTGGCGAACGGCAAACCTTGCAGCTGGCCGACGGTTCCCAACTGCAATTGAATACAGACACACAACTGCGTGTGCGACTGTCCTGGTGGCGCCGCGAGATCGAATTGCAGCAAGGCGAAGCCATGTTCAACGTCGCCCATCAGGCTTGGCGCCCTTTTAACGTACATACCGGCAATCTACAAATTAAAGACATCGGCACCGTGTTTAACGTGCGGCACGATGCTTTGGGCACCGCCGTATCGGTACTGGAAGGCGAAGTGGCCCTGTACGCCGGCCGCAGCTGGTTTGGCGAAAATTTACCGGCCGGCTTCAGCCGCAAGATAGACCCAAACGGCCACTGGCAAAAATCCGAAAAACCCAATCCCGAACAAGTGGCGGCATGGCTTAACGGCCAGCTGTTGTTCGACCATACCCCGCTGACCGAAGTCGTCGCGGAATTGGAGCGTTATCACGCCGTGCGTTTTGCGTTTGCCGATCCTACTTTGGCCAAACAAACCCTGAGCGGCAGTTTCAATAGCGCCGATCTCAAGCCGTTTCTACAAGCCCTGGAAAAAATCCTGCCTATCCGCGTACAACGCCAAAAGCAAACCATCGTGCTTTACAGCCGCTAACAAGCAAGTGTGCGCTTTCGGGTTCAAAAAAATATTCCGCAAAAATGTCCAGTTTGACCAGTCTGCTTCGTTAATGGGGTATGGCGAATCAAAAAATATTGCCACCCACGACTAACAGGAGATGATCATGGATTGCAAACTTAACACCCCACCTGAGAAAAAACCGCGCCGACGGGCGCCGCTGCTGGCTTTGGCCCTAGCTGCTTCAATAGACGCAAGCGCGGCAGACAGCTCCGGCGCGAGCATAGACCTTCCCGCGCAGCCGCTGGCAGCTACGTTGGAGAACCTGGCAAAGTCCACCAATACCAAACTGATATACGCCGACTCAGTGGTGCAAGGCTTGCAAGCCCAGCCGCTGAAGGGCAATTACACTGTACAACAGGCCTTGGAAAAAGTGTTAAGTCAGAACGGCTTACAGTACGAGCAAGTGGGCGAAGGCGTAATTGCGGTTAAAAAAGTCCCAGCACCAAAAGCACAAGCCATCAAGGACGATTCGATTTTCGAGCTGGGTGCGGTCACCGTTAGTGATCAAGCAGAAAATGTAAAATTAACCAGCAAGGACATCGCCACTTCGGTGGACATCATGTACGCCGATAAGATCGCCGACCAAAACGTGTTGACGGCCTACGACTTATTCCACCGTATGCCCGGCGTCCAAGTTACTCAATTCGGCCAAGGCATTACGACCGGAAAAATGTCGTTTCGCGGCTTCAATGGCGAAGGCCGGGTTAACGCGGTCAAATTACTGATCGACGGCGTTCCCAGCAACACCAACAGTGGCGACACCTATTTCATCGACTCGCTGTTTCCGCTGGACATCGAGTCGATTGAAGTGGTGCGCGGTACCAACGACGCCCGCTACGGCCTGCACTCTTTTGCCGGTAACATCAGCATGAACACCACCGCTGGCGGCAACTACGCCAAGGGCCGGCTCAGTTACGGCAGTTTCAATACCCACGACATCCAGTCCGGGCTGGGTTACGAAAAAGACGGTCTCTCGCAAAACTATCAAATATCCTATCGTGCCAGCGACGGCTACCGCGACCACAGCGACACCGATAAAAACAGCTTTTCCGGCAAATGGTTTTACACCCCGGACGACCAAAAATACAAAATAGGTCTGATCGCCCGCTGGAGCGAAGCCGGCGCTCAAGAACCCGGCTATATGACTTACCAGGAACAGTTACTCAATCAAACCCAAACCTTCGCCCGAAATGCCACCGACGGCGGCAAACGTACGGTTGGTCAAGTCAGCACCCATTTGGATGTCAACCTCAGCAAAACCTTATTCTGGTCGTCCAAGGTTTACGGTAACTTATTCGACGACCAACGTTACGTGACCTATGGTCCAGGCGCGGCGCAGCAAGAACGCGACCGCGATGAAATCCAGTACGGCGCGATGACCTCGCTAACCTACCATCCGGTTGTCAGTTGGTTGGACGACTTTTCGCTGGAAACCGGTTTCGATTTCCAGCAGCAGGAGAACAAATACCTGCGTTATTTGACCGATAGCCGGGTTCGCCGTAGCAGCGGTTTGCGTAACGACGAGAAGTGGGATTTCTTGAACTACGGCGGCTACATTCAGGCCGTGATCAAACCCTTCAAATGGTTAAAGCTGACACCGGGCTACCGTGCCGATATCATCGACGGCAGCTTTTTCAACTACCGCCCCGGCACCACCTTCGGCTCTTCACCGTTGAACGATTACGGCACGATTTCGCAGCCGAAAATCGGCGCGGTGATTACGCCAATCGAAGGTTACAGCCTTTACGGTAACTGGGGCCGCACCTTCCAGGTCGGCCTGGGACAGGCAACCTTCATCGGCCGTAACCAAGCCAACATTGGCCCCTCGTTGAACGATGGCTGGGAAGTTGGGGTCAAGCTGAAACCGGTGGATTGGGCCGAGGGCCGGGTCGCCTATTGGGCACAAGACGCCAGCAACGAAATCAGCCGCAATTTGGCTAGCGTCGATTCGACGATGATCGGTGCCACCAAGCGCCAGGGCGTGGACATTGAAGTCAAGGTCTACCCCACCGACAAAGTCGGCGTTTGGGCGGCCTACTCTTTACAGGAAGCTAAAGTCACCAATCCGCCGGTGGTTTCGGCTGGCACTATGGAATACGTCGCCGGCAATCAGGTGGTCAATACCCCGAATTATTTGTTTTCGGCCGGTATCGACTACCAAATTTTGCCGCAATTGCGTTCTTCGCTGTGGACCAGCGGCCAAGGCGATTACTTTGTCGATCAAGCCAATCAACGCGGCCAATACGGGGAATACGCCCTACTTAACCTCGATTTGGGCTATCAGGTGACCAAGGAAGTGGAATTGCAATTTCAAGCCAAAAACCTGACCGATGCGCGCCGGGAATACGTTTGGTACGACGAAACTTTCGGCGCCACCGCCCAACCGTTCTTCTCGCCGGGCGACGGCATTGCCTTCTACGGCGCCGTCAACGTCAAGTTCGACTACTAAGCTCGCATCACCATGAAATTAACGGCCGGCAAAAAACAGGCTAGACGCCAGTTTTGGCTGGCCGTGCATTTGTATCTAGGCTTATCCTTGGGGCTGATCATCGCGCTGGTCGGTCTGACCGGCAGTCTATTGGTGTTTTATATCGATCTGGACGAGTGGCTGAATCCGCAATTGATCATTTCCGAACCCAGCCCCCAACGGCAAAGCTACGAAGATATTTTTCAAGCCTTGCGCCGGGCAGAACCTACCCGGCAACGCGGCTGGCGGCTGGAAATACCAGACGATCCGCAGCGGGCGATCACCGCCCGCTACTATAAGCCGCAAGAAACCGAGCATCACGGCTTTGCCCCGCTGATGTTGTCGGTCGATCCTTATACCGGCTCGGTACTCGCCAATCGCTTCTGGGGCGAATTTGCGATGACCTGGCTTTACGATCTGCATTACAAATTGTTGCTGGACGAAACCGGCAAGATATTGATGGCTATCGTGGGCGGCTTGTTGCTGATGTCCTTGGTCAGCGGCGTCTATCTGTGGTGGCCGCCGCTGCACAAATTAAAGAGCGCTTTGAGCCTAAAGCGACATGCCAGCCGCGAACGCTTAAATTACGATCTACATAAACTGGCGGGCGTCTACAGCTTAATCGTGATGCTGGTATTGGCGGTAACCGGGGTAGCTTTGGAGATTCCGCAATATGTCAATCCTATACTAGGTTATTTCTCGCCTTTGCAGGCATCGCCCGCGCCAAAATCGGCCATAACCCAAAACAACCCAGCCCGCATCAGCCTGGATCAAGCCGTCGCTGTCGGCCAAGCCCGCTTCCCGCAGGCGCGCCTGTGCTGGATAGAAACGCCGCACGACACCAACGGCAGCTATCGCATCAATCTGCGCCAAGCCGGCGAACCCAGTCTGCGCTTTCCCAAAACCAATGTCTGGGTGGATCAATATTCCGGCCAGGTGTTGGCCATCAGCAATCCGGATGAGCTTGGCGGCTCCGATACCGTCATTAACTGGCTGCATCCGCTGCATACCGGCGAAGCGTTTGGTTTGACCGGCCAATTGCTGGTGTTATTCTCCGGCCTCGTCTGCCCAATACTGTTTATCACCGGGCTGATACGCTGGCTGCAAAAACGTCGCGGTCGGCGTACGACCAAACGGCAGTCGCTCAGCGCAAAAAACCAGCCGCTATCGCCCCAAATGCTGAATCGATAACACCTTTGTGGTTTATGGCTGGTAACGGCTAAGTATTTGCGGCAAATTCGCTCGACTCATCTAAAATCTGCATAATTACTCGATCCGTTTCGGTGGCGTTTGCCGTAAATGGTCGCTACTCAATTCTTGATTTTAAAAGCACAACACTCATGTCTCACAGTAATTCGGCCTCAGCCATCATTTATGCGTTCGCCGCCAATCTGGGCATCGCCTTGACCAAAACCGGCGCGGCAGTCTGGACCGGCTCCGGCTCGCTGCTGGCGGAAGCCATTCATTCCTTTGCCGATTGCGGCAATCAGGTCTTGTTGTTTATTGGTATGAAACGCTCGGCGCGGGCAGCAACGCAGCACCATCCCATGGGCTTTGGCCGGGAAGCGTATATCTGGTCGATGATGGTAGCGATTACGCTATTCTCGGTGGGCGGATTATTCTCGATCCACGAGGGTTGGTTGCGTTATCACGAACCGCATACCGTGGAAAACGCCGGTATGGCTTTGGCGATATTGGCTATCGCCGTGGTTTTGGAAGGATTTTCGTTGCGCGCTGCCTTGGCAGCGATGGAAAACGAGCGTGGCGAACGGGGCATTTGGCAATGGTTTAAAGAAACTCAATCCAGCGAATTGATGGTGGTGATCGGCGAGGACTTGGCCGCGCTGCTTGGCTTGGTGATAGCCGCGGCGATGCTGGGTTTGACTATGCTTACCGGCAATTCAGCCTACGACGCGGTTGGCTCGATGTTGATCGGCGCATTGTTGGTGGTAGTGGCGGTGTTAATCGGCCGAGAAGTGCATTCTTTACTGCTCGGCGAAGCCGATGTCACGATTCGCGATGCAGTGCAAAGCTATCTGGAAAAACAAGGCTGTATCAACCGTGTGCTGAATATTTGGGCTGTTAGCCACGGCAGCCAAGTGATGCTGGCGATTAAAGCCGAATTGCTGGCGGATTTGAGCGTGGGGGAAGCTGTTGAATTAATTAACGGAATGGAAAAACAGATCAAAATCGACCATCCTCGCGTGAATTGGGTCTTTTTCGAAATCGATAATTCTGATTAAATAATACAGTCAAATGTTTAGGCCACATATCTGGAGCAAAGTAATAACTTGAGCACCCTACCGAAAACCCGTTTAGCGCTACTTTCTCTAGCTTGCCTAATGTTGCAGAGCGCTCCTGCGGCCGCCAGATACGCGGCAATCGTGATCGACGCCGACACTGGCCGCGTGGTCCACGAAACCGAATCCACCCAACGCTGGTATCCCGCGTCGTTGACCAAGGTCATGACCATCTATTTAACGCTTTCGGCATTAGAAAATGGCCGTCTGCGACTGACCGATACCGTGTTTGCGTCAAAACACGCCGCCTCGCAACCGCCTTCCAAACTGGGTTTGCGCACCGGCCAAAGTTTGACGGTAGAACAAGCCATCATGGCGGTCACCACTCGTTCCGCCAATGACGCAGCCGTAGTACTGGCGGAAAAGTTGGGCGGCACGGAAAGCAATTTTGCGACGATGATGACTCAACAAGCACGTACCCTGGGCATGTACAACAGCTCGTTCGAAAACGCCAGCGGCTTGCCAAACGACGGTCAAATCAGTAGCGCCCGTGACTTGGCCTTGTTGTCCGCCGCCTTGATTCGCGACTTCCCGCAACATTATCATTATTTTTCGGCGACGGAATTTAACTACAAAGGGCGGGTAATGCCCAATACCAACCGCATCCTGAAAAGCTATCCGGATGCCGACGGTCTGAAAACCGGTTTTACC
>Ga0123388_1047777_pt1 | contig 17248 bp, 19 predicted proteins | sample T0HHNO3metaT_FD_89916 | JGI IMG/M metagenome (GOLD analysis project Ga0123388, IMG submission 89916) | Methane-oxidizing artificial microbial communities from Washington, USA to study methane cycling - T0-HHNO3 metaT (Metagenome... | ecosystem: Engineered > Modeled > Simulated communities...
AGCCGAAGCCGAACATCAGGAAAGCCGACACCACCAGGCGTATCAGCGTCGAACGGTTGCGGCGCTCGGAACCGGCCGCAACCCGGGTTTGCTCGGTCATTGACCCGACATCCCGTAACGCACGACAAACAGCACGAACACCGCCGCCGCGGTGGCCGCCAGCCACAACGCCGTACGGACGTTGCGGCGGCGGAGTGCTTCATCCATCTCGGTCACGCCAGTACTCACTTGAAGACCGGCGGGGTTTCGAAGGTGTGGTGCGGCGCCGGCGACGGCACCGTCCACTCGAGACCTTCAGCACCGTCCCACGGCTTGGCCGAAGCCTTCTCGCCACCCTTCAGGCACTTCAGCACGACAACCAGGAACACCAGCTGCGACAGGCCGAAACCGAAGGCACCGATGGACGAGATCATGTTGAACTCGGCGAACTGCAGCGAGTAGTCCGGGATACGGCGCGGCATGCCGGCCAGGCCCAGGAAGTGCTGCACGAAGAAGGTCATGTTGAAGAAGATCAGCGACAGCCAGAAATGCAGCTTGCCCAGCTTCTCGTCGTACATGTGGCCGGTCCACTTCGGCAGCCAGTAGTAGGCGCCGGCGTAGGCCGAGAACAGCGCACCCGCCACCATCACGTAGTGGAAGTGAGCGACGACGTAGTAGCTGTCGTGCAGTTGCACGTCCACCGCGGTCATCGACAGCACCAGGCCAGAGAAACCGCCCAGCGTGAAGAGGAAGAGGAAGCCGATCGAGAACAGCATCGGGGTTTCGAAGCTCAGCGAGCCGCGCCACATCGTGGCCACCCAGTTGAACACCTTCACGCCGGTCGGGATGGCGATCAGCATGGTGGCGAACATGAAGTACAGCTGGCCGGCCACCGGCATGCCCACCGTATACATATGGTGCGCCCACACGATGAAGGACAGGATGGCGATCGACGAGGTCGCGTACACCATCGAGGCGTAGCCGAACAGCGGCTTGCGCGAGAAGGCGGGAATCACCTGCGACACGACGCCGAAGGCCGGGATCGCGATGATGTACACCTCGGGGTGACCGAAGAACCAGAAGATGTGCTGGTACAGCACCGGGTCACCACCACCGGCAGCGTTGAAGAAGCTGGTGCCGAAGTGACGGTCGGTCAGGATCATGGTGACCGCGCCAGCCAGAACCGGCATCACGGCGATGACCAGGTAGGCGGTGATCAGCCAGGTCCAGCAGAACAGCGGCATCTTCATCAGCGTCATGCCCGGCGCGCGCATGTTCAGGATCGTGGTGACGATGTTGATCGAGCCCATGATCGAGGAGATGCCGAGGATGTGGACCGCGAAGATCGCCATGTCCATGCCGATGCCCATCTGGATGGTCAGCGGCGGATACAGCGTCCAGCCCGACGCGGCGGCACCGCCCGGCACCAGCAGCGAGGTCGTCAGCAGGATGGCGGCCGGCGGCAGCAGCCAGAAGGACCAGTTGTTCATGCGCGCGAACGCCATGTCGGATGCGCCGATCATCAGCGGGATCATCCAGTTCGCGAAGCCGACGAAGGCCGGCATGATGGCGCCGAACACCATGATGAGACCGTGCAGCGTCGTCATCTGGTTGAAGCGGTCGGGATCGACCACCTGCAGGCCCGGCTGGAACAGTTCGGCACGGATCACCAGCGCCATGATGCCGCCGACGATGAACATTGCGAACGAGAACCACAGGTACATCGAGCCGATGTCCTTGTGATTGGTGGTGGTCACCCAGCGCATCAGTCCGCTGGGGTGGTGATCATGCGAGTGATCGTGCGAGTGGTCGGCACCGCCCGGAATCGCAGCCATGTGTATCTCCTGGAAATCTAGAAAGTGACTGAACGTTCAGAGAGCCGCTTACTCTTCGCGGGCCATCTTGATGTCCGACGGTTGGATGACCTCGCCCGTCGCATTGCTCCAGCTGTTGCGCGTGTAGGTCAGCACTGCAGCCAGATCGGTATCGCTCAGGTGCTTGAACGCAGCCATCGCGGTACCCGACTTGCCGTTCATCACGAGATGGATCTGCGCGTCCTGCGAGCCGAGCACCACCTTCGAGCCGTCGAGCGCGGGGAAGGCCGGCGGCAGACCCTGGCCATTGGCCTGGTGACAGGCGGCACAGTTGGCGGCGAACACCTTGGCACCACGCGGGGTCAGTTCCTCGACGGTGTACATCTTGTTCGGATCATCAGCAGCAGCGGCCAGTTCGGTCTTCTTCTTTTCGACCCAGGCCGCGTATTCGTCTTCGGTCACGACCTTGACGACGATGGGCATGTAGCCATGGTCCTTGCCGCACAGTTCTGCGCACTGACCGCGGAAGGTGCCGGTCTTCTCGGCACGGAACCAGGTGTCACGGATGAAACCGGGAATCGCGTCCTGCTTGACCGCCAGTGCCGGCACCCACCATGCGTGGATCACGTCGTTCGCGGTGGTCAGGATGCGCACCTTCTTGCCGACCGGCACAACCAGCTCGTTGTCAACTTCGAGCAGGTAGTCGGTGCCCTTGGCCGCTTCGTTGCGGATCTGCGGCTGCGGCGTCGACAGGTTGCTGGTGAAGCTGATGCCTTCACCGTCGCCCTTCAGGTAGTCGTAGCCCCACTTCCACTGATAGCCGGTGGCCTTGATCGTGATATCGGGGTTGCTGGTGTCACGCATCGCCAGGATGGTCTTGGTCGCCGGCCAAGCCATGCCGAGCAGGATGAAGACCGGAACGATGGTCCACAGGATTTCGACCGTGGTGCTTTCGTGGAAGGTTGCAGCCTTGTGGCCGGCGGACTTGCGGTGCACGAACACCGACCAGAACATCACGCCGAAGACTGCCACGAAAATGACGCCACAGACGATGGTCATCAGCAGGTGGAGGTCATACACCTTCTGACCCAGTTCGGTGATCGGCTCCTGCAGATTGAGCTTCATTTCCGCCTGGGCGAGCCCGGCAAGCAGAAACAACCCCATCCCGGCCCACGCCCTGCGGGCGATGGACGAGCCACCTCTTGTTAGCGCCATATTGCAACCCCAAATATATGTTGTGATTGATTCTGAAACCGCGGTCTTAAAACCGTCTTTCCCGCAATCTAGCCGACAGCTCCCGCACCAGCAACTCGCGGCCGCCCTCGTCCAGATACCGCCCCACCACGACCTGCTGGTCGCGGCACCGCACGACTACTTCGGAACCCAGGCCGACCCTGCGCGTTTCGACCTTTGCCCATGCGGGCACAAACTCATGTCTGCAGACACGATCCCGTTCGCAGACCTCCACGACCAACCGGCTCTCGTCGAGATGGATGCGCTCGAAATCACCGACGCGTCTGCCGAAAGCGATGAAGGCAATGCCCAGCGCCCCGATTTCGACGCCCGCGAACGGGAGTACCCACCAGACACCAGCCATGGCCCAGGCCATCGCGATCAGTAGGGACAACACAGCCGTGACCAGGAAGAAGGCCAGAAGCGCACGCGGCGACATCGAACAGTTGCGGCGTGCAACGATGCTGAACTCGTTGGATTGGCTGAGCACTGCGGACACTGAACTGCCCCGGAAGTGTTATCTCCCCCTGACACGGCTTCTGCAGGCCGCTTAACAGGCATAAGCTAGCACGGGTATTGATCCTTATCAATATTGCCCCGCACCAAGCGGGTGCCTTCAGCCCCTGCTGGCGAGGCGATCAAGCAGGCGGCGATGCACGCCGCCAAAGCCGCCGTTGCTCATCACCAGCACGTGATCGCCGGCTTTCACGCCGTCGGCGAGCGCATCGAGCAGTTCCTCCACCGACGACGCGACACTGGCCCGTTCGCCCAGCGGCGCCAGCGCCTCGGCCGCATCCCATCCGAGGGCGGGGCCGCCGAGGCAGTAGCACATGTCGGCCCCGGCGAGCGCTTCGGGCAGACGCGCCTTCATGACACCGAGCTTCATCGTATTGGAGCGCGGCTCGATCACCGCGACGATGCGCGCCTCGCCCACCACCGAACGCAGCGCGCGCAGGGTTTCGTCGATGGCCGTCGGATGATGGGCGAAGTCATCGTAGACGGTGACGCCACCGGCCTCGCCGACGCGCTCGAGCCGGCGTCGGATGCCGACAAATTCACTGAGCGACGCCAGCGCCTGCTCCGGCCGCACACCGGCATGCCGCGCCGCCAGCATGGCGGCCAACGCATTGTTCGCGTTGTGCATGCCGGGCATTGCAAGACGCCCGGTCGCGCGTTCGCCCGCCGGCCCGACCACCGCCAACGCGTCGCCGGTCGACTCGACGCGCCAGCCGGCGGCATCGTTGAACCACTCGACCTCGCTCCACACACCGCGCGCCAGCACGCGCTTGAGCGCGGCCTCACCGCCATTCGCGACGACGCGGCCGAGCCGCGGCATGGTGCGCACCAGATGGTGGAACTGCGTCTCGATCGCCGCCAGATCCGGGAAGATGTCGGCGTGATCGAATTCCAGGTTGTTCAGGATCGCGGTTCGCGGGCGGTAGTGCACGAACTTCGACCGCTTGTCGCAGAAGGCGGTGTCGTATTCATCGGCCTCGATGACGAAGAAGGGGGCGTCACCCAGGCGTGCCGACACGCCGAAGTTCTGCGGCACGCCGCCGATCAGGAAGCCGGGCTTCAGGCCCGCCGCCTCCAGCATCCAGGCCAGCATCGAGGTGGTCGTCGTCTTGCCGTGCGTACCGGCCACCGCCAGCACCCAGCGGCCGGCCAGCACGTTCTCCGCCAGCCACTGCGGTCCGGACACATAGGGCAGACCGCGATCGAGGATTTCCTCGAGCAGCGGGTTGCCACGCGACACCGCGTTGCCGACCACGAACACATCCGGCGCCAGCGCTGTCTGAGCAGGGTCGTAGCCCTCGATCAACTCGATGCCGAGCTGTTCGAGCTGCGTGCTCATCGGCGGATAGACGTTCGCGTCGCAGCCGGTGACGCGGTGACCCGCTTCGCGCGCCAGCGCGGCGATGCCGCCCATGAAGGTGCCGCAGATGCCGAGGATGTGAATGTGCATGGTGGGTCGATGTGACAGAATGGTCGCGGATTCTATCAACCCGCCCCTCCTTTCCCTGCAGCACCCGACATGCGCCCCAGCAACATCAGACGCCAGATCGCCAGTGCCGCGGCGCGACTGATCGCGGAAGAAGGCATCCGCGACTACGGCCTGGCCAAACGCAAGGCCGCCCGCCAGCTCGGCGTCGGCCCGAACGAGGAATTGCCCACCAATGCCGAGATCGAGGAGGCGGTACGCGATTACCAGGCCATCTACTTCGCCGACGAGCAACCCGAACAGCTGCGCACTCTGCGTAACGCCACGCTGGAGCTGATGGTCGAACTGGACCGCTTCAAGCCCTATGCGACCGGCGGTGTGGTCGACGGCACGGCCGGACGCTTCACCGCGATCGAACTGCAGGTGTTCGCCGACAGCGCCAAGGAGGTCGAGCTCTTCCTGCTCAACAACGGCGTCGACTTCGACTCGCGCGACCCGCGCCGGCCGGACCGCAACAGTCCGGAAACCACGCTGCTGTTCGACTGGGACGACCTGCCGGTTGAACTCGCCGTCTATCCGGCCGGTCTGGAACGCTCTCGCGGACGCGAGCGCATGCGCGCCGAGTCACTGCGTGCACTGCTGGACAAGGAAGAGGAAACGGAATGAATGCATGGATGCGCCGCGGCCTGATCGCCGCGGTGGTCGTCGCGGCCGGTGTGGCCGGGGTGTGGTTCGGCCAGAGCCGGCAACCGCAGCTGACCGAAGCAGCGACGACCGACGCCGCGCGCCTCGAAGCGCTCAGCCTGGCCGACGCGAACGGTCAGCCCATGCCCTTCTCCGCCTGGCGCGGAAAGCTGCAGGTGGTGAATTTCTGGGCCACCTGGTGTCCGCCCTGCCGCGAAGAGATGCCGGCCTTTTCCCGCCTGGCCGAGAAGTACCGCGATCGCGGCGTGCAGTTTGTCGGCATCAGCATCGATAACGCCGACAACGTGCGCCGTTATCTGCAGGAAGAGAAGATCGCCTATCCGCTGCTGATCGGCGGCTCGGACGCCATCCAGTTGTCGGCCGATCTGGGCAATGGAGCGCAGGCCATGCCTTTTACCGTCATCTTCTCGCCAGACGGAAAGATCGTCGAGCGCAAGCTGGGTACCTACAAGGAAGAGGAGCTGGAGGCCATCCTGCTCGCACGCTTGCGCTGAGCGCCCCGGACCTGGCCCGGCTGGACAATCTGACGCGAATTCCGGCAAACTTGCCGCCATGCAGCCAACAACGCGCCGCAAGGCGACCAAACCTGCCACGCAGCCGGCGGCGCAGGATGCGACCCCAAACACCCGTCGCATCCTCGTGCTGCACGGGCCCAACCTGAATCTTCTGGGCACGCGGGAACCCGAAATCTACGGCCATCTGACGCTCGCCGACATCGACGCGAAGCTGAAGGTGAACGCGCTTGCTGCCGGCGTATCGCTCGAATGTTTCCAGAGCAATCATGAAGGCGATCTGGTCGGTCGCATCCAGGCTGCCCGGAGCGAGAGCGTCGATTTCATCCTGATCAACCCGGCCGCCTACACGCACACCAGCGTGGCGATACGCGACGCACTGGCTGCGGTGAGCATTCCGTTCGTCGAGGTGCACCTGTCCAACGTGCATGCACGCGAAGCATTCCGGCATCACTCCTACCTGTCGGATATCGCGGTCGGCGTGGTGTGTGGTCTGGGCGCCTACGGTTACGAAGCCGCGCTCGAATTCGCGCTGCGGCGACTCGACACCAGAAAATAAACACTCGCCGGCACAACGAAGGCCGGCTTACGCGGGGATACACCATGGATTTGCGCAAACTCAAGAAGCTGATCGACCTCGTCCAGGAATCGGGCATTTCCGAGCTGGAAGTGACCGAGGGCGAGGAAAAGGTGCGGATCGCCAAGCATCTGCCGGCACCGGCCGCCCAGGCCACCTATGTGGCTGCGCCCGCGCCGGTCGCCGCCGCAGCCGCTCCGGCCGCCGCCGCACCTGCCGCACCGGCCGAAGCCGCACTGCCTGAAGGTCATGTCGTGAAGTCGCCGATGGTCGGCAGCTTCTACCGCTCGTCGTCGCCCGGCGGTAAGGCCTTCGTCGATGTAGGCCAGTCGGTGGCCATCGGCGAAACGCTGTGCATCATCGAGGCGATGAAGCTGATGAACGAAATCGAGTCCGACGCCGCCGGCGTCGTAAAGGCCATCCTGGTCGAGAACGGCCAGCCGGTCGAATACGGCCAGCCGCTGTTCATCATCGGCTGAGCGACCTTCCCATGTTCGGAAAAATTCTGATCGCGAACCGTGGCGAGATTGCGCTGCGCATCCTGCGCGCCTGCCGCGAGTTGGGCATCCGCACCGTGGCGGTGCACTCCGAAGCCGACACCGAGGCAAAGTACGTCAGACTGGCCGATGAATCGGTCTGTATCGGCCCGGCGCCGTCCGGCCAGTCCTACCTCAATATCCCCGCCATCATTTCGGCCGCCGAAGTGACGGATGCGGAAGCCATTCACCCCGGTTACGGCTTTCTGTCCGAGAACGCCGATTTCGCCGAACGCGTCGAGCGCAGCGGCTTCGTGTTCATCGGGCCGCGCCCGGAAACCATCACGCTGATGGGCGACAAGGTGTCGGCCAAGGACGCAATGAAAGCGGCCGGTGTGCCCTGCGTGCCCGGCTCTGAAGGTGCGCTCGGCGACGACCCGAAGGAAATCGTCCGCATCGCGCGCGGCATCGGCTACCCGGTCATCATCAAGGCCGCCGGCGGCGGCGGCGGCCGCGGCATGCGTACCGTGCACACCGAGGCGGCGCTGATCAACGCGGTGCAGATGACCCGTGCCGAAGCCGGCGCGGCGTTCAACAACCCCGCCGTGTATATGGAGAAGTTCCTCGAGAACCCGCGCCATATCGAAATCCAGGTGCTGGCCGACGCGCACGGCAACGCCGTCTATCTGGGCGAGCGCGACTGCTCGATGCAGCGCCGCCACCAGAAGATCATCGAGGAAGCACCGGCCCCGGGTGTTCCGGCACGGCTGATCGCCCGTGTCGGCGAGCGCTGTGCCGAAGCCTGCCGCCGCATCAACTATCGCGGCGCCGGCACCTTCGAGTTCCTGTACGAGAACGGCGAGTTCTATTTCATCGAAATGAACACCCGCATCCAGGTCGAGCACCCGGTCACCGAACTGATTACCGGCATCGATCTGGTGCAGGAGCAGATCCGCGTCGCCGCCGGCGAAAAGCTGCGCTTCAAGCAGCGCGACATCAAGCTGACCGGCCACGCGCTGGAATGCCGCATCAACGCCGAAGACCCGTACAAGTTCACGCCCAGCCCGGGCAAGATCACCGGCTACCACCCGCCGGGCGGGCCCGGTGTGCGTGTCGATTCGCACGTGTATCAGGGCTACACCGTGCCGCCGCACTACGATTCGATGATAGGCAAGGTGATCACCTACGGCGACACACGCGACCAGGCCATCCGCCGCATGCGTATCGCGCTGTCGGAAATGATCGTCAGCGGCATCAAGACCAATATCCCGCTGCACCAGGAACTGATGCACGACACCCGCTTCATGGACGGCGGCACCAGCATCCACTACCTCGAGCAGAAGCTCGCGGCGCAGGAAGCGGCCAAGGTCAAATGAGCGAGTCGAGCGCACAGCCGGACGGACAGCAGGCAGGCCGCTGGATCACGGTCACGCTGCTGGCCGACTCGGCCAACGCCGAGGCGCTGTCCGACGCGCTGCTCGAAGCGGGTGCGCTGTCGGTGGACATCGAAGACGCAGACGCCGGTACGCCGGACGAAAAGCCGCAGTTCGGCGAACCCGGCATGCCGGTCGCCGTCGAGCTGTGGCCGCATTCGCGCATTCACGCGCTGTTCGATCGCGACGCCGACTACGCGACGGCGATGGCCGAGGCAGCCGAACAGGCCGGCCTGACCGCACCGCCTCCGTACACGACCTCGCCGCTGGACGAGCAGAACTGGGTGCGCATCACGCAGGCCCAGTTCGAACCGATACCGGTATCGAAACGGCTGTGGATCGTGCCGTCCTGGCATGACCAGCCCGACCCGGCGGCGATCAACATCACGCTCGACCCCGGCATGGCTTTCGGCACCGGCTCACACCCGACCACCCGGCTCTGCCTGGAGTGGCTGGATTCGGTCATCCGTGGCGGCGAAACGGTGATCGACTACGGCTGCGGCTCCGGCATCCTGGCGCTCGCCGCCGCCAAACTGGGCGCAGCGCGGGTGACCGGCACCGACATCGACCCGCACGCGATGGACGCCGCCCGCTACAACGCGGAACGTAACGGCGCCACGCTCGAACTGCTGCACTCGCGCGACAACATCGACCACACAGCCGACGTCGTGGTGGCCAACATCCTGGCCAACCCGCTCACCGTGCTGGCGCCGCTGCTGTGCGGCCTCACACGCAGCGGCGGACGTATCGCGCTGTCCGGCATCCTCGCCGCGCAGACCGACATGGTGCGCGCCGCCTATCGCCCGGCCTTCGAACTGGAGGTTGCCGGCGAGCGGGAAGGCTGGGTGCTGCTGACCGGGACGCGCGTCTGATGCTGTCCCGCTGCCCGGCCTGCGCCACCGTCTTCCGCGTCGACACGGTGCAGCTCCGGGCACGCGAAGGTCGCGTGCGCTGCGGTCGCTGCCACACGGTGTTCGACGCGGTCGACGCGATGGTAGACGTTCCGCTCCCGAAAAGCGGTGACACGCCCGCACCCGCCGCCGCAGACCTCGCACCGCCGCCCGTTGCCACCGAAATCGAGAACGCCGCCCCGGTCGCGGACGAACCCGAACACAGCCACGCCACGCTGACCTTCGCTGCAGAGCCTGACATCGAACTGCTGACGGACGACACGGCCGCCGTCACCACCGACCGGCTGGACCTCGACGTCGGCAGCGCCGACGCGCCGCCGTCGCCACTGCCCGGCGACAGCATGGAGGCACTGGTCGAACGCACCACCGACTACTGGCAGACGCGCGTCGACGACACGGCGCCCGCAGAGGCCCCAGAGGCCGTCGAAGCTGCCGCCGAAAGCGAAGTCCCCGTCGACGACCATCCAGGCACGACCGCCGCAAGCGAGGCGGTACCCGAGCCCGATCCGGACGTCACGCAGCCGCTGGACATCGTCGAACTTGAAGCCGCGCCTGCCCCCGACGACGACATCGTCGCCGCGCCGGCGGCGCCCGCACGCGATCCTCTGCTCGACCCGCCGCCGGCGCTCGAACCGGTGCGCGACCCGGCGGTACAGCGCATCCGCCGCGAACTGTATGGCGAGGACCAGACGCCGCGCCGCAGCGCGCTGAAGACGGCGCTGTGGAGCCTGGGCATCCTGCTGCTGGTGCTGCTGGCCGCTGCCCAGCTTGCCTATCTGTTCCGCACCGAACTGGTGATCGCGCAACCGGCGCTGAAGCCGCTGTTCGAGCAGGCCTGCGCCCGCCTCGGCTGCACGCTGCCGGCGCCGCGTCGCGCCGACCTGATCAGCATCGAATCATCGGAGCTGAATCCGGACACCGAACGCGCACCACTGCTGCGCCTGAATGCGCTTCTGCGCAACGGTGCCACGCACGCACAGGACTGGCCGCACCTCGAACTGAGCCTGACTGACACCGCTGACCGGCCCATCGTGCGCCGCGTACTCGCGCCCGCCGACTATCTGCCGGCCGACCGTCAGGGCAGCGAGTTCGCAGCAGCGTCGGAACAGGCGGTCAGCGTGCTGGTCGACCCGACGGACACCCACGCCGGCGGCTACCGCCTCTACGTCTTCTATCCCTGATCAACCGATCGGGCCCCTCGCAGCGCCACGCACCAGGAGGAACACCCCATGACCCAGACCGTCACGCTCGCCGGCAATCCCATCCACCTCGCCGGTCACTTCCCTGCCAAGGGCACCAAGGCACCCGCCTTCTCGCTGGTCGGTACCGACCTGGCCGACGTGTCGCTTGCCAGCCTGGCCGGCAAGCGCAAGGTGCTCAACATCGTGCCCAGCCTGGACACGCCGGTGTGCCAGACCTCGACCCGCAAGTTCAACGAACAGGCCGGCAACATCGCCAACACCGTCGTTCTGGTCATTTCCGCCGACCTGCCGTTCGCGATGAAGCGCTTCTGCGAGACTGAAGGCCTGCAGAACGTGCAGTCGCTGTCGACGCTGCGCGGCCGCGAGTTCATGGCCAACTACGGCGTCGAAATCATCGACGGCCCGCTGGCCGGCCTGACCGCGCGCGCGGTGCTGGTGCTCGACGCCGACGACACCGTGCTGCACGCCGAGCTGGTGCCGGAAATCAAGCAGGAACCCGACTACGCCGCCGCGCTCGCAGCGCTGAAGTAATCCCTCCGCAGGGCGCCGACCGGCGCCCTGCAACATTTCCGCCCTACGCTTCGCCGATGCAAGAAAGTCCGTTCAAGGGCAAGACCGGCCTGCGCCGACTGCTCAATGCCACCCGCTACTCGGCCGAAGGTCTGGGTGCCGCCTTCCGTCACGAAGACGCCTTCCGCCAGGAAGTGATCGCCGCCGTACTGCTGCTGCCGCTCGCACTGTGGCTCGGCGACAGCGGTGTCGAACGTGCGCTGATGGTGTTCTCGGTGCTGCTGGTGCTGGTCGTCGAACTGCTCAATTCCGCCGTCGAGGCCACGGTCGACCGCATTTCGCTGGAGAACCACGCACTGGCCAAACGCGCCAAGGACATCGGCTCGGCCGCCGTCATGGTGTCGCTGATCAATGTCGCGCTGGTCTGGGGGCTGGTGCTGGCAAGCTGAGGCCGGCGCCGGCCGGGGCACGGTCAGCGCCGCAGACTGAGCACCTGCGCCGGCAAGCTCGCACCGTCGGCGACCACCCGGCCATCGGCCAGCGCGATGACGCGGGTGGTCAGCTGCGCCAGGAAATCCCGGTCGTGCGACACCACCAGCATGGCCTGCGGCAGCGCGCGCAGCACCGCGGTCACCTTCTGCCGCGCATCCGCATCCAGCCCGGTCGTCGGTTCATCGAGCAGCAGCACCTCGGGCCCCATGGCCAGCACGCCGGCCAACGCCACCAGACGCTTCTCGCCACCGGACAACTGATGCACCGGCCGTTCGGCCAGATGCACGATGTGCAGGCGCGCCAGCATGTCGCCGACGATGCGGCGCACCGCCGCGTGGGCAAGCCCCTGGTTCAGCGGCCCGAAGGCGATGTCTTCCTGCACGGTGGGGCAGAACAGCTGATCGTCGGCGTCCTGGAACATCAGGCCGACGCGCCCGCGCAGCGGCCGGAAATCGGCTTCGTCGCAGCAGGGCTGCCCGCACAGTTCGAGCACCCCGCCGTCACGCGGCAGCAGGCCGATCAACAGCTGCAGCAGCGAGGATTTTCCGCAGCCGTTGGCGCCCGCCAGACCGACCCGTTCGCCCGCATGCAGATCGAAGGACACGCCCTCCAGCAGCGGCCGCTCCGGCACGTGCCTGAACGACAGATCGCGCGCACGGATCAGCGCCGGGCCGGATATTGCATGCGGGGCGGCAGTCATGCGATCACTCCGATGGACAGCAGGCAAGCCGCAAACAACAGGCCGAAGGCCAGATCGCTCGCACGCAGGTGGAAGTGGTGCAACATCGGAAAGCCGCCGCGCCAGCCGCGCGCGCGCATCGCCTGTTCGATGCGCTGGGCGCGCGCCAGACTGTCACCCACCAGCGCACCGACCAGATGCGCAGTCGTACGCAGGGTATGCGCATCGCAGCGCGCGACGAAACCGCGCGCACGCATCGCACGCTCACGCCGCAGCCGGGTGTCGTGCAGCACGTCGATGTAGCGTATGGCGAACATCAGGATGCGCACCAGCTTGTCCGGCACATTCAAGTGCAGCAACGCGTGCGCCAGCGTGACCGGCTCCATGGTCGCCACCAGCGCGGCAAACAGCAGCACCAGCGCGTGTCCGGCCAGCACGATGCGCAAGGCGTGCATCAGCCCGTCGCCATGGATACTGACGCCGGCCACCTGATACACCACTTCGCCGCCCGGCGACAGCGGCAGCGTCACCAGCACCAGTGCCATGAAAGCGTTCAGCGCCAGCAGCCGGCGCATCAGCGTCCGTGCCGGCACGCGTGCGACCAGCGCCAGCACCAGACTGCCGGCCGTCAGCACCAGCAAGGACGACAGACGCGGCGTCGCCGCGATCCACGCGCTGGCGGTCAGCACGCACAGCAGGCGCACCCGCGGATCGACGTGCGACAGCGGCGACCTCGGCGCGATACCGATGGCGATCATGCGCTCACCCGGAACTGCAGCAGTGCCGGCCGCGCACGCTGCAGCGAACCGACGATGGCCGCCGTCATCGCTGCCTCGATCGCGATCACCGGCAGATGCGCCAGCATCACCATGCCGATCAGCGACGCGAATGCGGCGCCGCCGGACAGCCACAAGGCCAGCGCCATCAGCAGCACGCCGCAGACGATGGCCAGGGCGCCGCACACCGCGCCCGGAAGGCGGCCGCCGCGATCAGCGCCGGCATGCCCATGACCAGGATGTTCACACCGAGGGTGCTGAGTCCGCCGAAGCCGAACAGCAGTGCCTGCAGGGTGAGTGCCGCGGCGATGACCGGAAAGGCGGCCCAGCCCAGCAGCACGCCGCACAGGCCATTGAGCACCAGATGCACCGATGCGATGCCGACCGGAATGTGGATCAGCGCGGCGACGAAGAACAGCGCGCACAGCAGCCCCGCCACCGGTATGCGCTCGTCGGGCAAGCGGCGCAGGCCGACGCCGACCGCCGCCGCCGCGATCGCCGCGCCGCCGGCCAGCACCGGCCACGAAAGTACGCCTTCGGAAATATGCATGTCCTGTCCCTATCTACGACGGCGCGCACGCCAGGCGACCAGCAGGCCGCACAAGCCGACGATGAAGCCGATGCCGCCTATCAGGTCGTGCAGGCGGATGCGCTGTTCGAAGCGGGCGATGTCCTCGCGCAAGGGCTGCAGTTCGGCGCGCAGCAATGCCGTCAGCTTCGCGTCCTCGACACCCGCCGCGGACACCGGCCCCGCGGCGGGCGCATAGGCAATACGTGCCTCGGCGCGATGCCCCTCCTCGCCTTCGGCCACCACAGCGTAATCACCCGCCGCGACCGCACTGAAGGCGAAACGCCCCTCGGCATCGCTGATGGTCGACGCCAGTTCGCGGCCAGCGGCGTCGACCAGCGACACCGCGTTGCCGGCACCCGGCGTTTCGTCGGAGTACCACACCCGACCCGCCACGCCGTCCTGTGCCGGCGTCACGCTGATGCGCATTCCGTGTGCATGGACGGCGGGCGACGCGATCAGCGCCAGCACGAGGATGATCTGTCTGAACATGCCCGTCAGCGTACCGTGAAGCGCAGATTGGCCGCCATGTTCAGCTTGTCGGCCTGCGGGCCGTCATGAGGCAGGCTGTGCCCCACGCCGACGATGTTCAGCCCGGGCTGAACCGGCACCGTCACCTGCCCCTTGTCGTCGGTAAGCAAGGGTTTGTCGTAGTGCGTGCCGCCGGTGTTCACCTTGGCGCCGGCAAGCGGCTTGCCTTCGAACAGCACGACGAGGGTCAGCGGCTGACCGGCCACCGGCGCGGCCGCCGATACCGGCACGACCTCGAGCGTGCGACCGAGCGGACGGGTCAGGGCGGCATTCCAAGCCAGCACCGTCTTGCCGAACTTGAGCGAACGCGAACCGTCGGTGGCACCCGGCACCTCGGTCTTCGGCACGTTGCGCGACTTGCCATCGACCTTGCACCAGTAGCCATTGTCGAAATCGAGCGCGATCAGCGCGGCAGCGGGCGCCTCGATCTGCACGCCGTCGTCGCCGACGCGCGTACTTGTCGTCACCTCGACGCCTCTGGCGTCCCAGGCTTTCACCGCGACCACCTTCTTCGTGTCGTAGGCCTCCACCTTGTCGGCATGGCCGTAGCGCACGGCGTGCGCCGGCCCGCGTTCGTCCACCCAGGCGTCGTGCGCCGACGCGGCGCTCATCCAGCCCAGCATGCACATCATCAGTACGGTGTTCTTCATCGTCATCGCTCCCGGATCAAAAGGTATAGGTGTAGGTGGCGCCGCCATCGACGCGCGGCCGCGGATCGACGCTGGTGCCGGTCATTTCCGAGGCGAAGCGCTTCGGCTGCAGGATGGCGTACAGCGTCCACGTCGATGGCCCGCGCTGGTAACTCAGCCGCAGGTCGTAGCGCAGCCAGGCGGGTGCGTACTCGGGTGTGTTGCCGGCGAGGTAGAAGGGGGGTGCGGACAGATACTGGTAGTTCGCGTTCGCCCGCACCATGCCGTCGGCGAAGGGGGTCGTGTACTCCACACCGAGGCCGGCCACCCGGTCCGGCAGACCGGCGATCAGATCGCGACCGGCTACGGGCGGATTCTTTATGCGCGCACGCACATAGCCGTAGGAGCCATAAAGCCGCCAGGCCGGATCGGGAACGAAGTCGACATCGACCTCATACCCCTCACGCTCGGTGTCGCCGATCGGCACGAACACACCACTGCCGGAGAAGGTCTCGCGGATTTCGCTGCTGTTCTTCGTGGTGTAGAGACTGGCCCCCACACGCCAGGCCGGCCCCAATCGCGCATTGAAACCGACGTCGTAGGATTCCGCCTTGGGCGGACGCAGATCGCCGCTCGCCACGCCGCCCGCCGAACCGAGCGGTATCACCCCGGGGCCCTGGGGCGAAATTTCCGGCGCGCCGGCCGAACGGAAGCCCTCGCCATAGTTGGCATACAGTTCGAGCGCGTCGACCGGCGTGTAGACCAGGCCGATGCGCGGCGTGGTGACCGACGCTTCGTAGGTGGTCGAGGCGGCCGGGCGCTTCAGGTTGTCGATGTCGTAGTCGAAACGGTCGTGACGCAGACCGGCCACCAGCTTGAGCGGCTCGGCAATCTTCAGCTGCCCCTGGACGAAGGCGGCGTAGGTCAGCAGTTCGAGCCGGTAGGCATTGGTGTAGAGCCCGCTCGCCTGACCGTTGGTGTAACGCTGGTTCCAGGCATCGCCACGGTCGTAACGCATTTCGGCACCGGCGCTGAGCAGCGCAAGGTCGCCGAAGCGGCTGGTGTGCAGCAGGCGGCCGCCGAACAGGTTGCGGTCGTCCGACTGCAGATTCGTGCTCGGCGCGGTGCCTCCATTGGTGCGGTTCTTCTCGTAGTGCTCGACGTAGGCGGTGGCGTTCCATCCCGCCTCGCCACGCGGTGCGTAGTTCAGCACCGCGCCATAGCGCTCGGCGTCACCGAACAGCGGCACCGCGTACGGATTGGCGTCACGAGGATCGACGATGCCGGCGCGCAGGTCGGCCAGCGTCAGATAGCCCGGCGAATCGAAACTGACCTTGTAGTAGTGACCGCGCAGCGACAGCAGACCGTCCGACAGCGGCACCGTGTACTTGGCGAACAGGTTGCCACGCGTCATGTCCGAGTTGTCGCGGAAACCTTCGCTGGTGAGCACTTCGCCGGCCGCGAACAAGGTGCCGTGCGTACCCTCTTTCACCAGCACGCCATTCAGCTTGCCGTAGCCGTAGCGCCCAAGCGTCGCCGACAGCGACGAAGCGCCACCGGTACGCGTCGTGATGTTGATGGCGCCCGAGCGGGCCTGGTCGCCGTACAGTGCCGAGAAGGGGCCCTTGATCACCTCGATGCGCTCGATCATGTCCGGCGTCAGCCAGGACAGGTCGCTCATGCCCGAACCGCCCTGCGACGCCGACGGGAAGTTCTGCGGCACACCATCGACGTAGATGGCGACGTCGCCACCATGCGCGTTGCCGGAAAAGCCGCGCATCCGTATCGGACTGCCGATGTCGCCCTGGCCGTAGGTGAAGGCGTTCACGCCGGGCACCCGGCGCAGCAGGTCGGTGAAGTCCTTGACGTTGGTGCGCGCGATCTCGTCCTGGCCGATCACCGTCACCGCCGCCGGCAGTGCCTCGCTGCCAGTCGACAGGCCACGCTTGCCCGTGACGCCGTCAGCCGACACCTGGATGGCGTCGAGCACGACGGCAACACGCTCCTGTGCCATCGCCGGTGCAAGCACACCACTCACCAGCAAGGCGCCCTGCGCCGTCGGCGCAAGCACCATGCGGCAGCACGCCTTCCACTTCGATGCACCACTTCGGATAGCTTGCAACCACTCCGGACAATCGGAGGCGGTGGCCCACCGCACCCCGCCGCGCTCCGTCCGTGCCTCTCTTTTCCTCATAACTCTTCCTTCCCGATCAATCACTTGGATCCTTTCACCCGCGTGTGCAGATGAGGCCTCTTCAGTTCTCGACGGTCGCCTCACG
>Ga0123388_1032529_pt1 | contig 17230 bp, 18 predicted proteins | sample T0HHNO3metaT_FD_89916 | JGI IMG/M metagenome (GOLD analysis project Ga0123388, IMG submission 89916) | Methane-oxidizing artificial microbial communities from Washington, USA to study methane cycling - T0-HHNO3 metaT (Metagenome... | ecosystem: Engineered > Modeled > Simulated communities...
ATCCAACAGCCATTCCGCAGCGGGCGTGATGGCATGCTGCTCGCGCACTGCCTTGGCCACGGATTTATACGCTTCCAGCAAGACCAAGGCATTCTCGCGTACCCGAGGAATTAACTTATGGCCCTTCTTCAGCGTGGTGATTTTTTGGGCTTTTGCCAGACTGACCGCATGCTGCTCCAAGCGCTCGGTATTGAATAATTCAAAACGAATCGGTGCTTCCTCGCCGCCCGGATGCTCGCTTCTAACATGCCGCCGTTGTTCTCGCCGCTTGGCCATGGATTAGTGCTCCGTTCTGATGAATGTGGTGACAATCGCCTGTCGGCGAGGTTGATTGGGCCTCGCTGGGAGGCGGTTGGCAAAAAGACTGGTTGGGCCGAAGGGAATCGAGCCCAACGTTTCTTTGGAGAGGTGTAACTAGATTCTGCCGAGTACCAGTAGAATCAATATGATGATCAACACCAAGCCTAAGCCGCCGCTGGGTCCATAGCCCCAAGAACGGCTGTGCGGCCAAACCGGGATTACGCCCAGCAACATCAGGATCAGTATGATGAGTATCAGTGTGCTAAGTGACATGGTAGTGCTCCTTAAGGAGTGAGGACGTTAACGTGAAACTGTGCAGAACAGCTCGAACTAAGCATGCACCTAGCGGTGTATCAACCCCAACACTCCCACGACAATCAAATAGACCGCCACGAAATAATTCAGAAACCGGGGCACGACTAAAATCAAAATGCCGATCACCAGCGCCAGTAAGGGTTCGATTGCCAGATTCATGATAAACCTCCGCGAATAGTGGAGATCAGAGCTTAACCCGATGATCTGGCAGGGTCTGTACGCTATCGCACACACCTCGCCTTTAAGCCAATGCCGTTAAATTAAGCACTCATAGGTGAAAATTTATTCGCACCAAAGAGGGGTGTTCGGGATTGGCGGCCTGGGCCATATGGGTATCAAGTTGGCGGACGCGAGGGGCAGGCATGTGGTCGCCTTCACAAAATCCAAGTCCAAGCGCGAGGCGGGCAAGGTACTGGGCACAGATGCGGCTGTGATCGGGCGATCTCTGGCAGGTTGTTGAAATTCTCGATGGCGATACGCAAAGCGGTACAAAAAGCTGACTATGCCGAATGCTAATATTTGTATTTCAATGAGTTGTAGTTGGCGGAGGTAGCATTCGGTATACTGATTAAGGTTCTGTATAGAATTTCAACAGCCTGTTAACCTTTCAGTTCCAAAAGAGTCTAAATGCCCGCCAAACCTGAGCCGCAACACAATCATCTTCTCGCGGCCTTGTCGCCGGACGTGCAAAGCCGTTTGTTTCCTTACCTGGAACTGGTACCGTTGCCATTGCGCGCGCTGCTGTATGAATCCAGGCGGCCCATGCGCCACGTTTACTTTCCCACAGACTCTATAGTGTCGCTGCAATATATGATGGAAAACGGCGCATCGACCGCGATCTCCGTGGTGGGCAATGAGGGCTTGCTGGGCATCACCTTGTTTTTGGGCGGCGAGAGCACACCGAGCCGGTCGATGGTACAGAGTGCCGGTTTTGCTTATCGGCTCCCCAGGCTACAGGTGAAACAGGAATTCAACCGCCACGGCCAATTGTTGATGCTGATGCTGCGCTACACGCAAGCCTTGATCACGCAAATCTCGCAAACCGCGGTGTGCAACCGGCAGCACTCGATCGACCAGCAGCTCTGCCGCTGGCTCCTGCTTTCCATGGATCGCCTGTCTCACAACCACTTAACCATGACACAGGATTTCATCAGCAACATGCTCGGTGTGCGCCGCGAAAGCGTCACCCAGGCCGCGCTAAATTTGCAGCAGCGGGGGGTGATTTCCTATTCGCGCGGGTTAATCAAGGTGCTCGACCGGCCGAAACTTGAAACGCTGAGTTGCGAGTGCTACAGCGTGGTCAAGAAGGAAACGGATCTGCTGCTCGATTACCTGCCGCAGCGCCGCGTGATCACGAATCCCGATACTATCCCCACTGCGACGCTTCCTACGCTGTAGGCCATGAGCCTTCACTAAAAAGAGCGCCTGAACAAAGATGGACAGGTCTTGCAGCAGCACGTTTAGCTAACAATTGCTGTTACACGACAGCAACCCTGCGTCCGCCATTAGCCCATTTGGTGGGTCTGATCCGGCGAGAAAAAGTTGACCTGATTCCGTCCCTTGTTTTTCGAGGCATACATTGCCGAATCCGCATGATTCACCAACTCGGTGGCATAAGTCGTATCCTGCGGAGAGAGCGACACGCCGATACTGGCCGAGATTTGAATGGTATGGTTGCCAAGATCGAAGGGTTCGGCCAGCCGTTGCCGAATTTTTTCGGCGACGATTTCAACGTGCTCCGGATTTTGTAAGTTCTTCAAGATAACGATAAATTCATCGCCCCCGATACGCGCAGCGGTATCGCTTTCCCGAACACAGGCGTGAATGCGTTCTGCTGTTTGCTTTAACAAACTGTCGCCAGCCTCATGGCCGAATTGATCGTTGATTTCCTTGAAATAATCCAAATCAATAAACAGCAGTGCAATGGGCGAACCAAAACGGTGGGAGTGTTTGACGGATTCTTCCAGCCGATGGGTGAAAAAGCTGCGATTGGGCAATCCGGTCAAATCATCATAGTTGGCCTTAGTCCAGTTATTATGTTCCGAGGCTCTACGTTCGGTGACGTCGTGTCCTATACAGACGACTGACTCTACCTCACCGTCTTTGTTGAACACCGGTGTAAATACATAGTCATGCCAGACCGGTTTTCCGGAGCTGGCTGTATAGGGCGCTTCCCGGCTAACGGACCCTTTGGAACGAATCACCTGTTCAACTTGTCCCTGTAGCTCTGCCGCAATCGGCACGTGCAGATCGTAGCAATTTTTTCCTATCATTTCCTCCATCGTCAGACCGAATAAATCCTTCAGTTGTTTATTCGCATACACAAACCTGCCGTCAAGATCGAAGCTAAAGATTAGATCGGAACCACACGCCAGTATGGTCTCGAACATGCGTGAGTCATATTCTTTTTCGGTCGAGTAACCGACCACCGACTCGGTGATAGCTTGATCGATGGCTTCGTTGAAGCGGATCAGATCGCCCAAGTCGGTTTCTGCATTAATCTGCTTGAAATCCTGCTTTATCCAGAGTCTGGTCACACTGGCACGCAGGGCACGAAATTCGGAGACCGTGGAATTGAGGCTGAAACCTGCCGCTAAACGTTCCGATCCATGCGTGGTTGCCGCGGTTACGGAACCATCGGAGATTTGTTGACCCTTTGCCTTTTGGCTTTGATCCTTCGCGGACTGGGGACGAGCCAGATCAGCGGCAATCGTGAGCAGCATCTGTCTGAGGTGATCGCCCAATTCGCGCTTATTCATGCCGTCCGCGTCCGGCAGGTAGTTTGCGGCGAATTCTTCCCACTCATGCAGGATACCTTCAAGATTTTCAAGGATAAATTTATCAAGGCGCATAGTGGTCTCGTTTTCTATAAGTGTTGCCGGGCCAGGAGGTCGGATCGTCAGGCTCTAAACCCCAAGCGTTTAGTTCGGCGCCCGGACCGTCGGGCATTTTTCTCGACCATCCGGGTTCTGAGCACTAACGATGCCGAAAATAGCGGCGACGGCCAGCTTCGGCGCGCGAACCATCGAGCAGATAACTCAGACAGCCAAGCTCAAAGCTTGAGGGATGAAGCAAATAACTCGAACGCCGGAGTTTAGGCAACAACGTTATTCGATTTGACGGGCTCGGTTATTCCGGCAAATCCTTGGTGGAATCGCCGCACTTCGGCAACATTCGCCGCAGGGTATTGTCGCGCAGCATATAGTGATGATACAGCGCGGCGGCGCTATGCAAACCGATCAGAAAATAACCCAATGTACCGACGGTTTCGTGAAAACCCTCTATCAATTCGGCAAAGCTCTTACTTTCGCCGATCAGCGCCGGCAGTTGTAAGCCAAAAAATGGAATTGGTTTGGCTTCGGCGCTGAGTAGCAACCATCCCGACAAGGGCATGACTATCATCAGCGCGTATAGAGTCAGATGCATGCTGCGACCCAGCAGATTTTGCCAGCGCGGCGGTTCGGGTTGGATAGCCGGATACCGCCCTTGAAACATAAACAGCAAGCGCGGTCCAATCAACACCAATAGGCTTAGACCCAGCATAAAATGCCAGGCTTTCATGGCCTCGCGCGGATCGCTGCCCTTGGGAAACAGTTCGCGTAGTTCGATGCTGGCGTAAATCGCGACAAACAACAATACGATTATCCAGTGCAGCGCCATTGAGAGCGTGCCGTAACGTTCGGTGTTATTTAGCCATTTCATGGATTTCCTCCGTGTATTTGGGACATTTCAATGTCGCAGCTGGTAGATTCGATTACTTCGCAGTGCTGCGAAACTGAATTAATCTTAGCAGGAACGGGTAAAGTCCACGATGATCGTGTGGTTCAAATATTACGCTAGAGCTGGCTTAGTAGCTGTGCGCTTTTGCTCCCTGTGGCCGTCATTCCCGCGAAAGCGACCGCGAAGCGAATCCAGCGTGCAAATGGACTCCCGCCTGCGCGGGAGCGACGATATTAAAGGCCGGGTTAATACTTGGCCGCACACTCTGCGATTGAATGTATTGCGGGCTCTTGTAGGAATCACGCTTAGCTGACGATTCTAGTTATTGGGCCAAGTAAACAACAGTGGCGACCGGTGTTTGTTGTCTATCGTTACACTTTTGCGGATCTCTTGTCCTTCATGTTCGGCGCTAATTCGATACCGTCCGGGTTTGAGTTTAGCAAACAATATCGGGCCATCGGCGACCGTTTCCAGTACGGTCTGATTATTTGCGCCGCTAATCCTGACGGCCACGTCGCTGAGATACTCGCCGGAGCCTTGCATGGAAAATTGCAGGCTCAGATTGTAATCTGAGCGCACCGCTTGCAGCGCATCCCGTTCATCGCCGCCTATCCCGCCGCTGACAAAAACCACGTCGCCTTGGGTTTGGGTGCGCAGTGGCGATGAATCCGCACTAGCGGAAAAGCTGTAGACAAGCCAAGGCAAAATCAGTGCATAGTGGATTAGTTTCATGGTCTTTGCTCCGTGGTCTGGGAATGCTGGGTGCCGTACAAGCTTGTCCCGAGCGCGAACTGAGCGCTCAGCCCGAACGGAATGCCTGCGTTAAATTGGGCCGAGCTAAGCATGTCGTCGCTCCCGCGAAAGCGGGAGCCCAGTGACATCAAGCTGTACCCGGTAATGGCGAATTGTCTAAATAGCACTAACGCGCGGCAATATTACCCTTTTCGTCCGACATGATAATTTCCACTCGGCGATTCAACTGCCGGCTGGATGCGGTATCGTTACCGGCAACCGGATATTCCTCGCCGTAACCGCGCGTTCTGACTCGGTCACTGTTCACACCGGCGTCCACCAAAGCGGTGCGCACTGCATAAGCGCGACGGTCGGAGAGTTCCAGATTATGTTCGTCGCTACCCCGGCTGTCGGTATAGCCTTCGACCAATACCTTATAGTCGGGATATTCCTTTAGGAAGTCGCCTATTTTGTCGACATTGCGCATTCCGCCGGATTGCAGCTGCGCTTTATTGGTTCGAAACAACACGTCGCCCAAGGTAATCACCAAACCGCGTGCGGTTTTCTTCGCATTCAGTTCGTTAATCAAGATTTCCTGTTGCGCAATCAAGGCCTCGTCGCGCTCGCTATTGATACCGGCGATGACCAATTCCGTTGCTTGCCGGTCTACGGTCAGTTGACTGGCCGCCGCTTGGCGTTTGGCGGCATCCGCTTCCGCGGTTCGGGCATCGAGACGCACCTCGTTGCGCTTGGCTTCGGCACTGTTGACCGCCTTTTCCGCGGTTTTACGCTTGGCGGTTACCTGCGCGATGGCCACTTGTTGGTTAGCGATATAGGCCAGATGGGTGACGCTTTCATCATCGTCGTCCTTTGCGTAAGCGTCGTCGGCCTTTTTCAGGGTATCCGACGCCTGCTTCATTTCCAGCTCTGCCAGCGTGCTGACGTCGGAATTGATACGGGCGTTGTTATAACTGTTGTGAGCATCGATTAAGGATGCATTGGGCACCGAGCTACAGCCGGCAGCAACCGCAGCGGCAAGCAGGGTTAGGGATAAATATCGATAGGTATGCATAATGGTCTCCATTGTGAATTATTGGGTTACGCGATTGAGTTCTTCGCGTAACACGCGATTGCCTTCCTGCAGCTCGCTAGCAGCCTTTTGCGCCTTGGCAGCACGAGCGGTAGAGGCCGCAAGTTGAGCATCAACCTGGGCTTGTTCGGCTTGCTGTCTGGCCATTAGATAATCTTCGCGCGCCATCGCCCGTTCGGCGGCGTCCATTTTTTCCATGGCCGCTCGCAAAGCTACCGGTGCAAATTCGTTGCCGCCGGCGCTATTGGCGCTGTTCACTGCCGCCTTGGACACCGCCATTTGTTCGGTCGGTGCCGGAATGCTCGCGCAACCGACGGCAAACAGCGCCGCGATCAGGCTTACGCCATAGATCGTCGTTAACGATCCGGGGTATGTAATTGTTTTCATGATTTTTTCCTGTGAGTTAAACATCGAATAGCATCGCTAACCGGCTTTCCAGGCTAGGCCGTTGCGGCTGGCTAGCGATTCGCCCTGTGAAATTTTTGCGCCCCGGGCCGGATCGGGTGGTAGGATTAGCGGAGTCGCGGGCTGGGAAAGCGTTGTAAGGAATTAGACGCCTTTGTGCGATGAAACACAGTTCGTTAGCGTACATAAGCCAAACCGACCGGTTCATCGACAGGTTCGACCCGACAGTTTTGCCAAGCAACAGATAGCGGTCATGCACTGCCGTCATTCATACCAATCGACTAAGCTCGGCGCAAACCGCAGCCATCCTTTTTTGGTGACTACCTACACAATTGGTCGGCCCCTCGACCTGGAGAACCAAGGCATGGACCAAAAATGGGATGGAATCGAGCGGCGTAAGTCGCTGAGAAAGGCAGCCGAAGCCATGGTGGCAAACTTATCGCCCGAGCAGCTTCGGGCTAAACCGGCCGAAATGCTGCTGCACGAATTGTTGGTGCACAAGATCGAACTGGAAATGCAATTCGACGAGTTGCAAAGAATAGATGTTGCTTTGACCTCAGCGCGAGACCGCTACCGAGATCTGTACGACTTCGCCCCGATTGGCTATATCGTTATCGATTCCGCAGAACAAATCGATGAAATTAACCTGACGGGCGCCGCATTACTGGGTATCCCGCATGGATCATCACTCAAGCTGCGGTTCTCGAAATTTGTGGCTGTAGAAGATCATCAGCGTTGGTCTCTGCAGTTCCGAAACATGATGGATTTGGTTACGACCGAGAGACTGGCTCTGGATTTAGAGATGATGCGCCACGATGGAACGCGGTTTACCGCCCATCTTGATTGCCAACACCGAGAACTTGGCGATGCATCGGTGTTGCTGGTCTCTATAACGGAGATAGGCAAATCCTGAATCGACTTCGGTCCGCCAAACCGCACACCATCCTACTGATGGGTATCAGGCAAATACAAGCTTTGAATTAGCCTTCTTTCTTCGCTGGTTAACACCACTCGGGAATATTTTTGGGCAGCGCGCTGCTGTTCGGACGCCTGTGTGTGTCGTCTATCCGCCATACGCCTGTCCTCCGCGCGCCGCATATGGTCGCGACGGTCGGCTTTCGGCCAAGCTACATAAGCGTTTTTGATATTCTCCAGCCACTCCGGTGAACCAAACGGATAGTCAGTCTGCCGTCTGTCGCGTAATCGGCGTGTTTGCACCGACCGGCGCGCTTGTGCTCGCAATTCATGGGCGCTCATATCCCGCTTCCTCCTCCGGTGTCTAAAAACAGGCTGTTTCATTAGCTTCAAATTATGCGCTTACCTGATACACGAATATGTACGGAAAGACACATAGGCGGAATTTGCTTGGCCGTGTCAGCAAATCGATTTGTGCACTATCGATCCTGCACGTTGGGCGCAAAACTAGGTACGTTAGCGCACAGACTTGCCGGTCGATTCGGCGCATGTTTTGCCTATAAAACAGCAGGAGAATGGGCATGGCAACGCATCGTAGAATTTCGGGATTTATAGGCGCATTACTGATTGGATTATGGGCTAGCTCCGGTTGTCGCTCGGATCGCTCCAACGAGCAAGCTCCACAGCAGTCGCCGGATCAAGCAGGCGTTCCCAAGGAAACTAAGCATAAGGAAGTCGGCGAAGCATCGTGGTATGGACCCGGCTTCCACGGCCAGGAGACGGCCAGCGGCGAGACTTTCGATCAGAAAAAACTCACCGCCGCGCACCCGAGTTTGCCCATGGGAACCAAAGCCACCGTGACCAATCTGGATAACGGTAAAAAAGTAGAAGTGACCATCAACGATAGAGGCCCGGCGGCCAAGGAAGATAGAGCAATAGACCTTTCCAGCAGTGCGGCGAACAAGCTGGATATGAAAAAAGACGGCACTGCACAGGTCAAGATCGAGACTAAATCCACCAAGAAATCCCGCACGAAAATCGACAAAGCCAAACTCGCGGCAAAGCCTTAATAAGCTATTCAGCGTGCAGTATCAACACCAAGCTCCGGCTGGGGCGAGGGGAATCAAAACAAGATTACTTTTATTGATTTAAATCTCCTCTCCATCAGGAGAGGGAACAGACTTTTGGCAACTTGCGAGGATTTCGAGTCGCCGAGAGTAATCGAAACCTTTGAAACTTTATTTTATTGCTTCTGCAGGAAGTACCAGAGCGGCACCAGCATACCCACGCCAGCCACCACACCCGCTACCCAAATCAGTATTCTTCCGAATACCGATATTAGAAAGTCCATACCTGCCTGATCGGTTGGAAAATAGACCAAGGGAATCCGGGTTTTCAGTTGTTTTGGCGCAAAGCTTCGCACATCGAGCACGAATACCGACCCAGTCAGCAGCGCGTAGATCACAAAAAATGCCACAACTTGCGGGTCGGCAATGCCAACACCCAGTAAACCGCTGGTGTTAAGGATGGCAAGCAAGGTCAGCGGTGCCGATAGCGACAAGCCGGCGACAAATGCGCTGGTTCGGGTTGCATGAGGAAAGGCCATAATGGTTTTATCCGCTTGCCCGCGCGTTGCGATAACGAGCCAGAGCCCACAACGGAAAGAATTTGTCGTAACCGTGATATTTCAGATAAAAAAACTTCGGAAAACCCGGCGCGTTAAAACAGTCGTCGTGCCAGAAGCCGTCGGCCTGTTGATTTCTCAGCAGATAATTCACGCCGTCGCTGACTTCCAGGCAGTCTGTTTCCTCAGCGGCCAGCAAAGCCATGACGGCTAATGCCGTATGAAATGCGGTACTGCATTCGAATTCACCGCGAATCCTGGGGTCGTGATAGCCGATATTGCCCTCGCCCCAGCCGCCATCGGCGCGTTGCTTGGATTTCAACCAAGTCACGGCCCGACGCACGCTGGCGTCGCTCGCAGGAATGCCGGCTGCGGCAAATCCCAGCAACACCGACCAGGTGCCGTAAATATAATTGGTGCCCCAGCGCCCGAACCAAGAACCCTCGACCTCCTGCTCGGCACGTAAATAAGCGACGCAGCGGTCGATAACAGGGCGATACTGCGGCATGTCCAGTTTACCCAACAGCATGATGCAACGGGCACTAACATCGGCAGTTGGCGGGTCTAACAGCGCACCATGGTCGGCAAACGGAATTTGGTTTAAATAATAATGATCATTGTCGGCATCGAAAGCCCCATAGCCGCCATTGCGCGATTGCATGCCGCTAATCCAGTGTGCGGCGCGCCGGATATTCTCGGTAAATTCCGGCATCTCGGCTTGCTGCATCGCATACGCCACCACGGCGGTATCGTCCACATCCGGATAATAACTATTGCCGAATTGAAAAGCCCAACCGCCGCCGGCCAAGTTCGGGCGTTGTACACGCCAGTCGCCCGGCTCATCGCTCAATTGCTTGCTCGCCAGCCAGCGCAAGGCCGCTTGCGTGGCTTTTAGACTCTGCGGATCGCGCTCGTGACTGTCGGCCTCCTGCAAGGCCAGCACCGCCAAACCGGTATCCCAGATCGGCGACACGCAGGGCTGGCAATAGGCCGTATCATCTTTCACCACCAACAATTTATCGATAGCCGCCCTGGCGATTTGCCGCTGGGCGTTGTCCGGCGGAATCCCCAGATAATCCATCGCCTCGTAAGCATTGACCATCGCGGTAAATATCGCCCCCAGCCCATCGTAGCCGTTTAGCCGCGCCATGAACCAATCCGTAGCTTTGGCGGTGGCCTTGCGGCGGATAAAGCCGGGTAGCAATGGCTCCAACAGTCGGCCAATTCGATCCAGCACTAAGATGGCTTTGCCTAGCGGCGTTTTGACATGGGAAAAATAATGGTTTTCCAAGTTTGCCGGCGTTAGAAACAACTCGGCAATATCAATCTTGTGCGGATTGCGCGCTTTGACCTGATAGGTACAGAGAATGGACAACGGCACCATCACGGTCCGCGACCAATACGACACTTTGTCGATATGAAACGGAAACCATTTGGGTAACAGCATGATTTCCACCGGAATAAACGGCACGCCGCGCCAGGGGATTTGTTGAAACATTGCCAGCATGATGCGGGTAAACACATTGGCCTTCGCCGCGCCGCCGTGCATCAATATCCACTCGCGGGCTTTGATCATATGCGCCGCGTCCATGCCATCGCCCGCCATTTTTAACGCGTAATAGGCTTTGATAGTGCAACTAAGGTCGCCAGGGCCGTCTTTGTACAGCGGATAACTACCGTCCGCGCCGGCCTGGCTGCGCAGGAAGTTGGCGATTTTAGCTTGCAAGGCCGTGTCGATCTCGGCCATGTAATGCATCATCAGAATGTATTCGGCGGGGATGGTGCAATCGGCTTCCAGCTCGAACACCCAATAACCGGCCGGGTTTTGTAAGCTCAGCAAGCCGGCCTTGGCTAATGCAATACCGGCATCCGGATTTACCGGTTCAGCACCGCCAGGCATATTCGCGTGGCTGACATCCGCACCGGATAGTGACGAGTTTTCTATTAGCATGATTTAGTTCTCTGATTTCACTGAGCAGGTAGGCATTTCACGCGGCATCCAATCTGGCAAAAAGCCGCTCAAAAAAAACCGCCGCAACTGAAGAACGTTGCTGCGGCGAGTCGCACACATGGTCATGGAGGCCCTGTAAAGTGAAGAGCGATGCAGGCTTAGGTTAAATATCGCGTTAGCCTGATTCGTAGATAGACAGGGTAATAGCCTGGTTAATTCCGGTCTGTACGTTACCGCACATAAGCCTGTTTGCGCTCTGCGCACAAAAAGCCCAATTGCTCTGTTCCTTAGCGCACAGAGAGGAATTTCATTTCTAAATACAATTAAGGTTTACACTAGCACCGATTGCAGGAGCCAATCTATTTTGTCCGATAACTACCTAGGCAGCAGATGACCGATCTCGATAGCCCGCAATACAACCATTTGCTAAAAGTGTTACCGGAAGCGGAATACGAACGACTGTTACCGCACCTGGAACACGTGGAGATGCCGTTGGGAGAAGTAATTTACGAATCCGGCGGCGAGCTGCGTTACGTCTACTTCCCCACTACCTGTATCGTCTCCTTGCTGTATGTGATGGAGAACGGCGCATCGGCGGAAATCGCCGTGGTCGGCAACGACGGCATCATCGGCGTAGCCTTGTTCATGGGCGGCGGCAGCATGCCGAACCGCGCCGTGGTGCAGAGCGCCGGCCACGCCTATCGCTTGCGCGGGCAACTAATGATGCAGGAATTCAACCGCTACGAAGGCATGTTGCATTTGCTGCTGCGTTATACCCAGGCGCTGATCACGCAGATGGCGCAAACCGCGGTGTGCAATCGGCACCATTCGGTGGATCAACAGCTCTGTCGTTGGTTGTTGTTAAGCATGGACCGGCTGCCGTCGAACGAATTGACCATGACCCAGGAATTGATCGCCAACATGCTGGGCGTACGGCGCGAAGGCGTTACCGAGGCCGCCGGGAAACTGCAACATGCGGGATTGATCCATTACAGCAGAGGGAAAATAACGGTGCTGGATAGGCCGGGTTTGGAAGCGCGGGTTTGCGAATGCTACCAGGTGGTGAGAGCCGAGTCGGATAGGCTTCTCCCCCCCCCACCCCCCGATGATGAATTAATGGCCTTGTGACAAGGCGAGCTTGCAGGTGCGAAGATATTCGCACTAACCGCCTTTATAGGCCGAATGAATCGGCCCTACCACGGACACCTCAAAGTTGGCTCTGCAACAACGCAGAAAACTCCGCAGCCGCCAGCGCCGGGCTTTTCAAATAGCCCTGATAAAAATCGCAGCCATGTTCTTGCAGAAAATCCAGTTGTTCTTGGGTTTCCACGCCTTCCGCCAACACTTGCAAACGCAAGGTATGGCCCATACCGATAATCGCCGAGGCGATTTCTTTGTCGTCTTCCAACTGCGGAATGTCGTCGATAAAAGTTTTATCGATTTTCAGAATGTCTAACGGAAAATGCTTGAGATAAGCCAGCGAAGAATAACCGGTGCCGAAATCGTCGATGGCCAGCCGCACACCCAAGGCCTGTAGCTTACAGAGGACCAACACCACCTCCGTTTCCCTCTCCATCAACGCGCTTTCGGTTAATTCCAACTCTAACAGCTCGGGCGGAAAGCCGGTTTGGCTGAGTATCGCAGCAATACTGGCGGCTATGTCGCCATGCCGTAGCTGATGCGGCGACAGATTGACCGCCAGTTTGATCGGCGCTAACCCAGCATCCAGCCAACGCCTACCTTGCCTACATACTTCCTTTAACACCCATTCACCGATCTCGGCTATCAGGCCGATTTCCTCGGCCACCGGGATGAACTGGCTGGGCGGTATCACGCCCTCCTCCGCATGATGCCAGCGCAACAAGGCTTCCGCGCCGATAATGCGGCCCGTGCTGATGTCTACTTGCGGTTGATAATAAACCAGTAATTCTTGACGACGCAGCGCCCGCCGCAATAACGACTCCAAATTGATACGGCGCAAGGCCGCTTGGGTCAGGTCTTCCGAGAAATATTTAAAATTACCGCGCCCTTCCGCTTTGGCGCGATATAAAGCCGCGTCCGCGTGTTGCAAAAGCTCTTCGGAGCTGTTGCCATGTTCCGGCAGTAAACTGATGCCTATGCTGACACCAACCCGCACTTCGGAACCGTTGGACAAACGCCACGGTTCGTTGAGCGATTCGATAATCTCGGCGGCTACCAGCGCCGCATCCTGCGGATGCGCCAAATCTTCCAGCAATATGGCAAATTCGTCGCCGCCCAGACGGGTCACGGTGTCGATGCCGCGCAGCCGGCTGCTTAATTTTGCCGCCACTTGTTGCAGCAATTCGTCGCCGGCCAAATGGCCGAAGCTGTCGTTAACGTCTTTAAATCGATCCAGATCGAGCATCAACAAGGCCGCCGCTTTCCGTTCGCGGCGCGACAAGCCTATGCAATGTTCCAGGCGCGCAAACAATAACAAACGATTAGGCAAACTGGTTAGAGGATCGTGGTGAGCCAAAAACTCCAGGCGGGCGACTGCATCCTTGAGCTGGGAAATATCGGAAAACACCCCAACGTAATGCGTCACCCGATTATTTTCGTCGCGTACCGCGCTGATGCTGAGCATTTGCGGATAAATCTCGCCATCCTTGCGCCGATTCCAAATTTCGCCTTGCCAATAACCGCTGTCGTTAATCTGCCCCCACATATCCACGTAAAAGGCTTGGTCCTGCCGGCCGGACTTCAGGGTTTTCGGCGTTTTTCCTAACACTTCATCCGCCGAATAGCCGGTTAATTCGCTAAAAGCCCGATTAACCACCAAAATCCGCATATCGGCATCGGTAACCATCACGCCTTCACGGGCGGTTTCGAACATGGCCGCCGCCTGGCGTAAAAATTGGTCTTTGGTTTTTTCCCGACTAACGTCGCTGATTACAATCCGCAGAATCTGCTCGCCATCTGCGGCAATCGCCAGATTCATTTCCAGTCTGACGCAGAAATCGTCGCCGTCCGCCTTCACAAAATTAAGCTCACAGGTCTGCGCTTGCTTGCTTTCGATTAGCGCTTTGCGGTGCAGATAATAAATGTCCTGGTCGGCAAAGGCGATGTAGCGGCTTAGGACTTGGGAATGCAAAGCATGGCGCGGCACGCCCAGTAATTGAGTGGCGGTAAGATTGGCTTCCAGGATGATGTCTTGCGCACTGACGGTCAAATAGCCTACCGGCGCCAAATCGTATAAATCGAAATAACGCGCCTGTGATACCGCCAACTCGTCTTGCGTGTGGCGTAAATTTTCGATGACTGTTTCCAGTTCAATCTGATGCACCAGCAACTCATGCAGCAAGCGCTGTTCGTCGATTGGCGATTTTTTGCTTTTCAGCGGACGAGCGGCGAGCTTTTGCTCGGCATAGCGGCGTAAGTCGGCGGGATTCATAACGAGATGGGCATTACATATATTGCTTTAAGTTGCGGGTCTTCGTGTTTGTGACCAACAGTTGAATAGTAGCACCAATCCGCATCTTCCCCCGCTTAGTTTCTTCCCCTTCATCGGCATGACAAAGCCTCCCCAAGCCAAAACGGTGAATCCATATCGTTGAGCACCAGCCACAAAAAAAGCCGGTGATGACCGGCTTTGTAGATGTACTAAAACATTAAACTGTTCTTTAACGGATAGCGTACTTATTACTGCCCGTTAACCTTTGCCAATTTCATTTCTTCAATGCCTTGTTCAACCTCGGCAATACCTTCTTGCAAGTTGCCGGCTTTAGCGGCTTTTATCGCCGCTTTTAATTTGGCGTTAGCCCGTTGCAGACGAATGGAGCTACCCTTTTCATTTTGAACTTTCATTGCCTCCCAAGCGACCGTAGCGCTCTCTATAAAGGCTTTGGTATCGCCGGTCTTGCCTACTTCCAAGGCGTTGTTGGATAGAGCGAGCAGATTGGTAAAGCTTTCGTTCAACGGACTACCGGCGGCATGCGCGGCCAATGATCCGAAAGATAACAGCAATGCCATTAAAAAGTGTCTAATTTTCATAAATTTACCCGGTGTATATATTCTATAAAGGTGCAAAATAACCACTATCGCTCGCTTAAATAAAAGCTGCTCAAGAGCTGGCATCCTGCTCTAAAACCGCGACGACCGAACTATTACTGAATGTCTACATCCCGGCTGCTGGGTGATTCCACCTAAGCTGGCACTAGATTACGGCAGCGCCTTGCTGAAGTCTGTACGCTGGGGCACATACGCCGGAACAAATCAAAACTAATCTTATGAACCGGAACCTGCTTAGTTAGTTGTAAGTAAGTGCGCTAACATACAGACAAGCAATTCCCGAACCGCTAACCTGCCCCCCAAACAGCTGGCGTAAAGCCGCTGACCAGCACCGGCATAGCGATTTACATCTGTTCGCATCTGTTATCTTCTGTCGGGCTACCTCAACACACCGCCGGAGAACGCTAGTGTCGTCCATACCCGCTGTTCCCGCGGCCAATCGCCTCTTGAATGCCCTACCGGATAGTGACCGCCAGCACTTGCTTGCCCACTGCGAACCGGTCGATCTAAGCTTTGCGGAAGTGCTCTATCTAGCTGGCACCAAGATTCCGCATGTGTATTTTCCAATCGATAGTTTTATTTCCCTGGTAACGCCGGTCGATGGCGATACCGGTCTGGAAGTGGGCTTAATCGGGGACGAAGGTATTTTGGGCATCACCCTGACATTGGGTGTCGATATCGCGCCATTTCAAGCGCTGGTGCAAGGCGCAGGTTCGGCATTGCGTATAAGCGTACCTTTGTTTTTACAGGAACTGGAACGTAGCAGGCCCTTACAGCTGGAGTTAAAACGCTACTTATATGTATCCATGAGTCAATTGGCGCAAACCGCGGCCTGCAACCGCTTTCATCTGGTGGAAGCGCGTCTGGCGCGTTGGTTGCTGATGACGCATGACCGCGCGCACGCCGACACATTCCATGTCACGCATATTTTCCTGGCCTATATCTTGGGTGTACGGCGAGTCGGCATCACCAAAGCCGCGCTGTCCTTGCAGGAACAAAAGTTGATCAGCTATCGGCGCGGGGATATTACGGTTCTGGATCGTGGCGGCCTGGAAGGCGCTGCTTGCGAATGCTATCGAACCGAGCGGGACACTTACGAGCGTATTTTAGGGACTTGATGAAGCGGGGCTTAGCCAGCGCCGATGTTGACGACGTTGGCCAAGCGAGTCTGCGATGGTTTAACTCAGATCTTGCAAAGACTTCTCGGCAGTCAAATTTGTCCAGCCAATGACGATTCTGTAGATCAGCAACAGTAAGGTCGGAAGCAACACAATCAAGCTAAGTTGTATGTCCAGCATCAACACTAGACCGGACAAGGCAAAGCCTGCCAACGTCACCCAGACGGTTTTGATCTGCCAATTAAAATGCGATTCCAGCCAAGTGCCTTTGACATTGTTGCGGTAGAAAAAATTAATCGCTACGCCGACTAATAGCGGTAAGCCGGCAAAGGCAAAGGTTAATACTTGGCATAGATAGACTGTTGCAGTCAGTTTTTTCAACGCTGCGAAATCTTCGGTGGGTTTTTCGTTTGTAATTGTCGTGTTCATGACTACTTACCTCTTAGTGAAAAATATATCCGCGCTCTGGGGAATCGATTACCCCCGCAGAGCGTTGTAAGGCGGCGGCAAACTCTATGCCAGACTCTAGGCTTAAAAAAATCCATCGTCTGTACGCTATCGAACATATCTGCCACACATTGGTTCAACAAAAAATGGGTCAAGTTAAGTACGCTAACGCACAGACCTGACTTACCTCAACCATTACGCTGCTTGGGTAAGATTCATACAGGACCGTGCCATGGAACGTACTAAATCTGAGTTATTCAGGCAGCGTCTAGCTCATCGGTTTCAAGAGCCCAATGCCGCATAAGCCGGCATGGATAATCATCTTGATCGCTGCTGGCGGTTGTACCGTTGGCCCGGATTACCGTGAACCGACAACGGATGTTCCGGTTAGTTGGCAGGCTGAAAGCAGCAAGCCGGCCATAACAACATCAGACCCCAAGCCCTTGCAAAACTGGTGGCTGCGCTTTAACGATGTGTCCTTGAATGCATTGATGGCCAAAGCCTTGGCCGGCAATCTGGATCTAAAAATCGCCCTGACCCGAATCGATCAGGCCCGAGCCGAACGACGCGGCACGCAAGCAGAG
>Ga0123388_1047734_pt1 | contig 17222 bp, 22 predicted proteins | sample T0HHNO3metaT_FD_89916 | JGI IMG/M metagenome (GOLD analysis project Ga0123388, IMG submission 89916) | Methane-oxidizing artificial microbial communities from Washington, USA to study methane cycling - T0-HHNO3 metaT (Metagenome... | ecosystem: Engineered > Modeled > Simulated communities...
TATAACCCCGGCAATCGCGACAACTTCTTAGCAAAAGCCGATCCCTGGCTCATCGCCAAAGCTAAAACCCTTGGGGCAACGGTGGTCACCCACGAAGCCTTGGTTGCACCGAACACCAAGAAAGTCAAAGTTCCCAACATTTGCCTGCAATTCGGTGTGCCTTGCCTGGACACGTTTCAGTTTCTGCGGGAATTGAATGCGCGGTTTGTTTTGGAACACTAAAGCAAAATGCACTGAGTTGTGACAATCGGCAATCGAAGAATAGTTATCTGGCTTGGCCGGCTAAATACTGCATTTCTTTAGCCCCGCTGAGGTAATGACAATGGAATTCCGCCAGGCTTGGCTCGGAGGCAGTTTTCTCTACATAACCGTTCAACACCGGCAGTTGCTGCTGAGCAATCTGCTGGGCATTGGGATGGCGAATCGCGGTCAAAAATGACGACAGGCTGGTCACCACTTGTCCGCCTTTGGGTTTAAGCGACACTTTGGCCAGACTATCGACCAACTGCGGCGTGTACTTCAACATATAGTCCGCATAGCGGCGAATCTGCGGAATCTGATCCTCCAGTTCCTGGCGTTCCGCATCAAAGTCCTCGCGAAACACGATTTTTTTGTCGGCAAACACCAACGGCGCAGACTCTGAAGTATCGCAGGCCCAACCAGGTTGCGGCGTTAATAGCTCGGCTTGAAATTGCTCGTCCCGATACGGATAAAACGGCATGGTTCGGCAACGCGCGGGTTTATCGGTGTGAATGCCGCACAGATTATCGGCCGCCAGCGCCGGACACGGAAACGACGGCGGAATATAGGCAGTCGGCACAATCAATACCGCTAATTCTTTCCTGTTAGCCAGTTTTATCGTGGCTCCTAGCTGGGACACCATCGTAAAGTCTTTACCGCCTTGCCGCACCGGCGTCCAGACCATGGCTAATGGGAAGCGGTCCGCATACTTAAACGCATCGTTTACTGTCAGTGGCAATTGTCCATAACAGCATTTGCCGCACGCGGTACAGTGAAAACGCTGCGTCATTCCTGCTCTAATTCAGTCGTGGTACCGCAGCATTTTTTGGCTTTTTTGCCCGACCCGCACGGACAGGGGTCGTTACGGCCCACTTTGCTGACTACCCGCTGCGTGACTTTGGGATTGAGATCGCCGCTGACATACAGCCACTCGCCGTTTTCGCGGCGGAAACTAGCTAACTCGGTTTGCACCAAATCCTGTTTGTCGCGGCGAAATTTTATGGTGAATTCGACTTGCGCCGTATCGCCGATTTCCGTGGCATTGCGAATTTCCAGGCTGCGCCACTCGCATTCTTCCGCCATGCGCTCGGCTTCCGCTCGATTGAAATCCTCCTTAATTTCCGGGGCGTGGGTACGCTCGATATGATCCAGCTTCCGTTGTACGAAAGCCGTGTAACGTGAACGCATCAAGGCTTCGGCGGTGGGCGCCGGCACACCATCGATGATAGGGCCGCAGCATTCGGCATAATCCAGTTTGGAGCCGCAAGGGCATAGCGTCATCGTTGATCTCCGGTCAGATTGTGAAAAATTGAGGTCGATCTAGCCATGGTAAGCGACAGCCGGGCTTCTGCTCAATGGCAAGGCGCGGGAAAATATTCACCCACATGGATTTTCAGCAATTTATCTCAGCGAGTTACCGGTGAAAGCAAAAAAGCATATTCGTTGTCGAATTTGCCCAGCCCCGAACGACCATTCGGTACGAACCCTATTTTTTAGCCCAAGGAGTTGACCATGAAATACCTATGCCTGATTTGCGCCGAAACCGTGATGGAGGGGATGTCGGATGACGCGGCAGCCAAACATTTTGATGAATACACCGAATTTACCCAAGCCATTCGCGACAGCGGCCATTACCTGAGCTGCAATCGGCTTTTGCCGGCCAATGCCGCCATCACGCTGCGAGTGCGCGGCGGTAAAGTGAGCGTTACCGACGGCCCGTTCGCGGAAACCAAGGAACAACTCGGCGGCTATTACCTGATCGAAGCCGACGATTTGAACGAAGCCATCCAGGTAGCCGCAAGGATACCCGGAGCGAAGTTGGGTTGCGTGGAAATCCGGCCGGTAGCGGAAGATCCAAAGACTTTAGAAGCGCTGGGACTGGTTAAATGAAATGCGGCCCGGACCTGGCGGACGAAAAAAATTTTACGCGATGTCGATTTAAGTAAAGGCCGTTCGACTAAGGATGCAAGCCATAGTTATCAGTACTCACCCCCAATCGAGGAAAACCCCATGACCGCCAACATTAAACCCATACCCGACGGCTACCACACGCTTACCCCTTATCTGGTAGTGCAAGGCGCCGCGCAGGCACTGGAATTTTATAAAAATGCCTTCGCAGCCAGTGAACTATCCCGCCTGAATACGCCGGATGGCAACGTAGCTCACGCCGAATTCAAGATCGGCGATTCGATATTCATGCTCGCTGACGAAAATCCGCACTGTACCGATCTTTCGCCAGCATTGCTGGGCGGTACGCCGGTCAAACTATTCTTGTACGTCACTGATGTCGATACGGTGTTTGCCGCCGCGATAAAGGTCGGTGCCACATCGACGATGCCGCCCACCAATCAGTTCTGGGGCGACCGGATGGGCGCGGTTTGCGATCCGTTCGGCCATCAATGGCTGATTGCCACGCATATCGAAGATGTCGATCCCAGCGAAATGCCCAGTCGTATGGCTGCATTCTTCGCGGCGCAAGCGGCTAGTGCCGAACCGCAATAAGGAGCTGACATGAACACTCAAATTTTCGTCAATCTTCCGGTAAAAAACCTACCTAACTCCATCGCCTTTTTTACCCGACTGGGTTACACCTTCAATCCGCAATTTACCAACGACGACGCGGCTTGCATGGTCGTTAGCGACACTATTTTCGTGATGTTGCTGACCGAGAACTTCTTCCAGTCCTTCACGCCCAAAGCCATTTGCGATGCCACTAAAAGTACGGAAATGTTGTTATGCCTATCGGCGGAAAGCCGGGAAAACGTCGATACCATGGTCAGCACGGCCATCGCTGCCGGCGGCACGCTGTACAAGGAACCGCAAGATCACGGCTTTATGTATGCTCACGGCTTTCAGGATCCGGATGGCCACATCTGGGAATATTGTTACATGGAGCCCGGCGCGGTGTGCCAAGGCTAAAGGAGACCGGCATGAAATATATGTTACTGATTTATCTTGAAGAACACAGCCTGGACGAAGCCGATCGGCAAGCTTGTTATGTGGAGTCCACCCAACTCGCGCACAAGCTCAAAGCCAACGGCCAATACCTGGCCGCCAGCCCCTTACAGCCCACGACCATGGCGACCAGTGTACGGGTGCGCGACGGCAAGCGCTTCGTCACCGACGGCCCGTTTGCGGAAACCCGCGAACAACTGGGCGGCTACTATCTGGTCGAGGCTCAGGATCTGGACGCCGCCATCGCTATCGCCGAGCAGATTCCGATGGCGCGCAAGGGTACCGTCGAAGTGCGGCCGCTGATCGAGATCCCTAGCCTGCCGTTGTAAAACGCAACCGAAGAGGAGCAAGCAATGAAAATTGAACTGCAGAAAGAACACGAATGGCTACAACAACTGCTTGGCGAATGGACCTATGTGTCCGAATGCGTAACGGAGCCCGGCCAGCCGCCCGAGAAATTCGAAGGCACCGAAAGCGTGCGCAGCTTGGGCGGATTGTGGCTATTGTGCGAGGGTTGCGGCGAAATGCCGGGCGGCGGCACTGCGACTATGTTGATGACATTGGGTTACGACGCTCGGCAGCAGCGCTTTGTAGGCACCTGGATAGGCTCGATGATGACCCATCTCTGGATTTACGACGGCGCGCTGGACGCCAATGGCACTGTGCTAACGCTGAATACCGAAGGTCCGTGTTGCGCTAGCGAAGGCAAGTTGGCCAAGCAGCGCGACGTGATCAGCCTGCAGAGTCCGCAGCAACGCTTATTGACTTCCTATCTACTCGACGACGAAGGCCAATGGCAGCTATTCATGACGGCGCAGTATCGGCGCAAAACATAGTTTCTTAGGTCTATTGCACTATCGAGGAAAACCCGATGATCAAAACCATACTAATTGTCTTGGCCATGGCAATTGTCTGCATACTTATTTATGCGGCGACCAAACCCGATAACTTCCGCGTACAACGTTCGATCTCTATCAGAGCAACCCCGGAAACGATTTTTCCGTTGATCAACGATTTGCACAGCATGCAGACTTGGTCGGCTTGGGAAAAAGTGGACCCTGGCATGAAGCGGACTTACAGCGGCGCTGCCAGCGGGCCGGGCTCAATTTATGAATGGGAAGGCAACCAGGAAATCGGCCAAGGGCGCATAGAGATTCTCGACGCGGCGGCACCTGCGAAAATAACCATCCGGATGGATTTCATCAAACCGTTTCCGGCGCGAAACACCCTGGAATTTGTTCTGCAAGCCGAAGCCGGCTCCACTCGGGTGACACAAGCGATTTTCGGCCCTAGCCCCTATATTTCCAAAGTCATGAGCCTGGTGTTCAGTATGGACAAGATGATAGGCGGGAAATTCGCAGAAAGTTTGGCCGAGCTAAAGACCATCGCCGAAAAGCAATCAGCTATTTCAATTTCAGAGGAAAAGCCATGAAGCCAATTGAACAAACAGCCGAATCGCGGGAACTGGTGCTGACGCGCCTGATCGATGCGCCACCCGAGAAACTCTTTAGAGCTTGGACCGAACCGGCACTACTCAAGCAGTGGTTTTGTCCGAAGCCCTGGACCGTGGCCTCAGCTGATCTCGATGTGAGAGCCGGCGGCACCAGCAGCATTCTGATGCGTAGCCCGGACGGTCAGGAGTTTCCCAACCAAGGCATCTATCTTGAAGTTGTGCCAAACGAGCGTTTGGTCTTCACCGATGCCTACACCAGCGCCTGGGAACCCTCCACCAAACCCTTCATGACCGGCATCATCACGTTTACGCCTGAAGACGGAAAGACTCGCTACAGCGCTCGCGTGTTGCATTGGAGTGCAGCAGACCGGAAATCCCACGAGGAAATGGGCTTTCACGAAGGCTGGGGCAAGGCCACGGACCAACTGGTCGAGCTGGTAGCCAGCTTGTAAGCCAGGAATCCGGCCATTATTTTTTATAACTTACCGAGTAAACACCATGCCCAAAATCACCCCATTTTTATGGTTCGACGACCAAGCCGAAGAGGCGATGAATTTTTACCTGTCGATCTTTAAAGACTCCAAAGTCTTGAGTGTCAACCGCTACGGCGACGCCGGACCGGGACCGAAGGGCAGCGTGATGACCGCCAGTTTCGAGCTGAACGGACAAGTTTTCACCGCGCTCAACGGCGGACCGGTCTACCAGTTCTCGCCGGCGATTTCCTTTGTCGTGCATTGCGAAACTCAGGCGGAAGTGGACCACTATTGGCAGAAACTTTCAGAAGGCGGGAAAGAACATCAATGTGCCTGGCTGGACGATAAATTTGGCGTGACTTGGCAAATCGTGCCGAATATCCTGATCAAGTTACTGAGCGATCCCGATCCGGTAAAAGCCGGACGAGTGATGCAGGCCATGCTGCAAATGACAAAAATCGACATTGACACTTTAAAACAAGCCTACGAGCAATCCTGAATGAAACATCTATTCGCCATCCTCATACTGCTATTTGCCGGTCAAGCTAATGCTATTGAATGGCTGGACAGTCCTGAGCTCGGCAAATTGTTTAGAGACGCCGGTGTGCAAGGCACTTTCGTACTCTACGACGTCGATGCCGAACGCCTGATAGTCCATGACCGGCTCCGCGCGGAAACCCGCTTCATCCCAGCCTCCACGTTCAAGATAGTCAATAGCTTGATCGGCTTGTCGGTAGGTGCGATTGGCAGCGTGGACGAGCCGTTGCCATACGGCGGTCAGCCGCAAATGATCAAAGACTGGGAACGGGATATGGGCTTGCGCGAGGCGATCAAGCTGTCGAATGTGCCGATTTATCAGGCGCTGGCCCGTCGTATCGGCCATGCCCGCATGCAAGAAGGGCTTGCCAACCTTGACTACGGCAACGCCGAAATCGGCGATAAGGTCGATAGGTTTTGGCTGGACGGGCCGCTAAGAATCAGCTCAGTGGAACAGTCAGTTTTTTTGGCCCTCCTGGCGCGGGATCAATTACCGCTCTCAGGTGATGTTCAGGCCAAAGTCCGGGAAATTGTCATGCTTGAGCAGAGCGGCGAACGGACTTTATACGGCAAAACCGGCTGGTTAAACGCCCCGAATGCCGGTATCGGCTGGTGGGTGGGCTGGGTCAAGAACGGCAGCCATCTATACAGTTTTGCGTTGAATATCGACATTACCCAGGCTGCCGATGCGCCCAAGCGCGTGGAGTTGGGCAAGGCCTGTCTTAAGGCCTTGGGGATATTCTAAGCTCAACTTATTATCAGACTCTCAAAGCCAAAGCCGCCTTAGCCAAACGCTCGCCCAGCACCCAACACAAACGTTTTTCATGATCGGTGAGTTCGGCATCGGTGTCGGCGACATGGCTGGGACCATAAGGCGTGCCACCGCTGACCGTTTCGCGCAGTGCAATTTCGTTACAGGGTAGGCTCATCAACAACATGCCGTGATGCATCAAAGGCAGCATCATCGATAACAGCGTGGTTTCCTGACCGCCATGCATGCTGCCGGTAGAGGTAAACACGCCGGCGGGCTTGCCGGACAAAGCGCCGGAGAACCACAACGCGGTCGTGCCATCCAGAAAATGCTTTAACGAGGCCGCCATATTGCCGAAATGCGTCGGGCTGCCCAGCGCCAAGCCGTCGCAGGTTTCCAGGTCCTGCAAACTGGCGTACGGCGCGCCGGCATCGGGAATGCTGTCGGCGATTTTCTCGCACACCGCCGATACTTCCGGCACCGTGCGCAACACCGCTTCCGCACCGGCCACCGACTCCACACCCCGGCCGATCTGCTGGGCCATGCGCGCGGTGCTGCCGTCGCGGCTGTAATACAGGATCAAGATCTTCGCCATCAGAGTATCGCCAACACGTTTTCCGGCGGCCGGCCGATGGCGGCTTTGCCGTCTTTCAATACGATGGGCCGTTCGATCAATTTGGGGACTCTGATCATCGCTTCGATCAAATCCGTATCGCTTAAGGATTTATCGTCCAAGCCGTTTTCTTTATATTCCGGCTCTTTGGTGCGCATCAATTCGCGCGGCTTGATGTTTAGCTTGCTGAGGATGTCTTGTAGTTCAGCGGCGGTCGGCGGGGCTTTAAGATATTCAACCACTTCCGGGGTGAGGCCTTGCGCTTCCAGTAGTTTTAAGGTGTCGCGGGATTTGCCGCAACGCGGGTTGTGATAGATTTTGACGCTCATGGTTTGCACCTTAATCATGACGAGTTGCGGCTATAATAGCACCCTTCGAATCACGGATATGCCCCCAAAGCCATGCAATTACCCAACTATTCAACCGCCCGCGTGCTGGTGGTCGGCGACCTGATGCTTGACAGATATTGGCACGGCGCCACCTCGCGGATTTCCCCGGAAGCGCCGGTGCCGGTGGTTCACGTCAAACAAGACGAACAACGCGCCGGCGGTGCGGGCAACGTGGCTTTAAACATTGCTGCGCTGGGGGCAAAAGTATCTTTGTTGGGTTTTACCGGCGAGGACGAAGCCGCAACGGCCCTGAAACAATTGCTGCAACAAGCCAAGGTTTTATGCCTATTTCAGGCAGTGCCTGGTTATCCCACCATCACCAAATTGCGGGTGATGAGTCGCCATCAGCAATTGATCAGATTGGATTTTGAAGACGGCTTTCAGCAAGTCGATAGCGATGCGCTATTGCATTTGTATCATGCGGAAATGATGCAATCGCAGGTGATCGTGTTGTCCGATTACGGCAAAGGCACCTTGAGCCAAGTGCCACAATTCATCCGCCTCGCCAAACAATTAAACAAACCGGTGCTGGTCGATCCGAAAGGCAGCGATTTTTCTATCTACAGGGAAGCCACCCTAATCACGCCTAATCTCAGCGAGTTTGAAGCGGTGGTTGGCCGTTGCGCCGATCAAGAGCAAATCGTCGAACGCGGCATGAATTTGCTGAACGAACTGGACTTGCAGGCCTTGCTAGTCACCCGCGGCGAAAACGGCATGACCTTACTGAGCAAAGCCGAAGATCCCTTGCATCTACCGACTCACGCCCGTGAAGTATTCGATGTGACGGGGGCCGGCGACACCGTGATTTCCGTATTAGCCGCCAGTTTGGCCGCAAAAAAACCGCTGGCCGAAGCCACCCAACTCGCCAACATCGGCGCCGGTATCGTGGTCGGGAAAATGGGCACCGCCACCGTCAATACCGACGAATTGCATGCCGCCTTGCAAGGGCCGCGCGCCCATCACAAAGGCGTCTGCAGTTTGTCTGACCTGCTTGCAGAACGCGCCACCGCCAAACAAAACGGCGAAATAATCGTCGCCACCAACGGCTGTTTCGACATCCTGCATCCCGGCCACGTCCGCTACTTGCAACAAGCCAAAACCCTGGGCGACCGACTGGTGGTGTTGGTCAACAGTGACGCCTCGGTGCAACGCCTGAAAGGCCCGGAGCGACCTGTGAACAAACTAGATCACCGTATGGAAATGCTCGCCGCGCTGGAATGCGTGGACTGGGTGGTGGAATTCGAACAAGACACCCCGAAAGAAGTCATCGACCAATTACTACCCGACATCCTGGTCAAAGGCGGCGACTACACCGACATCACCAGCATCGCCGGTCACGAAAGCGTGTTGGCCAACGGCGGCGAGGTGAAGATCTTGTCGTTTATTGAGGGGCATTCGACTACGGCGATTATTCAGACGATTAAGGATAAAACCGGCAACTAACCACTAAGGCCCAAGGAATACAAATGCGACTTAAATATTGTTATTTGTTTTAGCTGTTTTTTATAGCTAAATGCTATTATCGGCTAATGTATCAAATAATCTATCGAAAAACGGCCGCCAAAGCATTACTCAAAATGCCGCTTAGAGTAGCCGAACAATTCAAAGCAGCATTCGAGCAGATGGCAATGGATGACGAAGACGGACTGGACATCAAAAAACTGGAAGGTCGAGAAGGCTTTAGATTGCGGATTGGCGGTTACCGTGCGATTTACCGCAAATTGAACGATGTGCTGATTATAGAAGTGCTTAAGATTGGTAGCCGGGGAGATATTTACAAATGAGCGTGCAATTTATCGAACAAAACGGCCAAAAACAATACGCGGTTGTGCCCGTCTCCGACTACGAGAAACTGTTGGAAAAAGCGGAAATGCTGGATGACATCACGGCATATGACCAAGCCCTGGCCAGCGAAGACGAATTGATTCCTGCCGAAATCGTCAATCGGCTGTTGAACGGCGAGAATAAAATCAAAGTATGGCGCGAACATCGTGGCCTGACTCAGTCGGGACTCGCCGAGAGCTGCAATATGGCCCAAGCCAGTATCGCCCAAATGGAAAGCGGCAAGCGAACCGGAACCATTGGCGCACTGAAAAAAATAGCCGAAACATTGAATGTGGATTTGGATGATTTGGTTTAGATTTTAGAATCTCGTAGAAGGACACTAAAAAAATCGTTAAAACAGTACGGATACGATTGAAAAGTCAAGCTATGCCGGCGCTTTATTCGACTACACTCTTGCGCACCTGAAGGATTAAGATGCCTCGTCAACTCACATGGCTACACATTTCTGACTTCCATGCCCGAAAACGTGATATTTGGGAGGCTAACCAAATAACCGATGCACTTGTACGTGATTTGAAAGGCATGCAGAGCCTTCACGGACTTCGTCCTGATTTTATTTTCTTTACGGGAGATATTGTCTACGGTACGGTTAATGGCGAAAGCATGGCTGATCAGTACCAGATAGCCCGTCAGTTCATTGAAGCTGTTCGCACGGCCTTTGATCCGCAAATATCCACACGTGATATTTATCTTGTTCCTGGCAACCACGATGTAGATCGGGACGAAATCCTGCCCGAGCAAACCCAATGGCTAAGGCAAAAAGATAGAAAGTTAGAAGAAATTATTGCCGCAATGCGGGATGGAAGAAAGCAATGGCGCTCGTGGATGGAAAGACTGATAAGTTATCGAAATTTTCTCACCAGTTACGGCCTAACTCATCTGGAACCAAATGACTCCCATCTGATATGGGCGGATTCCAGAGAGGTTCATGGTATTCGTATTGGTATAGCAGGTCTGAATTCTGCCTGGTCCTGCGCCGACGATAGCGACAAAGCGAATCTCTGGTTAGGTTCGGATTGGCAAATAGCCAACCTGAAAGAGCGAATGGGGCCAGTCGATTTTGCAATTGCTCTCATACACCATCCCGGAAATTGGTTAAAAGAACAAGAAGACCCGTCAGCCATGCGCCGTTTAAAACAAGAGTTTGCTCTTGTATTGCATGGACATGAGCATCAGGAGTGGGTTGAGTCGGACTTTGCCGGCCGCTTGGTCCTTTCGGCCGGTGCATGTTACGACTCATCAAAAAATGGCTACAGCTTTGGTTGCGTGGACTTCGATAATCTCCAGACCAATATTTATTTGCGGCAATGGGACCCAACAGGCAGAGGATGGGTAGCAAGAAATGTGGCAGGAAAAACGCAGGATGGTTGTTGGAGTTTGTCTAATCTTTCGTGGCTTGGATTTACTGACTCCGTCGTTGATGCAGGCGCAGCAGAATCGAAAATTAACAACAACCACGATTTATCCGACTCAGAGGAATCGGCCGAAACCCATTACACACAACGATATTGCCACTTCGTAATCAATCACCACGATGGCCTAGAGCTCTTTGGCTGTGACATTCCTCGTGAACTTCAGCGCCATCAACTATCTGTTGCTTATGTTTCGCTGAACCTGACCCGTGAAGATGATGCTTATCCGACGAAAAAACGCCAGCCACTACCCTTAAAAAATCCATCAGAAAAGCTAATTCAGGATGTATTAGAAGACGACAAACGGCAGCAGCATATTTTCGATGAATCAAGCACAGCTTTGGAAGATGTTTTGGACAAAATTTCGACAGAAACCAGCCGACTACTGATAAATGGTCCTGCCGGTTCTGGAAAAAGTACGCTAATGCGCTGGAGTACCATCCATGCTGCGGGCCAAATTCTGAATAATCCGACCGAACAAATATATTCACCAAATACTCCAATTAGCCCATCTAATCCAGCAGATAGATGGAACGTCCAAAAGCCTGGGAGAGTGCAACGGCACAGTTGGCGAAAAAAAGTCCCGTTTCTAATTCGATTGCGTGACTGTCCGAATGGTCAGTTACCGGCAGCCAATGAGTTACCGACTTTTCTTGCCAAACACTTGCCGTCCGCTCCGAGAAATTGGATGACGAATCTGCTCGGTTCAGGGCAGGCTTTGGTCTTATTTGACGGAGTAGACGAAATCCACCGTGATCAACGGCGTCAACTCGAAGAAGAAATCGGTGAACTGATTCGTACTTATCCGGATTGCACTTACGTGGTTACTACTCGCCCGGGTGCAGTCACTCCCGGTTGGTTATCGCGTTTGAATTTCGTCGAAGCACGAGTTGAGCCTTTGAGCCGGCAAGACCGAGAGGAGTTCATCGATAAATGGTACCGCTCGGCAGCCTTGGAATTAAAACTAAAACCACGACCCGGCGAAGATCTAGCGCAAACCGCGGTAAATCTGAAATCCGAGTTAGCCGAACAATCCGAACTGGGTTTATTAGCAACCAATCCGCTGTTATGCGCCATGATTTGTGCGCTTTATCGAGAACGACAAGAAAAATTACCGGAAACGCCTGCAGAATTATCCAAAGCCCTTTGCGAAATGCTTTTGCACCGTCGGGAACGGGAAACGCCAGGCTTAGCCGACAAACATTTTTTAACCAGTTGGCGCGAACTAAAGTATGCACAGAAAGAGGAGCTGTTGGCCGAACTGGCATGGCGTATGGTCAGTAAAGGCAGATCATCTATCGAACGTAGCGATGCAAAAGCCTTAGTCGCTGAAACGCTTTACTCAATCCCTGGAAGAAGTCAGGAAGAAGCTGATGATATTTTACAAGCTTTGGTGGAAAGAAGCGGCATGCTGCGACCTGCCGGAGTCGATCGTATCGACTTTATTCACAACACGTTGAAAGAATATCTAGCGGCGAATTGTATCGTAGGGAAAGGCGATTGGAAGTTATTGGTCAACTATGCCGATGACCCCGCGTGGCAGCCGGTTATTCTATTCGCTCTTGCTTTAGCTCCGGAATCCTTCAGTTCCAATCTAGTTGGCGAGTTACTCAAATGCGCCGAATCTCTAAAAAACCCGACGGGTAAGGTTGGCGCTCTTACCAAAGCCGAACGTAAAACCTTAGCGACGATTAAGGCGCGCCAGTTTTTTCTGGTTCGATGCCGGGCGGCAGCAAAACGATTGGACGAAAAATTCTCGAAGAAAATCGATAAGTATTTGGAGCATTTATTACCACCCGCTTCAATGAACGAAGCCGAAGCGCTTGCACAGCTTGGTTCGCGCATATTGAATTACGGTTCTTCAACTCTTGAAAACGGAAAATGGTGGGCTACACAAAGTAGCTATATAGCAATGCGTTGCTTGCGTTTGTTGCGCTTAGTTGGCGGACAAAAGGCACAAACTGCTTTGAGAACGATCTATGCTCTACCTAAAAGCTCAACTCCGCTTGCCAACGAATGGACTTTAGCCTGTAACGAACTCTGTCCGGACGAATCATTAAAATGGCCATTCGATAAAGAAGTGGCATGGTTGACTTCCTATCGAATCACAAATATTAATCCTCTTAAAGGTATAAATAGCTTTAAATCAATATATATATTCGATACACGAGTAACCTCGCTACATCCTTTAATTGGCATGAAGTCATTAACTTTATTGTCACTATGGAGAACCCTCGTTAGCGACCTAAGTCCGGTTACTGAATTAACAAATCTAGAGCATTTAGACTTCAGCAACACTCGCGTTACTGACTTAACTCCTCTTATCACATTAAAAAAACTAAATTGGCTTGATTGTGGATTAACCAATGCAACTGATTTGACACCAATTTCTGGTTTAAGCAATCTTAAATACTTGCGCTTAGATGGCCTTCTGCTCCCATCCTTAAACCCAATACAAAATTTGATTGGTCTCGAGCATTTAAGTCTGAAATCTGTTCCATTGGACGACATAACACCACTGAAAAATCTTAGGTCACTAAAGTATCTGAATTTAGCAAATACAAAAGTTTTACGACTGAAACCTATACTCGGTCTTTCATTGCTTGAGCGCTTGAATTTAGCAAAAACTAATATCGAAAATGCGGATGAAGTGGCTTCATTCACAAATCTTAGAGATTTGGATATATCTGAAACAAAAATTACTGATTTAACGCCATTATCCAATTTGAGTTCTCTCAAGCGACTGGTTCTTGGGTATCAAATAATTAATGATTTGACATCCATTGAAAACTTAAAATCTCTTGAGACTCTCATACTACACCAAATTAATATTACCGATCTTTCACCCCTGATTGGCATAAAATCACTCAAGAATCTTTATCTAGGAAAAACTGCAATATTGGAGTCGGACTTGGAGAAGTTTAAGTCTTTACGGCCCGATGTTGATGTACGTACGAAATATTATTTTTTTCCAACGGGCAGGATAGAGTTTTAATTTTCCGTTTTTAATATTGGTTTCTACAAAACTATATAAATGCTGATTTACTTAGATAATTGTTGCTTTAATCGCCCATATGATGACCAATCACATTCCAATATTTTTCTGGAAACTCAGGCGAAACTATATATTCAGGAAAATATTCTCAGCGGGAATTATCAATTGGTTTGGTCTTATATTTTACAATACGAAAACGAGCAAAACCCTTATATCGACCATAAGCACGAAATTCGTAAATGGAAACAACAGGCCAGTATATTGGTTACCGCTTCGCCAGATATTGTGGAGATGGCAAAGCGGTTTCAATCTTTCGGGCTGAGAGTAAAAGATGCGCTACATTGCGCCTGCGCTGTGTCGGCCAATGCCAATTATTTTGTCACTACCGACAAACAACTTCTTAAAACCGCTCGCAACATCAAGGGGCTACATGCGGTTAATCCACTGACATTCATTCAAGAGGAAGGCAATTCATGAAAACTGACGCCGAAATCATCCATAGCGGATTCGAATCGATTTTTTCAACCTTGGGCATGGTTGATGCCGAGCGGTTTATCATGCTGATTAAGCGCGACAAATTCGATTACACACAGTGGCAAAAACAGCTCTGGTCAAACGAGTCTGTAGAGTCTTTATCTGCACAAGCTCAGCGGGATTGGGAACAATCTTCCTGAATTTGCCGTTAACCTGAATAACCACCAATCGCCCTCCCATAAGAATCTCTCTTTGAATGATTAACTTAAAAGATCGCCTCCACCAATACTGGCTTCTAGCCCGTTTCGATAAACCCATCGGCATTTTCATTCTACTTTGGCCGACGCTGTGGGCCTTGTGGATAGCCGGTAACGGGAAGCCGGACGTATTGGTGTTGATCGTGTTCACGCTGGGCGTGGTGTTGATGCGCGCGGCCGGTTGTGTGATCAACGATTACGCCGACAAGGATTTCGACCCGCATGTCGACAGGACCAAACTGCGGCCGATTGCCGCCGGCAAGGTTAAGCCTAAGGAAGCGCTGATGGTGTTTATGGTGCTGTGTCTGACTGCGTTTGGTTTGGTGTTGCTGATGAACTGGCACACCATCGGCTTGTCCTTCATCGGTGCGTTTTTGGCGGCCAGCTATCCGTTCATGAAGCGCTTCACCCATCTGCCGCAGGCTTATCTGGGCGCAGCGTTTGGGTTTGCGGTACCGATGGCGTTTGCCGCGCAAACCAACGAAATTCCAGCAGTCGGCTGGATTTTATATCTGGCGGTGCTGCTGTGGGCGCTGGTGTACGACACTATGTATGCGATGGTCGATATCGACGATGATTTGAAAATCGGCGTGAAATCCACTGCAATTCTATTCGGCAAGCGGGTGCGGGAAATTACTGCAAGTCTGCAAGTCGTGATTATGGGCCTGTTGATTACAATCGGCGCGATGCAACAACTGAGCTGGCCGTATTACGCCGGTTTGGCGGTTGCCGCCGGCTTGGCGATTTACCAGCAAAAGCTGATTTTTCATTTCGATAAACCCAGTTGTTTTAAAGCTTTTTTGAATAATAACTGGTTCGGTTTGGCGGTGTTTGTTGGGATTGTGTTGGCTTATCGGCTGTAGTGTTTAGGATCAATTACTCCTCCTAACGCTAGCCTCATTGACGTGACAGAGAAGGTTAGATTGAGAGGATGAAAACAGGTCATTCGCCTGGTTTGATTCTCCTCACCCCAACCCTCTCGGCAACTGCTCCCAGCGTAGCCCTACCTCCTGCATCCATGCAGTCGTCGAGCAGGAGAGGGAGCTTAATTTAAAGCCCTGATAGGAGATTTTTAAGCCTATCCAATAGATTATAGGATTTGCGATGAACTATCACGAGATGCTAGCGGTTGCTTTTTCCGAAGCAAAAGCCGGTTTTGACGAAGGTGGCGTGCCGGTCGGCGCGGCGTTGTTCGCCGCCGACGGCAAATTGTTGGGGCGGGGCCGCAACCGCCGCGTGCAGGACAACGATCCATCGGTACACGGCGAAACCGATGCCTTTCGCAAAGCCGGTCGGCAAACCAGTTACCGCGACAAAATCCTGGTCACGACCTTGGCGCCATGCTGGTATTGCTCGGGCTTGATTCGACAGTTCAATATTGGCACGGTGGTGGTCGGTGAATCTGTCAACTTTGCGGGGCATCTGGATTGGCTAAGAGAGGCTGGCGTTAAGATCGTGGAATTAAACGACGCGGCTTGTATCGATTTGATGAGCCGTTTTATTGCCCAATCGCCACGGATTTGGTTTGAAGACATCGGTGAGGATTGTTGTTAAGGACATTCTGAATAAGTTAATTCCACAAACGAAGATTTGCGCTCAGGCTCTACCCATCCGAAATAACCGCCAACCACCCCCAACTAAACGTCCATTACAAAATGACATTGCTCTATGCGGTGAATTATTATAAAACGGCGGGAATGATGCGCTTGGACCTAAACGCAACATTTAATGTTAATCTCGCGAAGACGCAAGTCCGGGCTTTTGATAGTCCTGGGTTCCAGAATTCGCAGGAACGACGATACCCATTTTTTGAAGCCCCCCTTTCACAGGTTGTGCGAGTAACCAAAAGGCTCTAATCAATCACAACTTGCATTGAATGGGGAGGCTGACGGCAGCTAACCCGATTTTGAAAAATTCTCGATCCTTAATCTGCACAGGAGTTTCCGTTCATGAGTCTGTCCTTAGTCATCGGTAACAAAAACTATTCATCCTGGTCATTGCGGCCGTGGCTGTTTTTGAAATATCACGACATCGATTTCGCGGAAATCAGAATTCCGCTATATCGCGAAGATTCGAAAGACAAACTATTGCAATACTCGCCGACCGGTAAAGTACCTGTTCTGTTGGATGGTGAGCTTAAGGTCTGGGATTCGCTGGCAATATTAGAATATCTGGCGGAACGCTTTCCACAAACCCAAGGCTGGCCGGAGGATTTCGCCGAACGCGCCGCGGCCCGTTCGTTAGCCGCCGAAATGCATTCCGGATTTACTGCGCTACGCACCTATTGCGGCATGAATTGCAAGCGCACACCCTCAGCCAAACCCTTACCGGAAGCGGTGCATCCGGACATCGAACGCATCGGCGAAATTTGGCAACACTATCGGCAACTCCACCGCCATGACGGTCCGTGGTTATTTGGCCGATTTACCATAGTCGATGCGATGTTCGCCCCCGTCGCCTTACGTTTTCACAGCTATCAACTGGAAACCAATAAAGAGGCGCAAGCCTATGTGGACTCGGTATTAGCCTGCCCGGCTGTAAACGCCTGGATAGAAGCCGGCAAGTTGGAAAGCGAGGTCATCAGCGCGTTTGAATAAGCAGTGTTAAGACCTTGCCGATTTACCACAATAATTTAAAGATACTTTGCTACTACCTGAGCGTAGAATGATTCTCTTGTTATTTACCAACGGGAGAGCACTATGAAAAAAATCAAATTAACCGCTGTTTTACTCGGCTTATCAGTATTTTCCGGCCTGAGTTTTGCGGATGTTCCGCTGCAATCCAATGAAGAAGTACAAGGCGTGTGGAAGTTGGAATATACCAAAAAA
>Ga0123388_1038969_pt1 | contig 17157 bp, 18 predicted proteins | sample T0HHNO3metaT_FD_89916 | JGI IMG/M metagenome (GOLD analysis project Ga0123388, IMG submission 89916) | Methane-oxidizing artificial microbial communities from Washington, USA to study methane cycling - T0-HHNO3 metaT (Metagenome... | ecosystem: Engineered > Modeled > Simulated communities...
GCGGCACGGTTTAACGATAGCGGATTATTCACCGCATCACTACCAGAACTATCAGTGTGGCCGATAATCGTGACATTACTATTTGGCGTGGTTGCCAAGCTAGTCGCAAAAGTACTTAAGACCGTTCTAAAATTAGGCTGGATATCTGCACGGCCAACAGCAAAAGAAATATCACTTGGAATATCTAATTTCAAACGATTATCCGCAGTTTGCGTTACCGCAACACCAGTACCAGCAGTTGCCTCTTCCATTTGGCGTTTTTGCTCTTCTTGACGCTTAGTCCAAACGTTACCAGCCACCGCACCAACACCAGCACCAACAGCCGCGCCAATTGCCGCGCCCTTGCCTTTGCCTGCGATAGCACCAACAACCGCGCCGACACCAGCACCAATACCAGCGCCTTTAGCCGTGCCTTTTTGCGTCTCACTCATATTGGCGCAACCTCCCAGCACAAAAGCCACCAACACAGAACCGACTATCAAATTATTACGCATATTATTCTCCTTTTTTTGAAATACATAAAATTAACTGCAAACTTAAAACACCGCCAAAAATATTATAAATTCAGCTAAAAAACTCGTTAAGAAAATCTGTTAATAATTAACGCAAAGTATGCATTAACAAAGATTTTAACCTCTGTTAATTAACGCACATTAACAGAAATAGTTTACCAATAATGCTTAATAAAAGATGTTAATAAAAGTAAATACAGACTGTTTAATTAACTTGTATCTAAATAGAAGTTTCGCGCACCATGACAATCATAACAAATGCTCAACTCTTAAATTTTAGTTGGTTTTAAATTCCCCTGCTACCGCGCCTGCGCTGCTATTAAAAGTTGGGAGTTTTTAAGCGAGGACTGTTTGAGCCCAACGGTTTATTGCGCTTCTATTAATTTGGCTTTTTGCTTTGCTTGTATTTTATTAGCCTTTTTAATAAGTTCTAAGGCGGCCTTTGCTTCGTCACTATCAACAAGCTCACGCTTTAACACTTCATTTTGCAACGTGAATTTCAAAAAATCATCATCAATTTTTATCGTTGGGCTTAGTTTTTTCAACTCCTTCCTTAACGCTGCCAACACACTCTCACTTGTTAATAAAGCTGCTAATGAAAATTTACTGGTTGCCTGTTGCTGTTGAAAAAACGCAGTCATTGATGATTGGGTAAACCCTTCTCGACTTAAAGTACCAAAGCAGTCTAAGAGTTGGGAGTTTTTTGGACTGGTATTTAATAAGTCCACTTCAAAAATCAAGGACTTATCAATTGGCTGTCTAAAATGAATTTTGTAAACTTGCCATATCGCACCATTAGTTAGCACAATCCATTCAATACCATGATTAGCTCCATAATCAATGGCTTGTTTAATATGATTGTCTTTCAGGTCAACATTTATTGCTTTAGCTTCAATAAGAAATCTAACATCACTACCTACTTTTACTGCCAAATCCACATACGTGCCTCGTATTGCAAACTCAGTGGTAATTTCAATGTATTTTTTATAGCCAAGAAGCTCAGCAAGCATGTCCCCCAAAATGACTACAGTATCTGACTCACTAATATCTCGACTTTTTGCATCTGATAGTATGGTTTGAAAACGTTTAAGGTTAAGACTAATCCTGTCACTGACTTTTTTTGTAATCGCCATACTTTAATCCCCTTGAGTTTTAACGCTGTTTATAATAATGGGCAAACTTTAAAAGTTGCAAGTCACCCCAGCTCTACCTGCACCAAATTATCCGAAAACGTAGTCGAATGCCCCATATCCCCAAACTCCGCCGAACTAATACAATTCACCGTTCCCTTATTTAACTGCCGCCAATACCCAAGCGTCGCCACCACAATCCCAGGATTCACATCTTTGGTTATGCGTGCATCACCTTCAAACGCGCCACGTTCATTAAACACGCGCACTTTTGCACCGTCTTTAATACCACGCATATCGGCATCGGCTGCATTAATCATCACAAACTGCTCACCCTGCCCTTTGATCTTTTCGGTCACATTAGCGTAGCAAGAGTTTAAAAAGCCATGACTTTTTGGTGAAATAATACTTAAGGGATATTTGGCAGCCAATGCTGGATTACTGTCTGCAGATTCACGCGAGGCAACGTAATCGGGCAGAGAATCTAAATCTTCATTTGGCTGAAAGCCTTCGTACATTTGTCTAAAAGGCCCTGCGACAAAGTTTTTTGCACCTTCTACCAAGAACATACATTTGCCTGTTGGCGTTGGAAATTTACCTTCTTTGTGCGGTACTCGGTTGTCTTTAGTGCCTACGTTTAACCTTGCAAAGCCATGCTCGCGCAAATAGGCTAAATCAATACCATCACAAGCTGGCGCATCCCAAGCAACATAGTTTTCCAAACATTCAGAATCTGACCATTTGAAGTTTTCTTCTTCAAAACCCAATCGCTTGGCCAAACGGCGGAAAATCTCGTTATTAGAAATTGCCTCACCTGGTGCATCTATGCATTTCGCGTTGTAGGTCAAGTACAAATGTCCCCACGAAAGAATCATATCTTCCATCTCCGCGCCCATGGTGGCTGGCAGCACAATGTCGGCATAGGCGGCGGTATCGGTAATAAAGTGATCCGCCACAATGGTAAATAAATCTTCGCGTTGTAAACCCGCAACTATCTTGTCAGTTTCGGGCGATTGCGTCACTGGGTTGGTATTCCAAACCATAATGGATTTAATCGGCACATCTAGTTTGATTTCGTTCGTTAACACACGGCCAAGTTGCAGAATATTCACGACTGGTGTGCCTTCTGGAATTAAATCAGGGCGCGAAATTACATCGAATTTATAGGGATGTTCCCAGACAGGAAATTGCAGCGCGCCGCCGCCAACATGTCGCCAAGCGCCAATCAATGCAGGCAAACAGGTCACAGCGCGAATGGCTTGACTGCCGCCATAACTGCGTTCTAAAGCAACGCCTAAACGAATCGCAGCCGGTGGCGTAGTGGCATATTCTCTAGCGAATTGACGGATATCTTCTGCTGGAATACCAGTGATGCTTTCGGCCCATTCTGGCGTGCGAGTTTTGGCGCGCTCTGCTAATTCTTTATAGCCAACGGTGTAATTATCAACATAATCTTGGTCGACCAAACCTTCTTCGATAATCACATTCATCATCGCCATCGCCAATGCGCCATCTGTGCCGGGTTTTGGCGCAATATGCCAATCCGCTAATTTGGCGGTTTTAGATGCATAAGAATCTACCACGACGACTTTTGCGCCACTTTTCTGCGCTTCGTGAATAATATGCCAGTGATGCAAATTGGTAGAAACCGAGTTACATGCCCAGATAACAATATATTTAGAGTGAATAAAACTTTCTGGATCTACGCCAGCCGTTGGCCCAACAGTCAATAGCCATGCGGTACATGAACCTTCACCACAGAATGTACGCTCAGTAACCGTTGCGCCAAGGCGATTAAAAAAAGCATCGCCTCCATTTAAACCGTGCACCAAACCTTGATTGCCCAGATAGCTGGCAGGCATAATCGCACGCGGGCCATTTTCTTTAATGATGGCTTGCCACTTATTTACAATCGTATCTAATGCTTCATCCCAAGTGATTCTTTCGAATTGCTTGCTGCCTTTTGGACCCGTTCTTTTCATCGGATAAAGCAGGCGATCTGGATGATAATGGCGTTTTTCGTAATCTTTGAGTTTGACGCATAAACCGCCGCGCGTCATGGGGTGTTCTTTATTGCCAGTTACTGAAATAAGCTTGTCATCTTTAACCGTATAAACCATAGAGCAAGTATCAGGGCAATCATGCGGACAACCGCCGTGAAAGGTTTTAGTGCCAGAATCACTTATATTCTCTTGTAAACTATTGGCTAAATCTTTGGCAACTGGCGCATTCATATACAACTCCTCAAGATTGATACGGACTTTGCTTATTGAATTTAAGTCTTTTATTTTATAGTGTTTGCATCAATATATACCTATCTGTATAGCAGTGCAATGGCATAATTAACCTCTTATTTATCGGCTTACTTAACACTTTATTTATGGCAAAAAACCAAGCATTAACCTTACTCGGCGGATTAGCACCTAGCGAATTCTTAACAGAATATTGGCAAAAAAAACCGCTGCTAATCAAGAATGCGATTCCCAATTTTTCCGGATTATTAAGCCCAGATGATTTGGCTGGATTAGCTTGCGAAGATGAAGTGCAATCGCGCATCGCGCAAATAAAAGGCGGCAAATGGTTGGTTAAGAATGGTCCTTTTGATGAAGCGACTTTCAGCAAATTACCGAATAAAGATTGGACATTATTAGTACAAAGCGTGAATCATTATTTGCCAGAAGCGGCGGATCTATTGGCGCAATTTGATTTTATTCCGCATGCCAGATTAGACGATTTAATGGTAAGTTACGCGCCAGACGGCGGCGGCATTGGTGCGCATGTAGATAGTTATGATGTATTTTTGCTACAAGGTAGTGGACGTAGAAATTGGAAAATCAGCAGCCAAACAGACTTAAGTTTGATTGAAAATGCGCCGCTAAAAATACTGAAAAACTTTGAGCCAGAGCAAGAATGGATTTTAGAAGCGGGCGATATGCTTTATCTGCCGCCACAAATCGCCCATTTGGGCACTGCCGTGGGCGAAGATTGCATGACGTATTCCATTGGTTTTCGCGCGCCTAAGGAACAAGAGTTGATGCATGAATTTTTAAGCTATCTGCAAGATGACTTAACCCTAAAAAACAGTCAAAATTTATACTCTGACCCAGATTTACAGTTGCAAAAACATCCTGCTGAAATCGGCGATGCGATGATTGACCAAGTAAGCGATATGCTGCAAAAAATCACTTGGGATAAAAATAATGTAGCGGATTTTTTAGGTAAGTATTTAACAGAACCTAAGCCAGACGTGTTTTTTGAACCTGCGAAAGGGTTAAGTAAAAAGCAATTTCTGGTGCGTTTGCAACAAAAAACGTTACGGCTGGATTTAAAATCGCAACTGTTGTTTACCAATCATGTCTTTTATTTAAATGGCGAAAAATTGTTGGTAGAAAATGCATTGATAGAAACACTGAAAGACTTTGCCAATAATCGTTACTTAGACAAAAATAACGTAACAGAAAGCTTACATAACTCACTTGCAGATACGTTTTTTGAACATTATTTGGCTGGCTTTATTGTCTTTGAATAGTTTTTTTGAGTTAATTAAGCTTAAATTAATTTTGCAGGAATGATGATGGATGAAACAGAATTAATTGCCGATAGCGTGATGCTAGGTGAGCGCAGTTACGTTGCAGCGCTGGATTTGGTGATTGCGCAGGCCGAAAATCATTTGTTGATCTTTGACCAAAGTTTTGAAAAAGGCGATTACGCCAGCTTGAAACGTTTTGAGTTGATTCAACATTTTCTTGCCAAAAATGCACAATCTGAGCTGACTATTATTTTGCAAAATGCACAGTTTTTTAGTGTTAACTGCCCGCGTTTATTCGATTTATTAAGCATTTATGCGCATAAAATGCGCGTGTATGAAACCAATGACTTTGCCAAAATAGCCAAAGATTGCTTTGTGATTGCCGATAAAAAACATTACTGCCGACGCTTTCATATCGACCAAGCGCGCTTTAAATTTGCGCTGAATGATGTGGAAACGACAGCAAGTTTGCTGTTGCGATATGATGAATTGTTAGCAGAAACTGCTGACACGATTTCAGTGACCAAATTAGGCTTGTGATTAGAGTGTGTTTAAATTTTTGAATATATCTAAACCGCTATTTTTAAGGAATATGCTTGAAAAAATCCAGATTACTTAATACTAGATTGCTCCATGTAAGCTTAGTTTTCGCAATGTTTGGTTTAATGATAATTAGTTTGATTGCGCATGCCGAAACTGAATTTAAAATCATCACGTTACAACACCGTTTTGCCAGTGATTTATTGCCGACTATTACGCCAATGGTCGGCGCAGATGGCACAGCGACTGGTATGCAAAACCAATTAATTTTGCGCGCATCGTCAGAACGCATGCGGAATATTGAGGCGATGATAGAGACCTTAGATACTGAGCGCGTTAACCGCAGAATTACGGTAAGCAATAGCAATAATATCGACAGCCAGTTAGACAGAACCGAAGCCAGCGGAACGATTAGAAGAGGCAATGTCATCATCTCTAACGATAGACGCGCAGCACCGAATACTGGGCGAATCGACATTGAGCGCAGCACTTCAAACACCTCTCGCAACAACAATCAGTTTATTAATGTGGTCGATGGCGAGCGCGCTTACATTAGCAATGGCCAAATTGTGCCTTTTACGCAGGAATGGATCAGCCTCAGTAAGCGTTATATACAAATTGACCGATTAACCGATTGGCGTGAAGTGACCACTGGTTTTGCGGTAAGACCACGTACGATTGGTAATCAAGTTGAGCTGGAAATCACGCCGCGCATCGCACGATTAAATAATCAAGGGTTTATTGATTTTGAATCGCTAACAACCACCATTAGAGTTGGTCTAGGTGATTGGGTGAATATTGGCGGCACAATGCAAAATAATGATGAAATAAGTCGCAAAATTTTGGGCTTACAATCAACGTCCAATAGTCAAAATAGCAATATAAACATCAAAGTCGAATAGTTACTTTGCAATTTAAATGAGATTTACAGCATAAATTGTTGCAAATCAACGCCTTTATTCTTCAAATAACGGGTTAAGTTCAAAAATCTAGTGGAATATTTTATAATTGCTGGTAAAATTCTTTCCATCCGGCGGACTTAGGTGGTCCACCGTAATGGTTAAAACTCTTAGTCTACACACTCTCGTTAAGGATATATAAATGACACGTTCTGCCCTATTAGCTGCATTATTAGCACTTGCATTAACTGCTTGTGGTCAAAAACCTGCTGAAGAAGCTCCAGTTACTGACGCTCCTGCTGTTGAAGCTCCTGCCGCTGAAACTCCAGCTGCTGAAACTCCAGTTGAAGCTGCTCCTGCTGAAGCCGCACCAGCTGAAGCTGCTCCTGCTGAAGCCGCACCAGCAGAGCCAGCTCCTGCAACTGCACCATAATTTAGTTAATCGTTAAAACCTAATTAATTTTAGGTTTTAGTGAAGACTAGATAACAAAAAAGCCGACTTAATGTCGGCTTTTTTGTTATGTTGAATCTTTTTATTTTTAATAATTTCAGAATGTATTTCAAACTAAAAATAGGTCCAATTAAGTGAGTAAATCACAACCAATCGAACAGAGTTAACCCTTAAAAAGCATCCATTAATTGGCTAGCTAAAACCGCGCCATTCAAAACCGCTGGTCTGTTGTGCAATCCCAATCCAATCGGCTTCGCAATTTAATGCGTTACTTAAGGCAGTTTTAGCTAAATCTTGTGTGTTATTTTTTGCGCTAAGATGCGCGGCAACAATATGTTTTAGCTTTGTATTATCCAACTTAGCCAACAGTTGCGCAGCACTCGTATTATCCAAATGACCCAGGCGACTGCCAACACGCTTTTTAAGTGACCAAGCATATGGACCATTTTCCAACATATTCAAGTCGTGATTACATTCCAGCACCAAGGCATCACAACCATTTAATACCTGTTCGATATGATATGTTGACGAGCCTGCATCAGTTAATACGCCTAATTTGTACTGACCATCAGAAAAAGTAAATTGTGTCGGCTCGCGCGCATCATGCGGCACAGGATAAGGCGTAATTTGTAAATCTTGTACTTCAAAACAAGTGTGGCTATCAATAAGATTCCATTGAATAGGCGCGCGCTCTGGCAGATAACGCTCAATCATTTTGTGCGTGCCGTGCGATAGCCAAACAGGAATATCGTATTTAGCGGCTAATTTAAAAGCGCCCTTTGCATGATCATCATGCTCATGCGTGATTAAAATGCCAGTGATTTGTTCAGGTGTTAAGGTTAATTTCTCTAGCCGCGCGATGACTTCTTTTGCACCAAAACCGCAGTCGAGCAATAATCTTGTTGAACCTTGCTCGACCACCATGCAGTTGCCCGCGCTACCACTACCAATAGATGCAAACCGCATTTAAATGTAAGTCCGCAGAGTAGCCTTATTTCAGTTGATCATATAACAATGAAATAATACGATTAGCGGTCGTGCTGCGGTTGCGGGTACCATCTTCGTTCACCACGTTCACACTACTTCCACCATTTTCTACTTCAACCACTTTGATGCGATATTGTTTAGAAGGATCAGATTTTGTGTCATCACCTTTCCAAAACTTCATTTTATCGACTATAGTTTTCTCTTCTTTTGGCTTAGATTTATTTTCGATTTCTTCATCGCTATCTTTCCAAAATGCCAACGTATCTAACAAGCCTTTTTTCTTTTTCGGGCCAGTATCAATGTCTACATCTGAATAACGTACAAAGAATAGGCCAGTAGAACGATCTTTATCTTCAGTCACAAAGCCGACTCTATCTAAAGCCAAACCAACTCTGCGCCAGCCGCGATCAAACGGATCATTCAAATTAAGTGTGACACTGTTATCGGCCTCTTTAACCACATCGGCACGTTTTTCATTCACAGGATTCGCAACGATTTCTTGTGCACGTTTTTCTTCAACGCCTAACTTAACCATCAATCGACGCAATAATTCAGCATCTAAATCGCCATCTTTTTCTTCTACGGTTTTTTGACTAGGGTCTGCACGATAACCAGTATCGATTTCACCCAATTGCGTTTGCACTCTATTTTTACCGTCGTCTGGCGCGCCACTAACTGTGCGGTGCGTCATATAAATTTCAGTTGAGCCTTCTTTTTCGCCACGTTCTAAACGCGTACGAAATTTGCGTCTGTCTGCTAAACCAGATAATTTATCCATCCATTTATCGAATTTTTCGCCAATATTTCTTTTCTCATCTTTGGCTTTAATCGCATCCGCTTCAATCCACTCGGTTTCCATCACGCCTGTTTGCGCATTTTCTACGCGTACCGCAAAACCTTGCTCAATCCAAAATTCACGCACTGCTGGCCAAATTTTTTCAGCTGGCGCATTTACTACCAACCAACGTTGCGCACCAGCTTTTTCTAAACGCACACCCTCTGAAGTCGGCAATACTTTTTCCACGCCCACTTCTTGGCCGTCTTGCGCTTGATTATAGGTACTGTAACTGGTGCTGCCACCTGGAACATTGTAAGCATCGCTCGTTTGTACACTGGTCAAATCTGGCGGCACTTCTAACGGTTTTGCACGTCCTGCGCCTTTATAATCAGAAGAAGTATCAATGAATGGAATAGAATCGCAAGCTGTTACTAACATTGCCAATACAATTCCTGCTGTCAATTTTAACACCTGCTTTTTTACGAGTTGTTTCATATTAATTATCACCATTTATATTGCTAGCCCTAATAATTTAAATACCATCATTTCAATGTTGTCATTTAAACACTGCGTCGCTTAAACACTACTAATGCAACATTTTTATCATTTTAAAGCTTAAGTAATTTCTGCGCTTTTCATTGCCAACCGCAACACATCATGAAATTGCGCCGAACAATTAACCATTGGTAAACGAATACCCGATTGAATTAGACCCATTTGTTGTAAAATCCATTTTGCGGGGATTGGATTTGCTTCAACGAATAATTTTTGATGTAGTGCAAATAATTTCCCGTTGATCTCACACGCTTTCGCTACATTTCCCGCCATCGCAGCCACAACCATCTCATGCATCAGTTTTGGCGCAACGTTAGCCGTTACTGAAATCACACCTTGTGCGCCAAGCAACATTAGTGCCATTCCAGTAGCGTCATCCCCACTGTAAACTGCAAAATCTTTAGGCATACGCAACAGCAAATCGGTTCCGCGCTCAATACCACCGGTCGCATCTTTAATACCGACAATATTCGCAATTGCCGATAAACGTATCACCGTATCATTACTAATATCACAGCCTGTACGACCTGGTACGTTATACAAAATCTGCGGAATATCAACCGCAGCAGCAATCGCCGCAAAATGCTGATACAAACCTTCTTGTGTCGGCTTGTTGTAATAAGGCGCCACTAAAAGACAAGCGTTCGCGCCTAATTCTTTCGCATTTTTGGTTAGCTCAATCGCTTCACGCGTGGAGTTTGCGCCAGTACCTGCAATCACTGGCACGCGACCAGCCACTTGCTCAACCGTCGTTTTAATCAGCAAACAATGCTCATCGACATCTACCGTAGGCGATTCACCCGTCGTTCCGACGACCACGATGCCGTCTGTGCCAGCTTCGATATGCCAATCAATCAGTTTGCGTAGCGCGCCTAAATCTAAACTACCATCATCAAACATCGGCGTGACGATAGCAACCATACTACCTTGCAACATAGTTAACCTTCACCTACAAAATTATGAGTATTTTAACTGAAACTAGCTGCTTAATGCGAATACGTCGCTGATTCAATTGGCATAAAGCTTGATAAATTGATTAACGAGTATTCATGCATGTGTTTACACCAATATGACAAGCAACGCCTTAGCTCTATTTTGGTTGATTCGTCATTGCATTTAAGCGTTTAAGCTGATGAGATGACTAGGCTTTAAGCGGTATAATTCAACTCAAATTGAAATAATTAACATGCAAATTCATTCAAATATTAAAGCTGAATCATTAATCGTGCGAATCGATGCGATTTTGCCACAAACGCAATGTGAAAAATGCGGCTATCCTGGTTGCAAACCTTACGCAACAGCTATTGTAAATGGCGAGGCAGATATTAACCAATGTCCACCAGGTGGCGATGCTGGCATACGCGCATTGGCTAATTTGACGCACCAACAATATAAGCCACTTAACCCTAAAAATGGGTTAGAAAAACCTAAAGCATTGGCTGTTATCGACGAAGCAACTTGCATCGGTTGTACTTTATGCATTCAAGCTTGTCCAGTAGACGCGATATTGGGCGCGTCTAAACAGATGCATACGGTGATTGCAATGGAATGTACTGGCTGCGAATTGTGTGTGGCGCCCTGCCCTGTCGATTGCATCACGATGCAAGAAGATATCTCGCATGACTGGTCGTTGAATTACCCTGTCATTACTAGTGATAAAGCCAAAGCAGTAGCCGATTTAGCACGCAAACGTTACGATTTCAGGCTGAGTAGAATTGAGCGCGACAAAGTGGAGCTTATGCAAAAACATGCTGAACGCACTGCGATATCTAAAGTCGAATCGGCAAAACAGTCTATAAAAAAATCTGCCGTTGCTACCGCCATAGAACGTGCGAAGCTGTTAAAAATAGCATCACAAATCTTAACCAACATCGCTAAAGATTAATGCTCTACTAAAGATAACTCCTATACTTAACCTTATATTTCTATGAATAATCGTACCTTTATTAATTACACCCTAAAATGAACGCAGAAAAACGTTTTGAGATTTTCAGGCGCTTAAGTATTGCGATTCCGCATCCAACGACTGAGCTGGAATTTAGCAGCACATTTGAATTGCTAATCGCCGTCATCTTATCCGCACAAGCTACCGATAAAGGCGTAAATATTGCTACGCGCAAATTATTCGCCGTCGCTAATACACCACAATCCATATTCAATTTGGGCATTGAAGGCTTAGAGCCTTATATTAAAACCATCGGTTTATATCATGCAAAAGCGAAAAACGTGATTGCCTGCTGCAAACAGTTAGTTGATTTGCACAATAGCAATGTGCCGGACACCAGAGTTGCGTTAGAAGCCTTGTCAGGCGTAGGTCGCAAAACAGCCAACGTAATCTTGAACACTGCTTACGGCCAACCCACTATTGCGGTAGATACGCATTTGTTTCGTCTAGGCAATCGCATTAAATTAGCCACCGGCAAAAACGTATTCGCAGTCGAGCAAAAATATTTAAAGACGATTCCAGCCGTTTTTCTAAAAGATGCGCATCATTTATTGATTTTGCACGGTCGCTACACTTGCACCGCGCGCAATCCAAAATGCGGCGAATGTTGCATCGTGGATTTGTGTGAATATACGCATAAAAACATTCCCAAAACACATCTGATGGCGGGTGAAGGTAGCCTGAATAAAATGCCTGAAGAGTTATTGAGCAACATATGAAAGTCGCCACTGGATTAGCAATCGGCAATAAAGCGTTGCCAGAATTGGCAGCGCAAGCCGTGTTAAGCGCGATGCAAAAAGCAGAGTTAGATTCGCCAACTTGCGTATTATTATTTTTAACCTCAGAGTTTGCTGCAAAGCCGCAGTTAGCGATTAAAGCCGCCGCCAAAGCGGCAAGTTGCACGCAAATAATCGGCTGTTCTGCGATTGGTATTTTTACCGAAGAAGATTGGGTGATTGATAGCCCCGCTGCTGCTGCCATGGTTTTTTCTGAAAATATTTGGGTAAAAAATACAGATAAAAACCAAGAGGAAAATACGGGAATACTGAATGATAAAACTAATGAAAATTTTGGGTTAACTAAGCAGTCTATTTTACTCACGCTTGCCGCGCCCAGCGCGATCAATAGTTCATGGCTAGATTCAAAGTCCGCTCGATTTGGTGGTGTTTCTGGTGATGCGATTGGACATGGCGCTTTTTCGGTATGGGAGAACGCAAAGGGCGTGACGCAAGGTTTATGCGAAATGCAATTAAGCAATACGGATTACGCGGTCGGCGCCACGCATGGCTTAAAATTAATCACCAGCCCACGCAGAGTTACCGCTTGTCATCAGCATGACATTCAAAAAGTGGCTAATTTGCCCGCATTGAATACCTTAAAATCTGCGTTCAACAAACATGCAGCAAACACTGCGCCAACAAGCCAAACTTCACTACCTTATCATCAGCTAATGGCGGTTCATGCCACGCACGCATCGCAAATCGAGCGTGGTGATTATTCGCTGGCTACGATTATTGCAGGAGACGAATCGGCTGGTACAGTAACACTCGCCAAGCCTTTACAAGTGGGCGATTGGTTAAGTTGGGCAGTGCGCGATAGTGATGCCGCGCAAATAGATTTAGTGAAAACAGCCACGCAACTTAAACAACAATTAGCGGTAAAACCTGCGTTTTCTTTATTGTTTTCAAACCTTGGTCGTGGGCCGTATCTATACAACGGCATTGATCAGGATCTAGCATTAATCAAAACGCTATTTCCACAATTACCGTTGATCGGTTTTTATGGCAATGGCGAAATCGCGCCGATTCTGGGCAAAAATACCTTGTTACAATATTCTGCAGTGTTAGGACTTTTTGGACGTTAATATGGCTTTATTCAATCCTTCTCGTGATGAAGTGCGTGAATTCTTTTTTGGTACTTGGGCTAAATTTAATTCGCAGCAAACCTTAACCGAATTAGAAAAAATCGGCTTAAGCGTGATGCATCTGCATCCCGAATATCAGGATATTTTAAGTAAACCAGAACACTATAAACAAGTCGCTTATTATCCAGAATTGGGTGAAACCAACCCGTTTTTGCACATGAGTTTACACTTATCTATTTTGGAACAGATCAGCATTAATCAGCCGATTGGCATTGCGCCAATCTATGAAAAACTAAAGATCAAACATCAAAATGAGCACGATGCATTACATGATATTTTAGATTGTTTGGCCGAAACGATTTGGCTGGCGCAGCGCAATAATACGGGTTTAGATAGCGCACATTATTTAACTTTATTGCAGCAAAAAGCCGGCATTATTTAGCTTTCAAGCCGCAGCTTCAAGCAGCGTTTTGACGCGACTTAACCCTTCAATTTGCTTAATTTTTCCTTACATGATTGAATATTGACCATGACAACAAGCAATGTGCATGACTGGCTGAATCAACATGGAGATTTTTTATATCGATTCGCGTTAGCACGTTTGCGTGACCCGCACTTGGCAGAAGACGTGGTGCAAGAAACCTTTTTAGCGGCGATTAAAAGCCCATCATTTGCTGGTGACTCATCCCCACGCACTTGGTTAACCGGTATTTTGAAGCATAAAATTATTGATGTGATGCGCAAGAATGTGCGCGAAATCGTAGCCAGCGATTTAATGTCCGATGCTGATGCCAGTATGGATGAATTCTTTGATGATACTGGTCATTGGATTGAAGGACCGCAGGCTTGGGATATGCCTGAAGATGCGTTAGAACAAAAACAGTTTTTGCGTATATTGCAAAACTGCATGGACAAATTACCCGCCAAATTAGCTGCGCTTTTCATGTTACGAGATGTGCAAGAAACAGATAATGATGAAATTTGTAAGGAACTGAATATCACCGCGACCAATGCTTGGGTGATGTTGTATAGAGCCCGCATGGGTATTCGAAAATGTCTGGAAATCAATTGGCTTGGTGTTTAATTTTGGGGAGCTTAAATCTTTAACATGTTGACTTGTAGAGAAACAACTCAACTTATTTCAAAATCGTTAGATCGCCAGTTATCTTGGCGGGAACGTTTTGCGGTACGTCTACATTTATGCATATGCAAATACTGCAAGCGCTTTAGCCAGCAATTGGTGGTGATGCGTAATGCGTTGAATCGTATGACTAAATCGATTGAAGATGATGATAGCATTCAGTTGCCAGTGGAAACTAAAACCCGTATCGCTCACTCAATTGAATCTGTGGTTGATTGAATTGCGTATATAAATTGTATATAAAATGAGTTTGGCTCTATAAAATATTTACTTAATCGCTTACTTAACCTAATTTTTGTCACAACTTTTTTAATCAAAACTTATTCACTTAACAAGAAGGAAATAAATCATGAAAACTTCTAACAAAACAATCGCTTTAGCATTATCAGGCGCATTCGCTTTATCTGTCGGTGCGACAACTGTTAACGCAGCAGAAAATCCATTTGCGATTAAAGCATTATCTAGCGGCTACCAAGTGGCAGATGCTGATTCAAAAGCAAAAGAAGGTAGCTGTGCAGAAGGTAAATGTAGTACAGAAATGAAAAAAGATCACGCTAAAGCCAAAGATGGCAAATGTGGCGAAGGCAAATGCAGCGCTGAGAAAAAAGCTGCTGCTGAAGCAAAGGCTAAAGAAGGCAGCGGCGCAGAAAAAGCTAAATAATTAATCGTTATTTAATCACTAAAGTTACACATAATTATTAGCTATACGTAATCATTGTGGCATCTTTAGCGGATATTAAAGGCGTGGGTTTGGGGTTAAAGCGTGAGCTGATTCCTCAAATCCAAAACCTTTATATAGAAGCATCTCAGCAAGATTTATCTATTCACGATTCACTCATTGCCAATATTAATTTTGTCGAAATCGCACCAGAAAACTGGATTAATGCAGGCGGCAAAGCAGAAGCCGATTTAGCTTGGTTTGTAGAACGATATCCAATCGTTTGTCACGGCTTATGCTTATCTTTAGGTGGCCCAGATCCGCTGAACAAGCACTTTTTAAAGCAAGTTAAGCAGTTTTTATCTGTGAATAAAATACCACTTTATACCGAACATTTAAGCTATTGCACTGATAATTATCAAGGTAAAACTGGCTATTTGTATGATTTATTGCCGATTCCATTTACAGAAGAAGCGGTTAAATATGTGGCGCAACGCATTCGTCAGACACAAGATATTCTAGGTCAGCACATTGCGGTAGAAAATGCCTCTTTTTATGCTGCCGCGCCCATTTCGACTATGGATGAAATCACTTTTTTAAAGGCAGTTTTGCAAGAGGCCGATTGCTGGCTGCATTTAGACATTAATAATATTTACGTCAACAGCGTGAATTTTGCCCACAAGCAAGACCCCATCAAACTAGCGCAGGATTTTTTACGAAAAATTCCTGCTGAACGCATTATCTACAGCCACATTGCTGGACATTATCAGCAATCGCCCACGCTATTAATCGACACGCATGGCAAAGATGTGATTGACCCTGTTTGGGATTTATTGGATACCGCGTATCAACTTTTCGGCACTTTTCCAACCTTGTTGGAACGTGATAATAATATTCCGCCTTTGCCAGCACTGATGCGTGAGGTGAACAAAATAGCGGCGTACCAAGCACATTACCAAAACAATCTTGCAGCGCCGCAAGACTCAACACTCGCCACATGCTAGATTTTCAACGTTATCAACTGGCATTTACTGCGCATATTCGCAACCCCAAACTGCACGCAAAACCTGCCAATGTGGTTGAAAAACGCATGTCAGTTTATCGCGAATCGGTATTTAACAATATCTTTGAGTCCGTTTCTGTTTGCTTTCCTGTGTGTCAAAACGTGTTGGGTAAGCGTAAATGGCGTCATTTAATACGCAATTTTGTCGCCAATTATTCTGCTATTAGCCCATTTTTTAGAGAAATTCCACAGCAATTTTTAGCATTTTTAGAAAACATTACGGATTTACCATCTTATTTAAAACCGCTTGCGCATTACGAATGGATAGAGCTGGCGATTAGTAGCCAACAAACACGTCCGTTATCAACACAGCAAACATTGAATACACAGTTAAATTGTATGGATGATGTGATTACACTCGCACCCGCCAGCGCATTACTGGCTTACGATTACCCTGTACACAAAATATCAAAGCGCTTTAAACCCGCAGCTATTGAAAAAACTTATTTACTAGTATTTAGGAATACAAGTTTCGAAGTGAAGTTTATTGTGCTTAATCCTGTTACTTTTAATCTGTTATCGCTTACCCAGTCACAACCATTAACCGGCAGGCTTGCATTAACAACTCTTGCTAATGAATTACAACATCCAGATTTAGATCTATTTATGCGATTTGGTGCAGAGATTCTACATGACTTATGCAAGCAACAAGCAATCACACTCAGCCAAAACACGCTTGATATAAATATTCCACAATAAATTCCACCCAGCACAAATAAATTCTATATTTGGGCTTCTTAAGATGCTAGTTAGGTATAAGTTAAATCATATAGTTGCTGCCATACGTAACACCATAAAACACAATCTACATACCCCGTAAGTTGCAAAAGTTTCTGCTGAAATTTACGCATAGGCTACGACTCATAAATTGCGTCCGCAATTTCACCTCAAAATTTCGAAATAAATTTTGTATCTTTGCTTTTCCCAGAAGTGGCATCCACCCCAAACCTCTCCTCTCCAAAAGCCTTCTTTTTGAGTTTTTCATGCAGTACCTGATAAAACCTCTCATCGTGAATAGATCACTTTAAGTCAGTGACTTACTCACATATTTCCCTTCATTCAGTTTTTAATATGAATATAGTCTTGACAATAACAAAACGAAACC
>Ga0123388_1037950_pt1 | contig 17152 bp, 15 predicted proteins | sample T0HHNO3metaT_FD_89916 | JGI IMG/M metagenome (GOLD analysis project Ga0123388, IMG submission 89916) | Methane-oxidizing artificial microbial communities from Washington, USA to study methane cycling - T0-HHNO3 metaT (Metagenome... | ecosystem: Engineered > Modeled > Simulated communities...
AGGCGCTATAATACTGACACGGCGGGGTTTGGTCAATCATTAGTAGACAAATTTTTGGATAAATTTAATGAAAAAAACTAAAAAATACTTAATAGGATTTGTCTCAGTAATTAGCATATTGATTGTTATACCTTTTTTCATTTCCGTGCGGTCCTACCTGGATCAGGCGCAGCACATCGCCAGCGAAAAGATAGGCGCACCTGTCACCATAACTTCAGGGAGGCTGCTGTTGCTGCCCACGCCGCGCATCGTAGCCGAGGAGATATCTGTAGGCGAACAGCAGGAACTGAGGGTGGGTGAGATTTCCATCATTCCGTCTCTGGGATCCTTATTTTCTGAAACTAAAACCATAGAGATCAGAATCACCAAGCCGGTCATTAAAAAAGCGGCTTTGGACATCATTTCAGCACTGCCTGAAAATCATGCCGATGCCAATGCCGGGCCTGATGCTGTCAATGTTAAACGGATAACAATAGATCAATTGCAGCTCAGCTGGCCGGACATCAAGCTGCCGGCTTTTAATATGGATGTGCACCTGACTGGCGCCAACAGTCTTGAGTCCTTAAAGCTGGAAGCGGTAGACGGTGTTTTAAGCGCTGACGTAACCCCCAAAGATGCAGGGTACTCAATACTGGTTAATGCCGCAAACTGGACGCTGCCGGCAGGGGTGCCGCTGCTGGTTAATCAAGCAGCGCTTGAGTTGTACCTGAAAGACAGCCAGCTTGATATTCCCAGGATCGACCTTGCGCTCTACAACGGAAAGTTAACCGGTAACGCGAAACTGTCATGGGTGAAAGGCTGGCATGCGTCAGGCAAGCTGCAAGTGAATGGCCTGTCTGTGAAAGAACCCAGCAGCCTCATTAGCAGATCGGTTTATTTAAGCGGTCACTTATCAGGCGACGGTAGTTTCTCCGGCGTGGCAAAAGACGCTTCTGGATTGCGGGATAATCTCAATGCCCATTTCAGGTTCAATGTGAAAGAAGGGGTGCTGAATGGCCTGGACCTGGTGAAACTGGCCAGTTTGCTTACCAAGCAGAGCAATGGTGGTCAAACGCAGTTTGATGAACTCTCGGGGGTTCTGGATGCAAAGGGCAAGCAGTATACCTTGCACGACATTAAAATACGCTCAGGCTTGCTGGCGGCTTCTGGCCAGGTAAAAGTCAAAACGAATCAGGAGCTTGATGGTGTCGTGGAAGTTGAGCTGAAAAAAGGCGTTAGCCTGGCAGCCATCCCCTTGCAGGTTTCCGGCACGGTTGACAAGCCGACGGTGTTTCCTACAAAAGCTGCAATGGCAGGCGCTGTTGCGGGTACTGCAATCCTGGGGCCTGGCGTGGGAACGAGTCTGGGAGTTAAGGCGGGCGGGGCGGTAGATAAAATAAAAGGCCTGTTTCAAAGCGATTGATCGCTGAAAACAGGCCTTGCTATATCGACTGGACGTGCCAGCCGTTTATTTCGTGCTTATTTAAGTGCGCGTTCGATACGGTCAAGTGCGTTACGCAGGTTATCCATTGAAGTTGCAAATGAAATGCGGAAATAGCCCTCGGCACCAAACGCAGAACCCGGCACTACTGCAACATCAAACTTTTCAAGCAGGTATTCAGCCAGCGCCATGTCGGTAGCAGCACTGATTTTGCCTGCCTTGAACAGCGTGTCAATCGCGCCGCGCGCATCCGGAAATGCATAGAACGCACCGCCAGCCATCAGGCAGCTTAAGCCAGGCATGGTGTTGAAACGGTCAACCACATACTGATGGCGCTCACGGAACGCGGTCACCATAGGCACGATGCATTCCTGCGGACCTTCAAGCGCGGCTTGTGCGGCCACTTGTGAAATGGAAGTCGGGTTACTGGTAGATTGGGATTGCAAAATCTCCATCGCCTTGATGATGTAGGCAGGGCCTGCAGCATAGCCGATGCGCCAGCCGGTCATGGAGTAGGCTTTTGATACGCCATTCAGCACGATGCAGCGGTCTTTCAACGCAGGTGCTGCATTCAGGATGTTGTAGAATTTGTTGCCTGTGAGGTTAACGTGCTCGTACATGTCATCGGTTGCTACAAACACGTGTGGGTGTTTCAGCAGCACTTCGCCCAGGGCTTTCAGCTCATCCAGTGTATATACAGATCCGGTAGGATTGGACGGTGAATTGATCATGAACAGTTTTGTTTTTGGGGTGATTGCCGCTTCCAGCTGCTGCGGTGTCAACTTGAAGCCTTGTTCAATACCGCACTCAACAATCACCGGCGTCGCCTCTGCAACCAGCGCAATATCTGCATAGGACACCCAGTAAGGTGCCGGCACGATCACTTCATCCCCTTTGTTCAGGATTGCCAGGCAAAGATTGAAAATGGTTTGTTTGCCGCCTACACCTACAATCACTTCGTTTAATGCATAGTCAAAACCATTTTCATTCTTGAATTTGGCAACGATCGCTTTTTTGAGGCCCGGGATGCCTGATACAGGGGTGTATTTAGTAAAACCCGCATCAATAGCGGCTTTGGCAGCATCTTTAATATGCTGTGGCGTGTCAAAATCAGGTTCGCCAGCTGCAAGGCCAATGATGTCACGGCCTTCGGCTTTGTATTTTCCTGCTTTGGCGGTAATGGCGAGGGTGGGGGATTCTTTTATTGACTGAACGCGTAGCGATAATACTGAAGAAGGGTTTGCCTGGCCTTGAGCGGCTGATGATGACGTTGCCAAAATATGCTTCCTTAAAACAATTTATATGCAAATGGTTGAATATCCGCCATTTTACGCATAAAAACCACGAATAGGAATAACAAACAACCCGCTAAACTCCATATTACATAAATAAAAAAATCCTGATGAATGTCACAGGATTTTTTTACTGAATCAAGCAGGGAAGTATCTATGCAAGAAGGCCGGAATGTCAGTTGCCGGCTGACATTAAGTTGCAGGGTGTGTAAAGCATAGCCATTAAGGCTGCATGCCGCTCTCAACCCGGCTACAAGTGCCATGCGTCACGAACCTTCACGTGCCGGCACTTGCTCCATGCGGCCTTAGCATTCGCTGCCGCAACCAATCAAGGCATTGAATTCTGCCGCCAGCGCTTTATCAATATGCGTGAGCGCAAGATTGATGTTGCGTACACCTTCTTTATCGCCGGCGGACTGCGCCAGCACACCCAACCGCATCAGGGAGTCCGAGTTACCGGGATCTAAAGCGACCGATTGTTCATATGCCTTTTTGGCTTCACTGGTTTTGCTTAAATTCTCGCTGGCAAAGCCCAGTTCGTACCAGGCATCTGAATTTTTGGGGTCGATAGCCAGCCATTTTTCAGCCACCTGTGCAAGTTTAGGCCAATCGCCGTTGAGTTCCGGAATGGCAATCTGCATGAAAAAAGGCTTGTTGCTATCTTCTTCTTCCCAGAATGCTTTGCCGGTAATTGGAAATGTGGTTTCAACCGGCATTTTCTCCAGATCAGCCAACCACTCAATTGGCAGTGAGTAGAAATAGGCTGGGCGGCCCGGGGTTTTGAATGTGTTGATGCCCAGCAGATTGCCTTCCAGGTCAAAAATGCCGCTGCCGCTGGCACCCATCAGGAACTTGGCGCTGCTCCTGATGACGCGGCCACCTTCAAAGTCGTAAGTGGTTTTAACCGCACCGGCTGAAGTCAGTGCGTTGGGCACGCCATTTGAATGGCCGATTGCAAGCACTTCCTGGCCTCTTTTGATTTCATTGCCCCTGCCTATTGGCGCAGGCTTTAGCGGCAGATCTGATGTAGACACGAGGCACAGGTCATGCCAGCGGTCAGCCTGGACCGATGCAATGGTGTAAGTGTCTTCACCGCGTGATATCCACGGCTGCTTGGTGCTGCGGAATATATGGCAATTGGTAATCACTTTATTATTGCTGACGACTACGCCCGAACCATATGAAACGCCGCCTTTGTCGTTATAGCCGCGTATCATGACCACAGACTGAAGTGACGCCAGTATTTTTTGCTGATCAAATGCCAGCGCCGGCTGTAAATAACTGAGCATGAGTAATAGCAAAATAAATCCGCGCATATTGAATCTCCAGGGTCATGTTGATTTTTTTATCATTCAGGGTTGCAGCATGTTTTGAATATGGATGGCCGGCAAAACCTGAAAGCTTGAATCTTTAAGCAAAAGACCTGATATATCATTCAAAGTTCTGCTTGATATTTAAGCAGTTAAATCAAAGATTTAAAAATAAAGTGTTTTGTGTGCTTTGCTGGTAAAATTTATTGTTAATTTTTTAAAAAAACATCACGTGATCGTTACTTTTCCAAATAGCAAATATCAGCTTAATCAGCCTTTTCCACCGGCGGGAGATCAGCCGCAAGCCATTGAAAAGCTCACGCAGGGCGTCAATGACGATCTGAAATTCCAGACCCTGCTGGGCGTAACCGGTTCCGGCAAAACATTTACGATGGCAAACGTGATTGCGCGCACTGGTCGCCCGGCTATCGTAATGGCACCCAATAAAACACTGGCTGCGCAGTTATATAGCGAGTTCAGGGAGTTTTTTCCCAATAACTCGGTTGAGTATTTCGTAAGTTATTACGATTACTACCAGCCTGAAGCTTATGTGCCGTCACGTGACCTGTTCATCGAGAAAGATTCCAGCATCAATGACCATATCGAACAGATGCGCTTATCTGCAACCAAGGCGATGCTGGAACGGGAAGACTGCATTGTCGTCGCCACGGTTTCAGCCATTTACGGTATTGGCGACCCAAGTGAATATCATGGCATGGTGCTGCATATCCATCTGGGCCAAAAGATCAGCCAGCGCGACATTGTGGATCACCTTATCCGCATGCAGTATGACCGCAATGACTTTGATTTCGACCGCGGCGCATTTCGTGTGCGCGGCGATGTGATCGATGTATTTCCATCCGAAAATAGCGAAACTGCCGTGCGCATCAGCCTGTTTGATGACGAAATTGATGGTATTCAGCTATTTGACCCGCTTACCGGGCAAATTTTCAACAAGATTCACAATTTCAGGATATTCCCTTCAAGCCATTATGTGACCGCACGCGAAGCCACGATTCGCGCTATGGAGACCATTAAGGAAGAACTCCGCGACCGCGTCAATTTCTATATCAAGGAAAACAAACTGGTCGAAGCGCAGCGTATCGAACAGCGCACGCGCTTTGACCTGGAGATGCTCAATGAAATCGGCTTCTGTAAAGGCATTGAGAACTATAGCCGTCACCTGACGGGCGCGAGACCAGGTGATCCGCCGCCGACCCTGATGGATTATCTGCCGGATAACGCCTTGCTGATTATCGACGAAAGTCACGTCACGGTACCGCAGATTGGCGGTATGTATAAAGGTGACCGTGCCCGAAAAGAGAATCTGGTGGATTATGGCTGGCGACTGCCATCCGCGATGGATAACCGTCCGCTCAAGTTTGAAGAGTTTGAACGCGTGATGCGGCAGTGCGTGTTTATTTCAGCCACACCGGCTGATTATGAAAAAGAGCATCAGCAGCAGGTTGTAGAAATGATTGCGCGACCAACAGGCTTGATCGACCCGGAAATCGTGGTGAAGCCTGCCGATACGCAAGTGGATGATCTCTTGGGCGAGATCAAGCAGCGCGTGAAAGTGGGCGAGCGTGTGCTGGCAACCACCCTGACTAAACGCATGGCGGAAGACCTGACTGATTACCTGAGCGAGCATGGTGTCAAAACTCGCTATCTGCATAGCGATATTGACACGGTGGAGCGTGTGGAAATCATCCGCGACCTGCGTCTGGGCGAGTTTGACGTGCTGGTTGGCATTAACCTGCTGCGCGAAGGCCTGGATATTCCGGAGGTTTCACTGGTAGCGGTACTGGATGCAGACAAAGAAGGCTTCCTGCGATCCGAGCGCAGCCTGATACAGACCGCAGGCCGTGCCGCACGGAACCTGAATGGGCAGGTCATTTTTTATGCCAATAAAATTACGCGCAGCATGAAGCTGGCAATGGACGAAACCGAACGCAGGAGAGGGGTGCAAAAAGCCTTTAACGAAGCGCATGGCATCACCCCTAAAGGCGTGAGCAAGCGCATCAAGGATATTATTGATGGCGTTTACGATAAAGATGAAGCGCAGCGTGAGCGCAAAGCCGCACAAGAGCAGGCGAGTTACGAATCCTTGAGTGAAAAACAGATGACCAAGGAAATGAAGCGGTTGGAAAAAGCTATGCATGATGCCGCCAAGAATCTGGAATTTGAAAAAGCGGCTGACTTCAGGGACCAGCTCAAGAAACTCAGGGTCAAATTCTATGGGGCTGAAATGCCGGATGTGGTTTAGGGCATTAGGAATTTAAAAAATAATTAGCCACAGATACACACAGATAAAAACGTTAAAAATTACGTGCAGTTAACTATTTCTTCACAGCTTTGCATTTGCCTTGACTGGATTCCGGCCTCCGCCGGAATGACGATTTTAGGTTCTAGGTTATATCTGTGTTTATCTGTGGCTAACAAATTTTCAAACAAAACAATTGATTTCATTAAATATTGTTTGATTAGTGCTGCTCTTTTGACTATAATCCCGCGCTTGCTTGAACCAATGTGTTCGGCAAGTATTTTTTTTACCTTGTCACACTGCGTGCAGCAGGTGACTTTTATCCAAAAGGAGTGTCTATGAGACATTATGAAGTAGTGTTTATCGTCCATCCGGACCAAAGCGAGCAAGTGCCTGCGATGATCGAGCGTTATCGCACACTGATCACCAGCAACGGCGGTGCAATTCACCGCCTGGAAGACTGGGGTCGTCGCCAATTGGCTTACCCAATCCAGAAAATTCACAAAGCACATTACGTGTTGATGAATATCGAATGCAACCAAACCGTTTTAGAAGAGCTGGAGCATGGCTTCAAGTTCAATGATGCAGTATTGCGTCATCTGACAATGGCTACTAAAACTGCTGTGACTGCGCCTTCACCAATGATGAAGGAAGAGAAGTCTAAAGATGCGTTAAGAAAAGACGCAGCCCCGGCTGCCCCTACAGAGGCAGCAGCAGCTTAATTGAATAAGCTGGTGCTTCAGGCCGAGGTGGTTCAAGTTGAACCGCTGCGCTACACACCAGCAGGTATACCGTTGTTAAGTGTTGTTTTGCGGCATGCTTCAGAACAGACAGAAGCTGGCATGAAGCGAAAAGTGGAATGTGAAATCAATGCGGTTGTTTTAGGAGACTTAGCATTGCAAGGTTTAAAGATTGGAGCGCAAATTGTAGCGCTAGGTTTTTTAGCCAGACGCAGCCTTAAAAGCACACAACTGGTCATGCACATTAACGATATAAAAAGTATGCAGGCATAGCCTGCATAAACTAAAAAGTTTAGGAGTTTAAAATGGCAAGAGATATGTATAAACGCCGCCGTTACTGCCGTTTTTCAGCAGAAGGCATTAAAGAAGTAGATTACAAAGATGTAGATCTGTTAAAAGACTTCATCTCAGAAAATGCAAAAATCATCCCAGCACGTATGACGGGTACTAAAGCACGCTATCAGCGTCAATTGACAGCAGCGGTTAAACGCGCTCGTTTCTTGGCATTGTTACCATACACTGACAAACACCCAGGCTAAGGAGATATTAGGATGCAAGTTATTTTATTAGAAAAAGTTGGCAACCTTGGCGGGTTGGGTGACGTAGTTAAAGTTAAAGACGGTTTCGGCCGTAACTTTTTGATTCCACAAGGCAAAGCTAAGCGCGCTACTGAAGCTAACAAAGCTGAATTCGCTGCACGCCGTGCCGAGCTGGAAAAACAACAGGCTGCAATTCTGGCTGCTGCTCAGGCACGTGGCGAAAAATTGGATGGCTTTGTTGTGACAGTCACACAAAAAGCTGGTGTTGACGGCCGCCTGTTCGGCTCAGTGACCAATGGCGACATCGCTGAAGCTTTGGTTGCTGCAGGTCATGAAGTGGTTAAAGCGGCTATCCGCCTGCCAAACGGCCCGCTGAAAACTGTTGGCGACCACGCTGTTTCAGTTGCACTGCACCATGATGTAGTAGTAAACATCAATGTTTCAGTAGTGGCTGAGGCATAATTACAGAATATCTTTCGATATTTCAGTAAAGTAAAAAAAGGCTACTTCGGTAGCCTTTTTTATTATTGGCCGGGCTTGAATTGAGTATAATTCGGGCTATGACTGATGAACAACTAGACGCATTAAAAACCCCCCCTCACTCGGTTGAAGCCGAGCAATCCGTTATTGGCGGCCTGTTACTTGAGAATGAAGCGCTTGATAAGATTGCTGATATTCTGAGTGCAAAAGAATTCTATCGCCATGACCACAAGTTAATATTCGAGCATATATCCCGGCTGATTGAACACAATAAGCCGGCCGATATTGTGACGGTAGCAGAGTCTTTGGAGAATTCAGCCGAACTTTCCGGTGTGGGCGGTATCGCCTATCTTGGTGCATTGGCACAAAACACGCCAACAGCTGCCAATATACGCCGTTATGCGGAGATCGTGCATGAGCGTTTCGTGATGCGCCAGCTGGTCGCTGTAGGTTCCGGCATTGCCGAGAGCGCCTACATGCCGAATGGCCGTGATGCACAGCAATTGCTGGATGAGGCTGAGGCCAAGATATTCCAGATCGCCGAAGGCGGAAAAAGAAGTTCAGAAGGGTTTACCGACATTAAAGTATTGCTGCCGCAGGTGGCAGACCGCATTGACCAGCTGTTCTCGCGCGATAATCAATCAGATGTGACCGGTATTTCTTCAGGTTTCGCAGACCTGGATTCAATGACATCCGGCTTGCAGCCTGGCGATTTAATTATCGTGGCAGGTCGTCCGTCGATGGGTAAAACCGCTTTTTCGCTGAATATTGCCGAAAACGTGGCGTTGGACAGCGGCTTGCCGGTTGCCGTATTTTCCATGGAGATGCCGGGGACGCAGCTGGCCATGCGTATGATAGGCTCAGTAGGCCGCCTGGATCAGCACCGGATGCGCACCGGCCGCCTTGAGGATGAAGACTGGGAAAAGCTTACGACAGCACTAGGCAGGCTGAACGAGGCACCGATTTTTATTGACGAAGGTTCTGGCCTGAGCAGTTTTGACGTGCGGGCAAGGGCGCGCCGTTTGCACAGGCAGGCGGGAAAGCTTGGTCTGATCGTGGTTGACTACCTGCAGCTGATGTCTGCACCAGCAGGCAGGCAGGGAGAAAACCGCGCGACCGAGATTTCAGAAATTTCACGTTCGCTCAAGGCTTTGGCTAAAGAGCTTGATGTACCGGTCATTGCACTGTCGCAGCTTAACCGAAGCGTAGAGCAGCGTCCGGATAAACGGCCGGTAATGAGTGATTTGCGCGAATCCGGCGCGATTGAGCAGGATGCTGACGTCATCCTGTTTATTTACCGTGATGAAGTCTATAACCCGGATTCCGCAGACAAAGGCACAGCAGAAATCATTATCGGTAAACAGCGTAACGGTCCGATTGGCCGGGTACGTTTGACGTTCCTGGGACAACATACGCGCTTTGAGAATTTTGCAGGTGCCGCACACATGGCCGACGAGTATTAGACCTGAACATGCGCCCAATCGTAGCAACCATTTCCCGCAGCGCATTACAGCATAATCTGGCTGTAGCAAAACAGCACGCACCCCATTCAAAAATCATGGCGGTGGTTAAGGCCAATGGTTATGGTCATGGCCTGCTTAATGTTGCGCGTTGCCTGAATGCCGCAGATGGTTTTGCCGTGCTCGGTGTGAATGAAGCTGTTATTCTGCGCGAGGCAGGATACCAGCAGACGATCCTGCTGCTGGAAGGTGTATTCCGCGCCGAAGAACTGGCTAAAGCCGCTGAACTTGGTTTGGATGTTGTCGTGCATTCCAAAATGCAGATCGAAATACTGCTGAATGCCAGCCTCACTAAGCCACTGCATGTGCATCTTAAGATGAACTCCGGCATGAATCGCCTGGGTTTCACTCCGGATGCCTATGCTGCTGCATACCAGGCCCTGAATCTTAGTAAAAATGTTGCCGGCATCACCTTGATGACACATTTTGCTACCGCCGATAAAGAGCCGGGCATTGCCGCACCTTTGCAGGTGTTTGAAAAAACCATTAAAGAGCTGCCCGCTAACCTGCCGGTTTCATTGGCGAATTCAGCGACCATATTGCGACATTCCTACCTGAGGGCTGATTGGGTCAGGCCGGGCATTATGCTGTATGGTGCCAGCACGGTAAGCGGCATGCCTGCAACTGCATTCGGCCTGAAACCGGTGATGCAGCTAAGCAGCGAAATCATTGCCGTACAGACCATCGCTGCCGGCGAAAGCATCGGTTATGGTAATCGCTTTACGGCTACGCAGGCAACGCGTATCGGCATCGTTGCCTGCGGTTATGCAGATGGTTACCCCAGGCATGCAGGGCTGCTCGGCGACCAGCATCCCCACGGTGCGCCAATTGCGGTTTCCGGCAAGGTCACCAGGACACTGGGACGGGTGTCTATGGATATGCTGTTTTGTGATATAACGGATATTCCCGAGGCTGATATTGGCAGCCCGGTCGAATTATGGGGCCGTCAGGTTCCGGTAGATGCCGTGGCCGAAGCTGCGGATACTGTGGGTTATGAGTTGCTGTGTGCAGTCGCTGCGCGCGTACCAATCAAAATGACAGACTGATGGCAAAAGCGAAAACAATCTATACATGCACGGAATGCGGGGCGCAGGAGCCAAAATGGCAGGGGCAATGCCCAAGCTGCATGGCCTGGAATACGCTGGTTGAAACCATTGCCGAGACTGCCGCCACCAATCGTTATGCCAACAAGTTTGATGGGGTTGCGCAAAGCAGCCTTTTGCAAAAACTTGCAGATGTAGAAGCCGCTGAAGTGCCGCGCCAGCCAACCGGCGTGAGCGAGTTTGACCGTGTGCTGGGCGGTGGCCTGGTAGCCGGTGGCGTGGTGCTGATAGGCGGCGACCCAGGCATAGGCAAATCGACATTGTTACTGCAGACCTTATGCCATATCGGTGCGATGACTAACCCGAAGCCGCGCAAAGCGATTTATGTCAGCGGTGAGGAGTCTGCGCAGCAGATTGCCATGCGCGCCAAGCGCTTAGGCTTGGATGCCAGCCCGATTGATTTGCTCGCTGAAATCAATCTGGAAAAAATTCTGGCGACCTTGCAGGCGCATAAGCCGGATATCGCCGTGATTGATTCTATCCAGACCGTTTATTCCGAAGCATTGCAATCCGCCCCCGGTTCGGTGGCGCAAGTACGCGAGTGTTCGGCACAGCTCACCAGGTTAGCCAAGCAAATGGGCATTGCCGTCATTCTGGTAGGCCACGTCACCAAAGAAGGCTCGCTGGCAGGGCCGCGTGTGCTGGAACATATTGTAGATACCGTGCTGTATTTTGAGGGTGACCCCAATTCCAGTTTTCGCCTGATACGTGCTTTTAAAAACCGCTTTGGTGCGGTGAATGAACTGGGCGTGTTTGCCATGACTGAAAAAGGCTTGCGCGAAGTCACCAATCCATCAGCTCTGTTCTTGTCACATCATAGCGAGCAGGTGGCAGGTTCATGCATTACCGTTACGCAAGAGGGGACACGACCATTGCTGATTGAAATTCAGGCATTGGTCGATGAAGCGCATGCACCCAATCCCAAACGTTTGTGTGTAGGCCTGGAGCAGAATCGCCTGGCCATGCTGCTCGCAGTATTGCACCGCCATGCCGGTATCCCTTGTTTTGATCAGGATGTATTTATCAATGCGGTGGGTGGGGTAAAAATTGGTGAGCCTGCAGTAGATCTTGCCGTGCTGTTTTCTATCGTTTCTTCTTTAAAAAACAAGCCACTGGATAATAAACTTATTGTGTTTGGTGAGGTCGGGTTGGCCGGGGAAGTGCGCCCGGTGCAGGGCGGTTTGGTGCGCTTGAAGGAAGCAGCAAAACTCGGTTTTAGCAAAGCGATCGTGCCTAAGGCCAATCAGCCAAAACAGGCGATTGATGGTATCGAGGTGATCGGGGTGGAGCGTTTGGAACAAGCCCTAAGCCGTATGCGTGATGGCTGAAACAGCCAGCCTATTATTGTCCTTGATTAATCTCTGAAATTCCTGCGCTTGATTGTCGGACCGGGGCTTTCTAAAGCCCCATCTTTTTTTGATTTTTTTCTATCTAATTTTCCGACACAGGTTTAAGCCTGTTCTTGATTTTTTTGTGGTCACAAGCAAAACATCCTCCACGACCTATCAGATGTAATAGAAATTTAGATATCAGATATGCGAGGTCGCTTGCAAAATCACTGAAATGCTTTGCAAGCATGCTTTCTATTTATGTGCCAGACAATAATAATACGCAAGAGAAAAGCAATCAGGTCAATAGCGAATGAGCTGCGACCTAAATAAATCAGGCATCGTCATCATCAATTCCAGTGCCGTCAGAAATGAATCAAGATCAACTTTAAAACCGGTTCAGCCGTTAGAAAATCAATAAAAAGATGGGGGGCATCCTTGGCCGAAAACTTTAGCGCCACACGTAACAAGCACGATAATCCGCACGACAGCCTTTTATATGCAGATAGTGTCAATAACCTGAGGTGGACAGAAGAAAATTTTAATGGCGTGCAGGTCGCCATCGCTCCGATTTACGGTGACATGCCTTCTTCCCATGATTTGCAGATCATGAAGCTGTTGGGCATTGAGCCTCATCTGGTCAAGGATGGGCAGGGTAATCTATACTACCTGGTGGAGATTGATAGCCCGAGCGGCCATGCGCTTGATCATGCAAGAATTATGGCTACCGGGTTTAACCATCAGCATATACGGCCTTCGGACTCAATGCTGCTTGATGAATATTTGCGTGCGACTGAAGGTAAATGGGTGGCACGTCTTTCCTTTAGGTTTTCCGACGATACAAGCAGTGATGTGCATGATATTAAGAGGCATCTTGCCCGGGCAGGAGTGCAGTCAATCGAGATAGGCGGCGAGGGCAAGTTTAGGTATCTGGAAGTTGTGCTTAATGGGCAAAATGACGTGGAAAAAATTCACGCGCTCAAAACGGCAATTGATATGGTCACTCACAGCGATAAGTTTGCAGGTGCAGTAGCTGTGACCAATGAGCCGCTGGCTGTGCAGCCTTACCAAAGATACCTGAATTATGTCGATATCACCTCACCGGGACATCTCGTCAGTGTAGATTCTCTTTTCAGGTCATCAGAAAGTTCTCCTGCAAGCCCTCAAGAGCTTGAAAGTGTCGCAAGCTTGCTAAATCGCCATGGACTGCGTGTCGATGTTGCTGAAAATGCAGATTTAAACAGGCTGGAGCTTCGCCTGGCTAGGGAATTAGTGGATGGGATTTATAACCCCGAAGTTGCTGCAAGTAATGCAAGTCGAATAGAAACCTTAAAATCCGCTACATATACGGTTAAGCCTCGGGAACCAGGCCTGTTTGCCAACACTACTGAGGCGTTGAGCCTTGTCAAAAGTCCAGTTGTCAAAACATTCGTTGAGATGCTGGATTACTTAGCGGAAAAAGGCCGAGCCTCTCCCAGGGTGGTGGGCGCTGCATTGGGGGTGTTAGGTGTGGTTCCGGTAGCGTTTGATGTGGCTGAAACGGGTAAACATGAAGTAGATAAAGGGGATGTTCCCGTGGATGCCGCCAACAAACTGGCTAAAGAAATCAGTGCGTTCGCTGGAGGTGCTGCTACTGCGACACCTGTGGCTGTCGCGGCCGAACCTTTACTGGCAGGAGGTCCATACGGGGTCGCAGCCTATGGGGCGATCGTCCTGGGAAGTGGGTTTCTAGGCATGGAAGCGACTAAAAGTGTATATGAATGTGGCCATCAACTGATGGAGCTTGGGGTCAACCTGGTAAAAGAATATTTCTCACAGGACGAAGATGCCAGATTAACTTACGAAAACACCATTCGTAGTAATGCGATAAAGAATAACCTGGATCCGGATGCCGCGCTTAAGCAAGCGGATTCCATGATGAATGGGCAGCTGGCCATTGCAAATCAAAACCACATCAAAGCTCGCAATACGCCGCCAGCAGCACAAGCACCTCACCATTAATTCAAGGCAGGCTACATTTGCAGCAGGTTGACGGGTTAATGATGCCTAGATGTTCGCTATCAAATTGGCGCAGTGAATGCCGCTTCTAACCGCGCCTTCAATGGTGGCCGGGTAGTCCGGGTAAGTATAATCGCCTGCCAGGAACACATTCGGCTGCAGTGTCCTGTTGGTTGGACGCGGCAGGTTGGGTTCACATGAGAAAGTAGCACGTTTCTCGGCAATCACCTTATGCCACAGGGGTTTCGCTAACGCTGGAAATGCGCGGTTGAGTTCTTTGGCAACCCTCAGTGCTAGTTCATCCTGCGTAAGTTGCTGATGTTTGCCCTCGGCACTGACAATGACTGAAATGATATTGTTCTGGCCGCAAAGCTGGCCTCTGTCGAATACCCATTGGCCAATAGAACCGCTCAGGCCGGAAATGACCTCTGGTAATCTGGTGCCTGGCGGGTATTGGAAATACACGGTGTAGATGGGCTGGTATTGATAAGTCAGGGTCTGCTCAGTCGCATGATTCAGTTTCGGCAACGTTTCGATCAGTTTTTCGACGCGCGCCGGGGATACTGCAATAATCACATGGCTGAAATGTAATTTTTCCTGCCTCGTTTCTATAGTAAAGCCATTATTTTCCGGCATTACCGCGCGCACACGCTGGTTGAGTTTTACGATCCCGCCTTTGGCTTGAATATAATGCGACAAAGGGTCGGCAATAACCTGCGATAAATCCAAACGCGGCAACAGGAAATCGCTATTTTTTTTATTACCTGAAAACGTATCGCGCAGCACATTCAAAAATATTCGTGTACTGGCTTTTGCAATAGGGGTGTTCAATGCTGCAAGGCATAGTGGCTCCCACAGAAAACTGATCAGCTTTTTTGATTGATGCTGGTTGATCAAGAAGCGTTCCAGGGGCAAGTCACGCGCAATCTGGTATTGGGTGTTTTTAAGGCCCTGCATGAATCTCAATGCAGCCATACGTTCGTTGAGGCTGATACCCTTGCAGAATAAAAGCCCGAATAACAGGTTGAGCGGCGCTGGCAGTACATTAAAGGATTTGAGTGAAAATACGGATTTTGCGGTGTTTGACTGCATATTGATTTGCAGTGGAACGCGCAAAAATGCTTTTTTCCTGCTGACCCCCGCCTTTTTCAGCAAAGCCAGGGTTTCCTGATAGGCTCCCAATAATATGTGCTGTCCGTTGTCCAGCAGGTGCAGCAGGCCGTTGCTTTCTTCAACGGCGACAGTACGTGCCCGGCCGCCAAGCTGCGAGCCAGCCTCGAACACAGTCACCGCATAACCGCGATCAACCAGCGTGGCTGCAGCGCTTAAGCCGGCACAACCACCCCCTATAATAGCCACATGGGATTTATGCATTGTTGATTTACCTTGTAATTATTATAGGTTTCTTAGCCAGGTATTAAATGCCAGCGATAGTTTGCGCAGCGACCCTAATGAGGTGCGGAAATTTAATACTTTTTCGGCACCATCCGCTTTAATTTCACGCAGCAGGGTGCGGTAGATAGCGGCCATGATCAAACCTACGCGCTGGTTTTTCCTGTCTTCTTCCGGAAGTTCATTCAATGCACGGTCGTAATGGCTTTCGGCACGTTCAACCTGAAACTCCAGCAGCTGTCTTACCGCGCCGGATTCACGGCTACGCAGGATATCTTCTTCGCTTACACCAAACCTGGCAAGCTCATCCAGCGGAATATAAATGCGGTTCCTGCGGGCATCTTCACCAACGTCCCTGATAATGTTGGTCAGCTGAAATGCAAGCCCGAGGTCATGCGCAAACTTAAGTGTTTTCCGGTTGTTGAACCCGAATATCTGCGCCGATAGAATCCCGACCACACTGGCTACCCGATAACAATAAAGCTGTAATTGTTTAAAGTCTTCATAACGGTTGAAATTGAGATCCATTTCCATGCCGTCGATAATTTCAAGGAAATGTTCTTCACTCAGGCTAAATTCGTGAATAAAAGGCTGCAAGGCCTTAGTCACCGGGTGTATGGGCTTACCTTTATAGAGGTTCTGTATTTCCTCTTTCCACCAGGCAAGCTTCACTTGTGCGACTTTCAGCTCTGTGCATTCATCTACAACATCGTCAACCTCACGGCAGAATGCGTAGAGCGCGATGATGGCTTCACGTTTTTTCTTGGGTAAAAACATAAAGCTGTAATAGAAACTGGAGCCGCTGGCAGCAGCTTTCTGTTGGCAATATTGCTTGGGCGTCATATTAATCTGTACTTGAGTATTTTTATGTTGGTGTTAAATCTTCAATAGCGCTTTAGTCAATATCAGCAGCCAATCCAGGCCGTTCAGCGTTGGCCTGTGATTAAAAACATCGCCATTGACCCGGCTTATTTTAGTGATGATCCTTTCGCCGCCGGCAATGATCATGCGCATTTCAAAACCAATGCGGCCCTTCAGTATCCGCCCCAGGGGCTTGCCGGCGATGAGCAGGGCATGTACACGCTGCAGATTGAATCGCATAAATTGCTGCCAGCGGCTATCTACAGGCACAGATGCGTTTACATATGCCGCAATCTGCTGCTCTGTAATATAGAACCTGGACAGTTCATCCTGGCACATGTAAATACGCTGCTTGCCGTCGTTCTTTTTGAAATCTATGGCGATATCCTGCAGAAAATTGATGATTTGCAATGCGGAGCAGATGTTATCAGACAATTCAATGTTGTTTGGTGTGGCTGCCCCATAAAGATGTAGCAGCAGCCTGCCGATCGGATTGGCTGAACGTGAACAGTAGTCCAGCACTTCTTCATAGTTCTGATAGCGTATTTTAGAAACATCCTGGCTGAATGCATCCAGCAGATCATAGAAGGGTATGAATGGCAGTTTTCTTGATCGGATCATTGCGCCCAAGGCCACAAAAAAAGCGGTTTGCGGCTTGATGTAGGCCTGCAGCAGATCCAGCTCGTCACGAAACCCGTTCAATGCGCTTAACCGCTGCTCAACAGTAAAATCACCTTCATCCGCAAAATCATCAGCCTGCCGTGCAAAACTGTATATCAGGGCAATCGGCGCACGCAAATGCTTGGGTAAAATAACGGAAGCAACCGGGAAATTCTCGTAGTGGCCGGCAGCATGATCCAGGCTTTGGCGCGTAATGCGGGCTGCTTCAGGTAGGGCTTCGGAATG
>Ga0123388_1027092_pt1 | contig 16993 bp, 17 predicted proteins | sample T0HHNO3metaT_FD_89916 | JGI IMG/M metagenome (GOLD analysis project Ga0123388, IMG submission 89916) | Methane-oxidizing artificial microbial communities from Washington, USA to study methane cycling - T0-HHNO3 metaT (Metagenome... | ecosystem: Engineered > Modeled > Simulated communities...
CGAACTCCTGGTTAGCCCCTGGATTTCGATTAAATATTTTCAAGGAAACTTAATGACAACGCTAAGCGATTATTTCGACTACCGGCTAGATGCCGACGGTAACAAATATGTAGAAGTTTCGATTCGGGGCGTGACTTTACTCAGGTTGCCGGCAACCAATAAAGGCACAGCGTTTAGTGTGCAGGAACGCATCGAACTGGGCTTGGACGGCTTACTGCCGCCGCAAGTGACGGATATGGAGCAGCAGCTCGACCGGCTATATGCCAATTATCAAAAGCAAGCGGATGATATTTCCAAGTATCAATTTCTCCGGGCGCTGCAAGACCGCACCGAAGTACTGTTTTACGCGCTGTTGGAACGGCATCTGGACGAAATGGTGCCCATCGTCTACACCCCAACGATAGGCTTGGCGGTACAGCAGTTCAGCTCCAACTTTACCACCACACGCGGATTGACTTTTTCGGCAGCCAATATTGACCGGGCCGAAACCATTTTGCAAAACTACCCCTTGCACGATATTCGCATGATTGTGGTGACCGATTCCTCGTCGATTCTGGGTATCGGCGACCAAGGCATGGGTGGCTTGGCGATTTGCATCGGCAAATTGGGGCTGTATACCGTCGGCGGCGGCATGTGTCCGTTTCAAACCTTGCCGGTCAATCTGGACGTGGGTACCAACCGCGCCGAATTGCTGGACGATCCTTTTTATTTAGGTGCACACACCCAGCGCTTGCACGACCAGCCTTATTTCGAATTGGTCGATAAATTTGTCACTGCGGTACAGAAAGTCTGGCCGAAAGCCATTATCCAATGGGAAGATTTTGCCAAAAACGTGGCCTTCGATTTATTGGCGAAATACAAAGATGTTATGCCCTGTTTTAACGACGACATCCAAGGCACTGGAGCGATGGCCTTGGCTGGCCTGCTGTCGGCTTGCCGTAAGAAAGGCGAAACCCTGGCAGAGCAAACCGTGGTAGTGGTAGGCGCCGGTGCCGGCGGATTTGGCGTGGCCAGTACCATCAAGAAAGGCATGCTGCGCGAAGGATTAACCATGGAGCAAATTCTGCAGCGGATTTTCGTGGTCGATGCCCACGGTCTGGTGGTCAAGGAAGCCACCACCGAGGCCTACAAATTGCCGCTGTCGCATACTCAGGAAAGTTATCACGATTGGGATATTCCCGATGATAGGGTACCCAACCTGCTGGAAGTGGTCACTCATGCCAAGCCCACCGTATTGCTCGGACTAACTGGCGTGCCGGGATTGTTCACCGAAACCGTGATTAAAACCATGGCGGCAAACCACGCTCACCCCATTATTTTCCCTTTATCCAACCCCACCGCCAATTGCGAAGCCACGCCGGAAGACATTTTGGAGTGGACGCAAGGCTCGGCAATGGTTGCAACCGGCAGCCCATTCGCCGACGTACAATATCAAGGCCGGCGTTATCCGATTGGGCAGGGCAATAATGCCTTTATATTTCCTGGCTTGGGCCTTGCCGCGGTGTTGGGCGAGTGCAGCCGGATTAGCGACGCGATGGTCTTGGAGTCTGCCTATGCCTTGGCCGACTACATCGCGGAGAATTGTTTGACTGCCGGCCTGATCTTCCCGCCGGTGGGCGATCTAAAACAAGTCAGTTTATTTGTGGCTAATCGGGTATTGGCTAAAGCCCTGGAAGACGGCTCCGCGACGCGGCAGGATTTAGTGGGCATTGATCTGGAAGCCTACGTTAAAGCCAATCTCTGGAAAGCCGAGTATCTGCCTTGCAAATATGCCGGGGCAGCGGTAACAAATTGATGGAATTTCCCCACTAAGAAGGCTCAGCGGTAAGACTTAGCACTTGCAATTAGATTTGAATCTGCTGAATCTCGCTTACCTGATTGGCGGGATTGGCATTCTGGTGGAATGGCGGGCTTATTGTCTGCCGGATGGCCTGGCGTTTCGGCGCTGGTCCGCGGCCGGGGCCGTGCTGTGGGCCGTGCAATACCTGTTGCTGGATGCCTGGACCGCCGGCTTGACCATGGCCAGCACCGCCCTGCGCACCCTGCTGTCCAACCGTCTGGAGAAAGGTTTTTACCGGCACTGGGCGGCGGCAGGGTTCGTAGCCTTGTTTAGCGGGCTTACGGCATTCTCTTGGCAAGGCCCGGTTTCTTTATTGCCGGCGTTTGCGGTAATCAACACTACACTGGCTTTGTTTTATCTGGATAATCGCCGCATGCGCGTCGTGCTGTTGGCTTCCAGTGTGGCATGGATAAGCAACGATTATATCTGGCAAGCCTGGCCGGCGTTTGTAGCCGAAACCGTGGCGCTGGGCCTTAATCTGCGGACGATACGCAAGCTGTTCGCCCAATAACAACGCGCCCCTTCAATATAAACACTTGAGCCGTCCCCTACCCCGTGACGGCGTTTCTGAAATGGCTTTATACCGTTTCTGTCTCCGCAACGGGTTCTTCCAGGACTTTCCAGTTATTTTCAAGCAAGGCGCAATAAGGGCGCAACGCGGCCATCAGCGTTTGATAAATAGTGAATGCATCGGTTGGGTCTTTTTGCTTAAGCTCGGCGACTTCGGTCAGAAATCGATACAGCATTTTTACCAAATTCTCGATGGACATCGCCAGCCAGGCATCATTTGTAATCCATTTGTCGATAAACTCATCCAGCCGTGCAAAGGTCAGTTTTAGTAGCGGATAAGCGGTTTGGGTTTCCTTAAATTCCCGGAGCAGTATGTAGTCTAGGTAAGCCCGCTCCGATGCCACCCGCGGCCGGTTGGTAATACTGAGGTAAGTGGCTTTGTGGTGGGCATAGGCGGCATCGAATTTTTCGCAAAATTCGGTTTCGGTGGTCATCGCCAGCCAAGTCTGCAAACTCGCGGTGCTTACGCTGTAGCACTCCTTGATTGAGTTTGCCATTTTGTCGAATTGCTCGATGAATGCCGGCTTGGCCAGTTCGCCTTTAATCAGATTTTCAATTGCCACCAGTTCGCTTGCAGTAACGCATACCGTGGCCAATTCTCGAACAATTTTTAGCTCGACACCCATATTGTCTTTACCTATTTTCGCTATGTAAAAATTAAAGCCGCGCTTTCAGCCCAAGTTTACAGCGTCAGATCGACGATTTCGGCAACGCAGGCATTGTCTTTAACCGTGTGCAGCGCATTGTCGAATACCATGTTCGAGTTGAATAAAACGCTTTTGACAATGATGGCGCCGGCCGCATCTTTAATCACAAAAAAAGTATCGCCTTCAGGAACCTTGCTGGCGGCAATCTGGTTGCTCATTAAGGAGCCGGTTCGCACTTCTTTAATGCCCTGGAGAGCTTCTTCTTTGTTGTCGTAATCGCCGCTGATCAGAATCAGTTCGCCCTTACTGTTCACAAAAGAAAAGGAATACTGATTGTCGTCGTTGGCTTTAAGTTGAAAAGTGGCTGGCATATTCTGTCCCGGAAGTTAACAGTTGAATGGAAGATCGTGGCCGATCAATTTTCAGTCTCCCGATTACTCCCAAGCTATCGGAAAAGCGCGATTGCAGAGGAACTAAAGCGTGACCGGCAGAGGCTATAAATCCAAAAGCAAGCGTTATGCCAACAAAAAATCCTTAAAAATCAGCCAGAAACAGCTCAGTAGATGTTCAATTGTCGGTTTTGCTACACGACATTGGGCGATCTGATAGCCAGTGAACCGTTCTCATCAAGTAGCGGCCAATTCGCTTTACAGCCTATGCCTGAATGCCGACAAATTCCGCTCGGCAATAATGCGCATCAAGGTGGGGTCCGCTCATAATTTTTCCTGATTTCAGCTGGCGCCCGAGAGATCGTCATTCCGGCAGGGATTGCCCGAATCCAGGCTTCAGGGATGATTCGAAGCCCACCATCCATGGCACTGGATACCCGCTTCCATGCGGGTATGACGCATAGCTGAATAACGCAGCCAGTCGGAGTAAGTGTCCACATCCCATTGGCTATCCAGTTCGTAAAGGTTCAAACCGATGTCTTTTGCCCGGCTGCGCGTGGTGGCCATGACCTGATCATGGCCCCAGCTCATATCGCTGAACAGTCTCGGTTGTATCTCGTTTAAGCCGATCATCACATAACCGCCGTCGTCGGCTGGTGCGATAACCGCATCATGACCTTCGCGTAACACCGTCAATGCGCGAAGCAAATCGTCACTAGAAAGACTGGGGCAATCGCAACCCATCAGCAAGGCATGGCGGTATCGGCCCAACGCATCAGCAAAGGCACGGTGCATGCGTTCACCCAAGTCGGCGCCGTGTTGCACCTTGAATGTCAGCGGAAAACGCCGCGCACAATCCTGAAAAAAGTTATGGCTGGCGTCTGGTGCGCAGTGCAGCTCAACCGCACACAAAGGCTGCTGGAAGGCGCGATCCAGGGTCATATAAGTCAATTGCCGGTGTGCTGCGGCAGCTTGTTCGGCGCTTAAGGCCGGTTGCAATCGGGTTTTGACTTGGCCGGGAATCGGCGCTTTGCAAAAAATCAGCAGTACGCTGTCGGGACAGAGCGTTTGCATGGCTTAAACCTTGCGCCGCCAAGTATGATAACGCCCCAGCCATGCCAGCAAAGTCTTGGGCGCATGATTGCGCTTCCAGACGCCCGCCGCGTATTTATTGGCTTCCGCCAGGGTGGGATAGACATGAATAGTGCCAAGGATTTTATTCAAACCGATACCGTATTTCATCGCCAGCACAAATTCAGCCAGTAAGTCGCCAGCATGTTCGCCAACGATGGTGACGCCGAGGATTTTGTCCTTGCCGGGCACGGTCAGCACTTTAACAAAGCCGTGAGCTTCGCTATCGGCAATCGCCCGGTCCAGATCGGCCATGCCATAGCGAGAGACTTCATAAGCGATATTCTGCGCTTGCGCTTCCTGCTCGTTCAAACCCACGCGGGCCACTTCCGGGTCGGTAAAGGTCGAACAGGGGATCACCGAATAATCGGTACGGAATTTCTTGAATTGGCCAAACAAGGCGTTGACCGCTGCATACCAGGCCTGATGCGCGGCGGTGTGGGTAAATTGATACGGCCCCGCCACGTCGCCGACGGCGAAGATATTAGGATAATTGGTTTGCTGAAAGGGGTTGGTTTCCAGGGTAAGACGCGGCGACAAGGCAAGGCCCAGTTCGTCGACGCCATAGCCTGCCACGTTGGCGGTGCGGCCAATGGCGATCAACACTTTGTCGAACGGGATTCTGACAATTTGCCCTTCAGTTTCCGCCAGTAGAATGTGTTCGCCGTTTTCGACGATGAATTCCCTGGCGGTGTGATTGACGTTGACCACCACGCCTTCTGCCTGAAAACGGGCATGGACGATGTCTGATACCTCCGGATCTTCGCGTAGCATCAGGCGCGGGGTCATTTCCACCTGCGTGACTTGACTACCTAGACGATTAAAGGTTTGCGCTAGTTCACAGCCAAGCGGCCCGCCGCCCAGCACCAGCAGGCGCTTGGGCAATTCGCGCAAGTTCCAGACGTTATCCGAGGTTAGGTAATCGATATTTTTTAGTCCTGGGATCGGCGGCACAAACGGTCGGGCGCCGACGGCGATGACGATAGCGCGGCTGGATATGGTTTTGACGCCGTCGGCTGACGTGACTTCCACCGCCCAGGGCGAGACGATTTTGGCACTGCCTTCGATCACTTCCACACCCAGCGCGGTATAACGCTCCACGGAATCGTGCGGCGCTATCGTTTCTATCACCCGCTGCACCCGCTCCATCGCTTCGGCGAAATCGAACTCGGCTTCGGCTTTGGCAATGCCGAATTCCTTGGCGCGCTTGATTTGCGACAACAGCTTGGCCGAGCGAATCAGCGCCTTCGACGGCACGCAACCGGTGTTCAGGCAGTCGCCGCCCATTTTGTGCTTTTCGATCAACGTGACTTTGGCTTTGACGGCTGCGGCGATATAAGCCGATACCAAGCCGCCGGCGCCCGCGCCGATCACCACCAGGTTGTTGTCGAAACGGTCGGGTTTAGTCCAGCCGGCGTAGACTTTGCGTTGTTGAACGACTTCGAGCATTTTTTTTGCTCCCAATGGAAACATGCCGAGTAAGACAAACGAACCGAGCAAGGCTGGAGACAGGATGCCGGAGAGTGAATCGATTTTCGCCAACTGGGTGCCGGCATTGACATAAACCAGTGTGCCGGCCAACATCCCGACCTGGCTGACCCAGTAAAAGGTGCGGGTCTTGATCGGCGTCAACCCCATAACCAAATTGATCATGAAAAACGGAAACAAAGGCACCAGGCGCAAGGTAAATAAATAGAATGCGTCATCACGGCTCAGGCCGTCGTCGATGGCCTGCAAGCGGTTGCCGAAGCGGGATTTGACCCAGTCGCGCAACATAAAACGCGCGGCCAGAAACGCCAGGGTAGCGCCGATGCTGGAGGCAAACGAGACGATCAAGGTTCCCCATAACACACCGAAGACCGCGCCGCCGGCCAGTGTCAATATCGTCGCCCCCGGTAATGACAGCGCAGTGACCGCGATATACAACGCAGCATACAGTGCCATAGCCAGTACCGGGTGAGACTGACGGTAATAAGCGATACCGGTCTGCCGCGCTTTTAAATGTTCCAGCGTCAGATAATGCTGCAAATCCAGCGCAAAAAACGTCGCCACCAATACGGCAATACCCAGCAATAATAATGTTCTGGGGGTTTTCATACTGAACTACCGATTCCGGGCAGGCTAGGTTTAGTTGGGTATTTGCATGTCGAATGGCTAAACATCTGTGTTCCTTAAATACAATTGCGCTTGCCTGTTAGTCGCATTTGCCGGTAATGCCTGACAAAAGCCTCAGAACCGCTACTTACCCTGATTTAATAAACATCGCCATCCGGTAGATCAAGCAACCGGCAGTGGTTGCCGGGAGCCGGAATTTGTATTCGGTTGGCGCAATACCTACACGATACGACGTCTACTTATATTTTGTCGCTCATTATGCGCCTGCCGCCTAAACACCGCGATGTTCTTAAAATCGGCGAACTGGCCGCTCCCGACCGTAACGAGGGCGGCACACGTCTTTATGCCCGGAAAGATTTGAAACGCATGGCTATCGCTTAGCAGCTTGGCCGTGTCCATCGAACTGTAATCGGCTCAAAAGCTCAACCAAACGCGGCGGTAATGTGCTTCCGGCAAAGTAGCATCAGCGGTTATGCAGCCGCTCCAGACTGATTTTCGTACCGGAATACGGGGATTGTTGGAGGATTTGGAGGAACTGGATCGAGACCTGGAACGTGCGGATATGCTGATTTGGCAATGCGGACATTGTCAAAACCGCCCAAATCGCCAAAAAGCTGTCGGTTGTCTTTGAAGTTTAAAAGGATAACCTATGCTCAAATTTTCAGCATTTAGGTGATGGTCAAACAACAGTGACTTTAATTTCCTGAATAGCCGCCAAATTTTTATCGCCCGTCAGAAACTGATCGGCGCCGGACGTTATAGCGCAAGCCAGTTGAATGGCATCGGGTGTGCGTAAGGAACCGGGATGATTGGCGCGCAACTCGGTGGCTACGTCGATAACGTTGGCATCAAGTTCGACCACTTCCAAGCCCGGCAACTGAAAAAAACGGTCATAAGAATCCAACAATGCAGAGTTTTTTGATTTCAACGGCAATACCCGGCATTCCAGAAAAGACAAACGCGATACGACCAGTTGTGCGTTCGATTTCAGCGCTTCATGAACCAGCGCACGGGTTTTCCGACCTTGTTCTTGCTGCGATTCGATCAAATAAATGATGCAGCAAGCATCCAAGAACAGCTTCATGACCTGTCCCATTCCTCGCGTAAGGCGTGAAATTCAGCGTTAATTTCCGAGTCGCTGCGTTGGGCGACCGGCAGACTTTGCAGGAAACTCAACGCAGCCTCGTTTGCTCCGGGTTCGATTGTTGAATCGGATTTTGATTCCAGAAACTCGACGAAATGCAGCACTTCCAAGGCTCTGTCTTGGGGTAGGGTTTTGACGTGTTGGTAAATGGTGTCGGCGATGTTCATTTGATTGGTCTCCTAATGGTAGCCACGATAAGGCGTTTGCAGGATTCGAATTTTTTATCATTCCCGAAGGTTGGCGTAGAAATGTAGTTACATTTTCTCAAAAAGACTATTCATTTTTGGCTTGCAGGTAAGAATGCAAGTTTTCAGCCAGCGACTGTAAATCTCCAATTCGACACTCCCAAATAACTAAAGCGTTCCAACCTAGTTTCTTAAGGTCGATAATATTCCTACTATCTCTGCTCTGATTATCTGCAAGTTTCTTTTTCCAAAACTCCGGTTTTCCGGGTAGATTGGAATAATGCAATCGGTTGCGGTAACCCATTGATCTCGCCCGTTTTTCACAGACACATTGCTGAGCGACATTTTTAAGTTCAAAAGCTTCAGGGGATAGATAGCCCAATTTGGAATGAAGCCGTTTTCGATTGTAATACACTTCGATATAGTCGAAGACCTGTTGCTTGGCCTCTGCACGAGTCATAAAGCGTTCGCCATGAACCGCCTCGACTTTTAAGCTGTGGTACCAGCTTTCCATTGCGGCATTGTAGTAACAATCGCCTTTCTTGCTCATGCTGCAAATCAGCTGGTGTTTCTTGAGCAGTATTTGGTAAGCCGCCGAACAATACTGACTTCCGCGATCCGAGTGAACGATAACGCCCTTGGGCAAATGGTGTCGCCAGAGCGCCATGGTCAAGGCATCACATACGAGCGTTACGGTCATTCGTTCGGCAATGGCCCAACCGATCACCCGCCGTGAATACAATTCCAGGACGACAGCCAAATACAGCCAGCCTTCCTCAGTCCAGATATAGGTAAATATCGGATACCCATTTTTGATCGGGAGCCGTCGCCTCAAAGTTCTGCGCCAATAGGTTTGGCGTCACCGGTAAGCTGTGATTGCTGTTGGTGGTGGCTTTGTATTTTTAAGCGGCTTTGGCTCGCCAGCCATGCCTTCTCATAATCTTGGCGACAGCATGTCGACTGGCTCGGTGCCCTTCGTCGTTCAATCGCTTGGCGATTCGGGGCGAACCGACACGGTTTTTTTCGTCCTCAAAAATACGTTCCACTTCGACCGCCAATGCCTCGCGAAATTGGTAGCGTTTCGACGGTGAGCGCTTTTTCCATTGATAATAACCGCTCCTGGAAACCGATAAAAGTCGGCACATCAAACCCACCGAAAATTCCTGTTCGTGTTGCTGAATCATGGCTTACCTCACCGGGGCTGTTTCGCAAAGTACCCACAGGGCATAAATACGCCGCCGCCTTTTTTAAAAAAGCGACTTCTTCTTCCAGGCGCGCATGTCACGTTTGAGTCGCGCAAGTTCAGCTTGTTGCAGCTTTTGATCTTCGAAGGATTGGCCTGTTTGTCGGCTTTTAGATTGCCAGCCATACAGCATCGATTGAGCAATGCCTAAATCCTTGGCTGCTTGCGGAACACCATCTCGTTTCGCCCGATCGATGGCTTGCTCTTTAAACTGAAGGGTGTAGCGATTGCGTTTGGTGGATTCAGTTTCAGGTTTGTTCGTTTTCATAAGACTCCTCAGGGTCAGAGAATAATCTCTTAACTGGATGTCTGTGAAATCCGGGCAAGATCATCTTGTTGCTTCGCTGGTATTTGGACGTCAACAATTCAAAACTTTGGCGGCCAGTTCCGTCCGATGTGTCAAGCAATTGCCGAAAAGGAATGATTCATCGGGCCAAAGCCCCGCCGCAACTGCTGCCTTGGCCGGCCGTGCAACCGTAACAATGGGCTGCGGTGGCGATTGGTGCATCATTGAGTTGTTCCAAGCGCAACTCGCCGATATGTATTTTGGGTTTGGCTGCGGCGCCCAAGGGCAAATCCAGCATCTGATTGAAATCGCAATCGTAGACATAGCCTTGCCAGTCGATGCTGAGAGTATTCAGGCACATCAAGTTTTCAAGGTTCTCGGCGCGAAAACTGTTTTTCAATAAACTCAGATAAGATTCGAAGCGACCATGACTGACCAAGGTGCTACCGAAACGCTGAATCGGCATATTGGCGATGGCAAACAAACGGTTGAAGACGATACCGTAATGTTGCTGCAAGTGCTGTTTATAAGCCTGCTCCAGTTGCTGCTGGTCGGGCGGTAACACGGCGTCTTGCGGGTTGAAGACTAAGTTTAACTCCAATCCGCTGTCCGGCTGGCCATAACCCAGCCGATTCAAGCGTTGCAAGGCTGCCAAGCTATCCTTGAAAACACCTTTACCGCGTTGTTTGTCGACATTTTCTTCCAGATAACACGGCAGCGAGGCGACGATGTTGACCTGCTGTGCGGCCAGAAACGCCGCGAGATCGGCGTATTCCGGGTCTTCCAGAATGGTCAGATTGCAACGATCAATCACCTCGATGCCTCGATCACGCGCAGTTCGCACCAAATAGCGAAAATCCGGATGCATTTCCGGTGCGCCGCCGGTCAAATCCAGCGTATGAATGTAGGCTGTTTCGGCAAGCGCAAGTACTTCATCTATAGTCTCCCGACTCATCATCTCGATGCGATTGGGGCCGGCGTTGACATGGCAATGCACACAGCTCAAGTTGCACCGATAACCCAGATTGATTTGCAAAATCTCCAACGGCTTGCGAAAAATGGCCGGAAAATCGCTGTTGACCAGCAAAGGTTTCGTATCGTGCATGCTTAATCCTTGGAAAACCAGATGTCGCCATAAGCGGCGGAGACTTGGCCGCCGCTGTTGTCGGTATCGGTCATGATGGCGACGGCATCGATGGCGGAGAGGTCTTCACCGAAGAATTGCTTGAAATCGGCCCTAATATTGCGTTTTTCGTGTTCCCAGACATTCAACGGTGCTTCCTGATCGCGTAAAGCCATCATCATCGCATGATCGCCGGCAAACGCATTAGGCCAGACACTGTCCTTTTTGCTGTTGCCGGCCCAGACAAAATTGATAGCCTTGGTTTGCCAAAACGCCAACCCGCCTTTGACCACCACATACACCCGCGCCGCATAATCATCACCAGCCTTACTTTGTTCGTTCAAGCCGGATAAACGATTACCGATGCGCCACGACCAGTTCAGGAATGGCGTTTGCGTTAGGTCGATGCGTTGCGCCTTGAACAGGCCGGAACCGGCGGCGTGGCTATCGGCCACCAGCGCGGTCACGCCGTCGAGTGTTTGCAATCGGTATTGGGTTTCGCCTTTAAAGCTTTTATGTTCCCAACCCTCCAGGCGATTCTGGCTGAACTCGCCGATAGGTAGTTTATTATCGGCAATCACTGGATGATGCGGCAGCAAAATTGCCAGGCACAGCAATAGTTTATGCATCACTAATGTCAATCTGGCGCTGATATGAGCCGGATACAGGAGAATTGTCATAGTCGGTCGTCCAAGTTTTACTTGATGCGGATGTCACCACGCCTTTCCAGTCAATAATAAAACGAGCGCGGCAAGCCAACTTATTTTTTCTACGCAATCTGTCGTGACTGACGGGGATTCGTTGCAAGTGACTTAAGTAATGTAGCACTTGGAGCGCGACACACTATTATTCACCCGTCCCTATTTCTGGGCGGGGTGAATAAGCGAAAACTAGCGCCGATGCGGTTGATCTTCATGGGTGATAAGGTTAGCTTATCAACCTCTTCGGGTGCCCTTCCTTATTAGACCACGACAATGTCCCCCACTATTTCCCAAGGCGCTGCTAATTGAACACTCCCCCCCCAGCTGAAGATCTTAAAGCACTTGTGGAACGCATCAAACACTGGGGCGAGGAATTGGGATTTCAGCAGATTGGTATCAGCGATACGGATTTGAATACCGCCGAAGAGCATCTGCACCACTGGCTGGATAAGGGCTTTAACGGCGAGATGCAATACATGGCCGCACACGGTTTGAAACGCAGTCGCCCGGCTTTGTTACAGGAAGGTACGCGCAGTATTATCTCGGCACGAATGGATTATTTGCCGGAAGCATCGGCAACCAGCAAGCAATTATTAGACGACCCGGCCGCCGCCTTCGTATCCCGGTATGCCTTGGGGCGCGATTACCACAAACTGCTGCGGAATAGATTGCAAAAACTGGCGGACAAAATCGCCGAGGAGATTGGTCCGTTCGGCTATCGGGCGTTTGTCGACAGCGCACCGGTTTTGGAAAAAGCCATCGCCGAGAAAGCCGGCTTGGGCTGGATAGGCAAGCACAGCAATCTAATCAATCGCCGCGCCGGCTCCTGGTTTTTTCTCGGGGAAATTTATACCGACTTGGCCTTACCTAGCGATCAGCCAGTCGGCAACCACTGCGGACAATGCAGGGCTTGTTTGGATATTTGCCCGACGCAGGCCATCGTCGGCCCCTATCAGGTCGATGCCCGCCGTTGCGTGTCGTATTTAACTATCGAACTGCACGGCAGTATTCCAGTGGAATTGCGGCCTTTGCTGGGCAATCGGATTTACGGTTGCGATGATTGCCAGTTGGTGTGCCCGTGGAATCGCTTCGCCAAACTCAGCACAGAAAGCGATTTCAAACCCCGGCATCGTTTGGATCAGGCGACTTTGCTTGAATTATTTAGCTGGACTGAAGCCGAATTTCTGCAAAAAACCGAAGGCTCGGCCATTCGCCGCATCGGCCATCAGCGTTGGCTGCGCAATATCGCCGTGGCACTGGGTAATGGCAAAGCAACCGACGCGGCTAAGACGGCATTGAGCGGCAGATTGAGTAACGATTCGGAGATGGTCCGCGAGCATACACAATGGGCTTTGCAGAAATTGGCCAGTCTGAGCATTTAGCGGGAACTTCTGATAATTCATAATCGTCTTTCCAGCACAAGCCGGAGCCCAGTGCAATTAACAAACGGGATGCCCGCAGCCACCGGAATGGCGAGTACGAGAGATTAACAAGCCAGACTGATAGCCGCCCCTTACCGCAAAAACTCAGGCTAAACATGCTTTGATTACTTGAAGTCAAATGAAGTCAAGGTGTATTCTTAGACCCAGCTAACAGAATCCGCCCGAGGCCAAACATGCTGGTCACCGCCTCTTCCAATCAAACCTCGCTATATCGGCTGACCGGCCGCAGCCTAGCCGCGACCGGCGAACCAGCGTCTGCCGAACCCCTCGCCCAAGCCGCGAAAAGCGGAAGCGCCCAATCCGGCCAATACAGTCCGGAACAGCTAAGCCAAATTGCCGAGCTTAAAGCCCGCGACCAGGAAGTTAGAGCTCACGAACAAGCTCATTTAAGTGCCGCCGGCGGTATCGCCGTCAGCGGGGCGCGTTTTACGTTTGTGACGGGGCCGGATGGTCAACGTTACGCTACCGGCGGTGAAGTGAGTATTGATGTCTCGGAGGTTTCCGGTAACCCGGAAGCCACCCTGCGTAAAGCGGAAACTATCCGCCGCGCGGCATTAGCGCCGGCCAGTCCATCAGGCCCGGATCAAAGCATCGCCGCCAAGGCTGCGGCAATGGCAAATAAAGCCCGCGGGGAATTGTTAAATTCGCAAAAACAACCCAGCCGTAACGGCGAACTCCTCGACCTCACGGCCTGATCAACGCGGCGAAAATTCCAAGCCAAACCCCACATCCGGCTCTACCCTCACCACTATTGCGGTTTGTACCGGCGCATCTTCGAATTCGGTGGTTTGCACTTCCACTAGCGCGCCTATCGGCGGGATCAATTCGTTGGCACAGAGTAAAAACAAGCCTGTTTCGGAAAAATCCCGCATATCCAAAACCACACCCTGCGCTGAAGCCGGCACCGTCATTTTAATTTTGGCACGATGCTTTAGGCGCGGGTGCCGGCGCTTGTTATCAATCACGAATTCTCCTATCTCGTTTCGGTTCTATCGCAAGTGTAGTGATAAAGGCAACCGCTGATAATTAGCGACCCGCGCCAACCTGCCATCTACTCGCCTAAACCGCGCATAATTAAATACAATCCCAAACTTACCATCGCCAAGCCGCTAAGCAATTTCAGCCAACGACCTTCTTTTTGCTGCAAGCGGCGCTGACTCAGTGTCACGACCCCCACACCCAGCACAACGACGTCATCCAGCATATAGGCCAGATTGTACAACAATAAATAACCGTAATAGTCCAAGCCGTTCAATTCCCGCAAGGTGAGTATGCGCGTGTAAAGGGCTGGAAATCCGGAGGTACACAGCAACTCAACGATCTGTACCAACAGAGCCAACACCACGGCACCCAACATCGCGCCCGCCAAATTGTCGGCTTGCAGGATCCGCCGGATCCGGTTGTAGATGCCGGGTTTGGCGGCGGCGGGAATCGACAGGGAAACGCCCACACCAAACGCCCAAAAATCTTTCAGATTGATCGCACCGGCCAACACGGCAATGCCGGCAATAGCCAATTCCGACGCCCGCGATAAGCCTATCAGCAAAAACAGATTCAACCAGGCCGCCATAAACACGAAATAAGCCAACCCTTCGACCACAACGAACGTGCCGGCCACCGCCAACATCCTGGGCCGGTTTTGCATAGGCGCCAACATCGAAATCATCAAAATCAACACCCACATCGAACAGGGATTGAAGCCGTCCAGCAAGCCCATGGCTAGCGTGAAGGCTGGCAAGCCGACCTCGTCAAGACCGATCCGCCGGCCGAACAAATTCACGGCAAACACCTCCGGTTCGGGCGGCGCCGGCTGGCTAACCGGCACGTCGCACGACTCGCTGACCTGTACTTCGCAGCTACCGGCCTCCGCATCGGACGCTTCATTCGGCGGCGCACCGGCAAGCAAGGCATTCCTAATCAAACCGCTACTACCAGCTTCTGCGGAATAACCGACGATATATTCGCCACGCACCAAAAATGTCGGCAATCTGATTGGCCCGGCTTGCCGGGATTCGGCAATCTGTTGCAATCGTTCCAAAGCGGCCGGCTCGGCAGAGATATTGCGAATAACGATCCTTAAATCGGGTTGCTCGACTTGCAGCAACGCCAAAAATTGTTCGGCTTGTTGGCAATGCGGACAACCGTTACGCACAAAGGCTTCAATATCAACCCGGTTTTCGACCGCGCCGACAGTCGGCATGGTTGCCAACGCAAGCAGCAGCACCAAACCGAAACGCATCAGTATCGACGGTAGCTGAGCCAAGCACTCCGGAAACAGTTTTAGTATCAGCACTCGCCTATCCTCCTCAATAACTCCAGCAATCTGTGCGGAAGTACGCATTTTATTAGATAATAACAAGTTAAATGAACTGCGCCGAACCAGCCGGTGCCATTTTCGCCCCATTCACACAGCCGCCGCTAACTGCTGCTGGCGAGATCAGATACCGACTTATTGCCAAGACGACCCAGAAGCAGCAAATCGACCGTTAGACGCAGAAAATCGCAACCCCAAGCATCATGGCTGAAACGCTCGCTGGTTTCGCTGGTGCTAATTGGGGCTTTCGTATTGGCGGTGTATGTCAGCTACCTAGATTACACGGTGCGTCAGCAATTCGAGGGCAAGCGTTGGTCCATTCCAGCCCGCGTATATGCCAGCCCGGTCGAGTTGTACGCCGGTTATGAAATCTCCAGCAAAAACCTGGAAGACTTATTGCTTGAATTGCATTACCGTCAGGACAATCAACTGGCTGGCGAAGGCTCGTATTACATCAAGGGCGGCCAGATCAATATCCGTACCCGCGCCTTCAATTTTGGCAACACGCCTCAGGACAGCCGCAAAATCAGCGTTAGTTTCACTACTGGCGGCATCGGCAGTATTACCGACTCCGGCACCGGCGAGAGCTTAGCTATCGTGCGCATGGACCCGGTGCAAATCGGCAGTTTTTACCCGACCCGCAAGGAAGACCGGATTCTGATCAAACTGGACGAAGCGCCGCAAACCCTGGTGCAAGGCCTGCTGTCTACCGAGGACAAAGATTTTTACAACCATTTCGGCATCTCGCCCAAAGGCATCGTCCGGGCCATGTGGTCGAACGTGAAAGCCGGCGGCATGGTGCAAGGCGGCAGTACCATCACCCAACAGTTGGTGAAAAACTTTTTCCTGAATCCCAAACGTACCTTGCGTCGCAAGCTCAAGGAAGCGTTGATGTCGTTTATTCTGGAATACCGGTATAGCAAGGACGAAATTCTGGAAGCCTATCTGAACGAAATCTTCCTGGGCCAGGACGGCGCCAGTGCAGTGCATGGCTTTGGCTTGGCTAGCGAATTTTATTTCGGTCAATCTTTAAAAACCCTGAATCTGCATCAAGTCGCCACTTTGGTGGCTTTGGTACGCGGACCGTCCGAGTACGATCCACGCCGCAATCCTGAACACACGCTGGAACGCCGCAACATCGTGCTGGATGCGATGCACACTGAAGGTTTTATCGACGAGCAGCAACTGAGCGAAGCCAAAAAACAACCCATTGGCGTCGCGACAGTGATTCATCGCTCCGCCAATCGCTATCCGGGTTTTATCGATCTGGTGAAACGCCAACTGAAACAGGAATATAAAGAAGACGATCTGACCTCGGAAGGTCTGCGCATCGTCACCACCTTGGATACCCGCATCCAAGACACATTGGAAAAATCCATCGCCAGCAAACTGAAGCATTTAGAGAGAAGCCCGAAAAGTAACGATCTGGAAACCGCCGCCATTGTAACCCGTCGCGATAGCGGCGAAATTGTCGCACTGGCCGGTGGCCGCGACGCCGAGGACACCGGATTCAATCGCGCTTTGGACGCTGTAAGGCCGATAGGTTCGCTGATCAAACCGGTGGTCTATTTGACCGCACTGGAATACCCGGACCGCTACACCATCGCCACGCCTATCAGCGATACCCGCCTGGAAATTCCAGCGGAAAGAGGCAAAACCTGGTCGCCGGACAACTATGATAATCAGGAACACGGCGTCGTGCCGCTGCATAGCGCCCTGACCCACTCCTACAATATGGCGACGGTGCGGATTGGCATGGACATTGGTTTGGCCAAAGTCGCCAACACCTTAAAAAGCATGGGGGTCAGCCGGCCGGTGGATTTGTTTCCGTCCTTCCTGTTGGGCGCGCAACCTTTGACGCCG
>Ga0123388_1069494_pt1 | contig 16886 bp, 11 predicted proteins | sample T0HHNO3metaT_FD_89916 | JGI IMG/M metagenome (GOLD analysis project Ga0123388, IMG submission 89916) | Methane-oxidizing artificial microbial communities from Washington, USA to study methane cycling - T0-HHNO3 metaT (Metagenome... | ecosystem: Engineered > Modeled > Simulated communities...
AAATTCTTCAACTCGGTCCAAACCTTGGCGAGCGGCGCTTGAATAGTCACAGATTCCTTGGCTTTTTGCGGCGTTGGGCCGTGGGCGTGAACTTGCCAGGAAAGCATTAAAAAGCCGAGTGAAAAAATAATATGTCGCATGGGCGATCCCGAAGGCTGGTGAAAACCCGCTATTATCCAGGCCCAGCGCCAGCCTTCCTTGGGAATAAACCCCGAATTGACCTGGGGAAACTTCATTTAGCCTCCTGCTATCAACCCGGCCCTTAAATATCGTCCCTCCCTGCTTAGCTTGCCTGAGACATCAAAGGAGTTAACTAGCCACCAGACAGCCTTGTAAAAACAAACCAACAGACTGACGCACCCATCTTTCGATCTCCGCTTCGTCGGGTGTCGGCTCCAAACCCAACTGTAAGCGCTGTAAGCGTTCGCCGCGCACCGCGCTGATGAATTGGTCGGCAAGGAAATAGGGGTCCATTTCGGTGATCAAGCCGGCCTGTTGCTGACGCATAAAAAACTGCGCTAACAATCCCAGCGTCCGGCGCGGTCCTTGTTCATAAAACTGTGTCGCCAGATCAGGAAAACGCGGCGATTCGCCGATCAATATCGCCCGCATCCGCAATACATCCGGACGGGTAATACGAAACAAAAACTGCCGGGCGAAATTCGTCAAAGCCTCTTCCAATGCGCAATCGTCGGACAGGCTACCGATAAATTGATCGCTGCAACGCCGGATCAAAGCGCCGAACAAACCGGCCTTGCCACCGAATTGGCTGTAGATCGTACGTAACGAAACCCGCGCATCGCGGGCTATGGTTTCCATACTCAGGTTGCCGTAACCGTTTTCCAGGAAAAGTTGCAACGCCGCATCGAGTAATCGATCTCGACTTTGCTGCTCATCGCCCTTACAGGGACGTCCACATTTAACCATGCTGTGTGATTCGCGAAATGAATTGACTTGGGTGAAGATGATAACCTAGACTAAACGGTAATAGATATTACCATTTTCAGTTAACCGACGATTTAGGCAGTACGGCAATGGCAAAAAACGCGCGCATGACGCTTGCAAACAATCAGATCTATTCATCGCCGGTAGCGGCTAATTTTCTAGGGCAAATGCATCGCCAAGCGTTGCGACGTGGGTTAAAGCTCGGCGTGGCCGGCGTCATCCTGCAACTGGCTGCGGCTGGCTGCGGCGATGCCGGAACACCTGCCGGCGCATCGCCCGCACCGCCGCCGCCCAATGTAAAAATCGCGCAGCCTCTGAGCCGAGAAACCACCGAATGGGACGAATATACCGGCCGGATCGAAGCGATCAACTCGGTGGACATCCGCGCCCGTGTCGGCGGTTATTTGGACACCGTCAATTTCACCGCCGGCGCCAAAGTCAAGAAAGGCGACTTGCTGTTTCAGATCGACCCTAAACCGCTAAAAGCCCAGCTTAATTACGCGCAAGCCGAACTGGAGCGCGCCAAAACCAAACGCGAGCTGGCAAAAAACGATTTGACCCGCGCCGAAAACCTGTTCAAAGCCAAAGCCATTTCCGCGGAAGAATACGACATGCGCACCAAAGGCTTGCGCGAAGCGGCGGCTGCGGTCGAATCTGCGGACGCCAACGTCTACACCGCAAAATTAAACCTGGAATACACCGAAATCCGCGCACCAATCAGCGGGCGAGTCGGCCGCGAGATGATCACCGCCGGCAACTTGGTCAAGGCGGACGACACCCTACTGACTAATATCGTCTCCACCGATCCGGTGTACGTGTACGTCGATGCCGATGAACAATCAGTGCTGAAATACCGCCGTCACGCTCAACAACACGGCAAAGGTTCCGCTGATTTGAAAGGTACGCCGGTGGAATTGGCGGTAGCCGACGAAACCGATTTCCCGCATCAAGGCAAACTGGACTACATCGCCCCGCGCGAGGATGCCGCTACCGGCACGCTGAGCTTGCGCGGCGTGTTCGCCAATCCGGACGAATTGCTCAGCCCAGGCTTTTTTGCGCGGTTGCGGGTGCAAGCCTCGGCATCGTACCCTGCCCTGTTAGTGCCAGACCGCGCCGTCGGCACCGATCAGGCCCAACGCTTTGTCTGGGTCATCAACCAGGACAACCAAGCCGAGTACCGTCAAGTTACCCCAGGCTCGCGCATCGGCGAGTTGCGCGTGATCCGCAGCGGCGTGCAAGCCGGTGATTGGGTAGTAGTGGAAGGCGTGCAAAAACTCAAACCCGGCGCCAAAGTCAATCCGGAGCGCATCACTTTGGCCGTGCCGGGAGCGCAATAAGCCATGGATAAATTCAGTCATTTTTTTATCGACCGGCCGATCTTCGCGGCGGTGTTGTCGATTGTGATCGTGTTGGTCGGCAGTCTGGCCCTAATCGGCCTGCCGATTGCCCAATACCCGGAAATTGCTCCGCCCACGGTCGTGGTCAGCACCAACTATCCCGGCGCCAATGCCAAAGTAGTCGCGGAAACGGTAGCAACGCCGATCGAGCAGGAAGTGAACGGTGTGGAAGACATGTTGTATATGTCGTCACAGTCCACCAATAGCGGCGCGATGTCCTTGACCGTCACCTTCAAGCCCGGTGCCAATCTGGATAAAGCCCAGGTTTTGGTGCAAAACCGGGTGGCATTGGCCGAACCTAAGTTGCCGGAAGAAGTGCGTCGGCAAGGTTTGAGCGTGAAAAAGCGCAGCCCGGATTTAAGTCTAGTGGTTAACCTGGTTTCGCCGGACAAACGTTACGATAGCGTTTACATGAGTAACTACGCACTGCTGCAAATCCGCGACACCTTGGCGCGTTTGCCGGGCGTGGGTGATATTCTGCTATTCGGCGCCCGCGATTACAGCATGCGCCTGTGGCTAAATCCGCAAACCATCGCCGCCCGCAACCTGACCGCCGCCGAAGTGGTGACCGCAGTGCGCGAGCAAAACGTGCAAGTGGCGGCCGGCGTGGTAGGTCAACAACCCTCGCCGAACAGCGCCGAATACCAATACACCGTCAGCACGCTGGGCCGCCTCAGCACCCCCGAGCAATTTGGCGAGATCGTCATCAAGCAAGGCGAAAACGGCCAAGTCACCCGCTTGAGAGACGTGGCGCGCATCGAACTGGGCGCCAAGGATTACAATTCCGGCTTGTATTTGGACGGCGACGAAACTGTCGGCCTGGCGATTTTCCAACTCCCCGGTTCCAATGCCATCGACACAAAAAATGCGGTGATGGCGGCCATGGAAAAACTGAAGACCCGTTTCCCGGAAGGCCTGGATTACAAACTGGTGTACGACACAGTGGTCTTCGTGGAGCAATCGATAGCCGCGGTAGTCGAAACCCTATTCGAAGCCTTGCTGCTGGTCGTCTTGGTGGTGATCGTGTTCCTGCAAAACTGGCGCGCGGCGGTGATCCCGCTGCTCGCGGTGCCGGTTTCGTTGATCGGCACCTTTGCGGTGATGTCGGCTCTGGGCATCTCTCTGAACACCCTTTCACTATTTGGTTTGGTACTGGCCATCGGTATAGTCGTCGATGACGCCATCGTGGTGGTGGAAAACGTCGAGCGGCATATTGCCGAAGGGTTGCATGCCCGTGAGGCCACGCGATTGGCGATGTCCGAAGTGGTCGGGCCGGTGGTCGCCACAGCATTGGTGTTGGTGGCGGTATTCGTGCCCACCGCCTTTATCACCGGCGTATCGGGTGCGTTTTACAAGCAGTTTGCCTTGACCATTGCAGTGTCCACCGTGATTTCGGCGTTTAACTCCTTGACCCTAAGCCCGGCATTATGCGCCTTGCTGCTGGACCGCGCTCACGACAATAAAGACGCTTTCACCAAAGTCTTCGACAAGCTGTTCGGTTGGTTTTTCGGCGCGTTTAACCGCTTTTTCGAGCGTTTCAGCCTGGGCTATTCGCGTTTGGTCGGCCGTTTGATCCGCGTCACCGCTGTCGTTCTGGTGCTGTATGTCGGCCTGAACGGCTTGAATTTCCTGGCATTTGAGAAAGTACCGACCGGTTTTATTCCGCAACAGGACCAAGGCTATCTGGTTTTGTACGCGCAATTGCCTGACGCCGCTTCCCTGGCCCGCACCCAGGACGTGGTGCAGCAAGCCAGCAAGATCATTCTGGATACCCAAGGCGTGCAGCACGTCAACGCCTACGCCGGGTGGTCGGTGTTAAGCGGGGCTAATCAGTCCAATGTGGCCACCATGTTTGCCCGCTTAGGCGAGTTTACCGACCGAGCCGGCCACCCGGAATTGCATGCCGACGAGATCGTCAAAACACTTACTCAGCGCCTGAGCGTGATCCCCAACGCCCGCATCGCCGTATTCGCGCCACCGCCGATTCGCGGCATGAGTTCGGTCGGCGGTTTTAAACTGCAAATTGAGGACAGAAACAACGCCGGCGTGGACGAATTGCAGCGCGTCACCAATGAAATGCTGGGTAAGGGTAATCAACAGCCCGGTTTGGTCGGTTTGTTTAGTACCTTCAGATCGGGCGTGCCGCAATTATTTGTGGACGTGGATAGAACCCGGGTCAAAGCGATGGACGTACCGTTGAAAGACGTGTTCGACACCTTGCAAATTTATCTGGGCTCCTTATACGTCAACGACTTCAACGCCTTCGGCCGCACTTACCAAGTCACCGCGCAATCCGATGCGCCATTCAGGATGCTACCGGGCGATATTGACCAGTTAAAAACCAAAAACCGCCAAGGCGGTATGGTGCCCTTGGGCGCGGTCAGCGAGGTGAAAGAAATCGCCGGGCCGGACAAAATCACCCGCTACAACATGTACCCGGCCGCGGAAATCAACGGCGGCACCCTACCCGGCATCAGTTCCGGCCAGGCCATCAACACCATGAGTAAATTGCTGTCCGCCGAATTGCCACCGGGGTTTGATTTCGAATGGACCGAACTGAGTTTGCAACAGGTATTGGCCGGCAATGTAGCGATGCTGGTGTTTCCACTTAGCGTGATCTTCGTCTTCCTGGCTCTGGCCGCACAATACGAAAGCTGGTCCTTGCCGTTTGCGGTGATTTTGATCGTACCGATGTGTATTTTGTCGTCGATGACCGGGGTGTGGCTGAGTCATATGGACAACAATATCTTCACGCAAATCGGCTTCATCGTACTGGTGGGGCTAGCAAGTAAAAACGCCATTTTGATCGTCGAGTTCGCCAAACAACGGCAAGAAAGTGGCCTGAACCGTTTTGAAGCCGCCGTGGAAGCCTCACGCATACGCTTGCGGCCGATCTTGATGACTTCGTTCGCCTTCATCATGGGCGTGTTTCCTTTGGTGATTGCCCAAGGTGCCGGCGCCGAATCCCGGCGCCTGCTGGGCACCGCAGTGTTTAGCGGCATGATCGGCGTCACCGTGTTCGGCTTGTTACTAACGCCGGTGTTTTATGTGGTGGTACAAGCCATCGCCCAACGCCTGCGCCCCAAGGCCACCGTTCTAACTACTCATCAACCTTCAATGGATGCCCCCAAATGAGTCAGCACCTATGTATTAACCGGGCCCTAAAATTCTTTGGATACGTCATTCCCGCGAATGCGGGAATCCAGTATGTCCGCTGGGCTCCAGCATTCGCGGGAGCGACGATATATAAGGGTTGGATTAATAAACGCCGGATTGACACCCTCTATGCTGTCGGCCTCATCGGCATACTGCTGACCGGTTGTGCGGTCGGCCCGGATTATGAAACACCGGCTACTGCCGAGCTACCAACAGCGTTTGCCAACGCCCAAGCCGCCGATTTTTCCGATCACGGCATCGAGGAGCAATGGTGGAAGCTGTTCAACGATCCGCAATTGAGCGCCTTGATCGATAGCACGATCAGCCACAACTACGAGCTAAAAGCCGCCCGCGCCAACCTGGCTGAAGCGCGTGCCTTGTATCTGGAAACCGGGCTGAACCTGTTACCCACCGTCACCTCGCATGCCAATTACACCGAGCAAAAGCGCAGCGTTGGCGCCTTTAATAATCGCGCGGTGTTTCCACGTGAATTGAAGCTGTACAACACCGGCTTCGATGCCTCCTGGGAGATTGATTTCTTCGGTCGCGTGCGGCGCAATGTCGAGGCCAGCAACGACGAAGTCGAAGCTCAACAAGCCAGCCTGCGCGACATTGGCGTCAGTCTAATTGCCGAAGCAGCCCGGAATTATTTTGAATTGCGCGGCCTGCAAAACCAGTTGGCCGTCGCGCAAAAAAATGCCGACAACCAGGCCCAAACCCTGGAACTGACCCAGGTCAAACTGGAAAACGGTCGCGGCACCGAACTGGACACCTCCAGAGCGCTGGCGCAGCTGGAAAGCACCAAAGCCGGGATTCCCCGTCTGGAAAGCGCGATAGCGCAAGCCATCCATAGACTCAGCGTATTGACTGGGCAAATGCCGGACGCCTTGACCACAACCTTAGTGCAGTCAGCACCCTTACCAAAAGCTCCGGATGCCATCCAGATTGGCAACCCGGAACAACTCCTGCGCCGCCGGCCGGATATTCGCGTCGCCGAACGCAGCTTGGCCGCCGCCACCGCCAGAATCGGTGTCGCCACTGCTGATCTATTTCCTCGCGTCACTTTCGTCGGCAGTCTTTCACTGGAAGCCAGCACCTTGTCCGGTCTGGTCGCACCGGGATCGGAATCGTATTCGGTGGGCCCCAAAATCAGCTGGGCGGCGTTTGATTTAGGCCGGGTTTACGCCCGCATCAAAGCCGCCGACGCCCGCGCCGAAGCCAGTCTGGCGCAGTACGAACAAACCGTACTCAATGCCCTGGAAGAAACCGAAAACGCCCTGGTCAACTATAGGCAAGAACGCGCCCGCCGCAGTTCTTTGCTGGCGGCAGCGCAGGCCAGCGAGAAAGCCTCGGAACTGGCACATCTGCGTTATCAGGAAGGCATAGCGGACTTTCTGACCGTACTGGATAGCGAACTGCGTTTATTACAGGATCAAAGCCAATTGGCGCAAAGCGAAACCGCCACGGCTACCGCGTTGACCGCCGTATACAAGGCTTTGGGTGGGGGTTGGGTGGAGTCATCCGACACGCAGGGCAAGCTGGAAACCAGTCTTTTCCAATAGTCGATCATATCGGACGATAATAACCGTAGTTTTGCCGGTCACTGTAAACGGGTGAATTAACGAAAGGAGGTTTAGAGTGGTAGGTTGGGTTGGGTTGAATGACAGTAAGCGCCCTTTAAACCACGCTATTGAATTTTTCTACAAAGCCGTATGAATTTGGTTAGGCCGTTGGATTGGCGAGACGCCAGGGCAGTAATGCTTCGAAGTCATCGACGGTTTTTGCCAGGGGCAGCTGACGGAACAATGCCACCAGATAGGCGTAAGGCTCGATGTCGTTGGCTTTGCAGGTTTCGATGAGCGAGTAGAGATTGGCGCTGGCCTGGGCACCGGCCACCGTGTCGCAGAACAGCCAGTTGCGACGGCCCACCACGAAGGGACGTATGGCATTCTCGCAGAGGTTGTTGTCGATGGGCCAAGCGCCATTCTCGACAAAGCGAATCAGTTTGGGCCACTGCGACGACAGATAATGCAAGGCTTTGCCCAGCAAACTGCCGGGGGTCACCGCGTGCAGATGCTGTAGCAACAACCCTTCGATCTTGGCCAAAACCGGTTTGCTTAACTGTTGGCGCTGCTGTCCGCGCTGTTCGGGGCTCAGTTGTTTCGCCTTGGCTTCGATGGCATACAATTCGCCCATCGCCGCAATAAACTGCGTCGGTAGTTGTTCCGCGCCACGTGCGGCCTTGGGTATGACAGCTTCTGCTTCAACAAAATAACGGCGTGCATGTGCCCAGCAGCCGAGATGGATTAATCCTCGATCCGTTGCAATGCCGTTATACACCTCATAGCCGTCGCTCATCAGTGCCGCACCGGACTTGATGCCGTCGTAGAGTGGTTGCGCATGCGTTCCGCCGCGTCCCGGCGTGTAGCAGAACAATCGGATCGGCGGGCCGGAGCCGGTCATTTGCGCCCACAGGTAGCTTTTGCTTTGCGCGGCTCGCCCGGATTCCTTGAGCACCTGCACGACGGTTTCGTCGCCCAGGATCAGATCGGCGTCCAGCAGATGGTCGCGCAGCAAATTGGTGATCGGCTGCACCGCCTGACCGACCCGTACCATGCTGGCGGCCAGGGTGGTTCGTGATAAATCGCCGCCGAAGCGGCTTAACAACGCGGCTTGCCGATACAGCGGCAGGCTGTCCTGGTACTTGGCGGTCACCACCCAAGCCAGCGCGGGTTCGGTGAGTAAGCCTTTGGGGATAATGCGCGCCGGTGCTGGCGTGACCCGAATGCTGTTGTCGCAGCAAGGGCAAGCATATTTGACGCGGTGATGCTGAATCACCCGGACCTGTTGCGGAACGATGTCGAGCTGTTCGCTGATTTCAGCGCCGATTTCCACCAGGCGTGTGCCGTCATGGGCGCAGATGCGTTCGGCTTCCGGTAGTTCATGGCGCACAATCTCGCGAGGTAGGAGAGGATCGAGCGGTTTGCGGCCGCGTTTCTTACGGCTGTGACCGGCGACTTCGATGGCTAGCGGCTCGCCGGTTTCCTCAGCAACGGGTGCGCCGTTCGGGGCTAAGGCTTCGGCTTCGTTCAGAAACAGATCGCGCTGAGCCGGATTCGCCCGCGCCTCGGACTTGGCCGCATACAAACGATGCAAAAAGGCATTCATGCGTTCTTGCAATAGATCGCGCTCGACCGTCACCAACCGTAGTTGCTGGGCGAGGCGTTGCTGATCACTCAGCAAGGCCTGATAGTCTTCGGTAGATAGCGTGATGGTGGTCGTCATGCCGCTATTTTACTAGCTTTAAGGCATTGTTTCAGCCCACTTGCGTATAGGTTCGCACGGGATGCGGCCGCATCGCCGCCAAGTCAATACCGGCTAACAGCCAGTGGAGTTGCTCCACCGTCAAGGTCACCACCGCGGCTTCTTTCGGCCAGCGAAACCGATCAGCTTCCAGTCGTTTGATCATCAGCCAGAAGCCGGTGCGATCCCATAACAGCAGTTTGATCCGATCCCGCCGCCGATTGCTGAACACGTAGATCGCCGGTTCAAACGGATTTAAGCCTAACGCCTGCTCAACCAGCAGCGCCAAACCATTGATGGCCTTGCGGCCATCGACGGGTTCGCGGTGCAGGTAGACCTTTAATCCCGGCTCGAAGCGGAACATGGCAAGGCGGCCAGACCGTTCAATAAAGGCGAAAGATCGGTCAGATCAACACCCTGCAGTTCCAGTTTAACCCCATTGGGTAACGTTATATGGACGGTGACTTCTACCGGTTTCGGTACCGCCATTGACAGAACCGGTGCGAAGGCCGATAGCATGGCCGGGGTACTGGGCGACACTGCGCTGGAATGTTCACGGTACTGGTTAATCCACTTGCGTAGCAGATTGGCATTGATGCCGTGTTCCAGTGCCATCCGGGCTACCGAAACGCCCGGTTGTAGACAGGCTTCGACGAGCTCCCGTTTGGCTTCCGGATCATAGCGACAACGGCCATTGCTCCGATGTCCCACCACCAGTGTTCGCGATAATCGACTCTTGTTCTCAATCATAGGTGTCCACCTTGTTATAAGTGGACACCATCTTCGGCGCTTTTAATCAGGAGGGATAGACGTGGTTAAAAGGGCGCTTACGAATGACAATGAAACCCAGCTTGGAAATGCTTGATTTTCGAAGCCCAAGAGCTGTTTGCTTATAAAGGAATCGGATTATTAAAGCCCATTGCTGGGTTTCGCGTTGCTCTACCCAGACTACGGCCCTAATGCGTTCTACGTGGACTAGTCACTATTCTGTATACGGCCTTTAATTAAAAATTGTGCAAGCCGCTGATACTCGTCGGTATCTCCCGAAACCCCGAAAGAAGCAGCAAATTCGATGAGAGATTCGATTTCAGTCAACGAGCGATCTGATAGCATAGTCAGAAGAGGGCTAATGGTTTCTTTTCTTGATTTACGGGGCTCAAAATCTTTACTGATATGCTCTCCAAATCGCTTCATATGCTCCAATGTGGTCAGTGCTTGACCACGCCTAACCATCTGATCAAACTCAAGAAGTAACTTATATTTTTCTGGGTCTTTGTCCTTGAGATTGACAACAGCTTTTGATACTGAGTCTTCCAGCGTTTGCCGGGATGATCGAGTACTCGTTTCTTTATTCTCCGCTACTGGCGAACTAACTTTACGTGAAAGGTACTCTAAAAGTCCTGATTTAAATCCGTGAGACTCCAATAGCGCAACTGCCGCCAGAATATCTTTGTCTGAGTTATCCTCAAGTAGTTGTGCAATTTGGAGTGCTATTCCTAGAGGTGATTTAGTCATATCGCACCGATACTGGTTAGGAAGTTTTGTGCAGTATTTGCAAATTCACCGATGACATAGTCGCGAGCATAGTCAGTAAGGAAAATTGGTACGCCTTGCCGTGATCCAGTTGGATACGAATCGGAGTGGTGGGCAGCTTCTTTAAACACTGGCCATCCAAATGTGGCAGCGAGTCTTTCTACATCAGATTTCGACTTTAGCTGTTCAGGTGGCGTATTTGATCGCCGCATATCGTTGAAGATGATGCCGGCCATGTCCAATGTTTGATCTTGGTGCATAAGCCTGAATTCCTCCAGGGATCGCGCTAAAAGTGGTAAACCGATTGTAGCGAGAAACTCAGGTTTAACAGGAACCACAACGTATCGGCTTGATCTATAGGCCGCAGTTGTGAGGATGGATTCAGTCGGAGCGCAGTCAATCAATATCAGATCATAATTAGAACTAACTTTTGCGAGAAACTGAGGCAATAAATGGGCTTTTTCGGTTGGGTTCTTTAGTGTCCAGGCTAGCTCTAAGCGCGATGGTATCAGATCGAGAACGCTTCCATCTTCCCAGGCTCTAAGATGATGTATCACTTTCTCGGGTTCAATAAGCGTTGGTGATCCATTCTTTGGCTTTGGCGCTGAGAACTGCTCGAATATTTCAACGACAGTTCCTTTATCGGCATCCAAATAATCCAAATACTTATTGGCCCCCATAAAATATTGGCTAAGGTTTGCCTGTGGGTCAAGATCGACTGCAAGAACTCGGAGGTTCGCTCGCCAAGCCGAATACCAAGCCAAATTAAATGCAAGTGTAGTCTTACCGACACCACCTTTCATGTTTATTAGTGACACTGCAACAGTCATTATATTTCCCTTTGATTATTTGATAAGTTATTAAATTTTATAGCTAATTAGAATTGAAATAACGTCCAACTTTCAACTGCGTACTAAAAAATAAAAATTCATTACATGCCTTAACTCAATACGTTGGCATATGTCTTTTTAGTGAGTAGTGCTGATTCCAATTCTCTAACGCTAGTTGTAAGTTTAATTGATTGTATGGATTCAGCAACAGCCGATTGACACCCTTCGCCCACAGCCCGGTGGGATGCGGTAAACAAAGCGCACCGCATCGTTCGCGATTGGTGCGGTAAGTAAACTCACCACACCCTTGTATCTACGCCTGTTTTTTCGCTGGGCAATTGCCAATGTTCATTGCGCAGCAGATTTTAGCCGGCGTTCGCGTTACTCGGTGGGTATAAGTGTCACTTGAAGTTATTAACCGTTTTTAAAAACGGTCTTTTCAGAATCTTTGTCACCTGACAGCCAAATCTCCACATAACAATCCCTACCAACCCGCCTATCCTTATTACATGTTTTCGGCTTCTGAAAACATGATTTGTTGTCTATGATTCAGGTCCGGTAACGCCCCCGCTGCTGGATTTACCGTATTTTTCTTTGACCACGATGACCCCACCATGACCCAGCCACACTATTTCCACGCCGGCGAAAACTGTTTCGTCATTGAGCAATACAACGACTGCGCGCCGTTCGCCAGTTTTTTGCCGGGGATTGCCGGTATGCGCGGGCGTCCGGCCTGGGTGTTTTACGTCAATCGCGGTCAGGCGATTGCCAGTTTTGGGGTGCGGAATAAAGACGGCGCGTTTTTGGAGTTTTTTCCGGCGGATAAGGCTTATCAACTAACGCCGTCGCGCGGGTTTCGCACCTTTTTAAAAGCGGTCGATGGCGAGCAACCCCTAAGTTACGAGCCGTTTCAGCGCGGCGCCGGACCAGAGGTTTCGCAACGCCTGTTTGTCACGCCGCACGAGGTAGGCGTGGAGGAAGTGAATCCCACGCTCGGCTTGCGCTTGCGCGCTGATGTATTCACCTTGGCCGAAGCGCCGGTGGCCGGTTTGTTGCGCAGGGTGGAGATCGTCAACACCGCCGATAAAACCAGACAAATCGAGATCGTCGATGGCTTGCCGCAAGTGCTGCCCTATGCGATGAATCAATGGATACTCAAATTCATGAGCCGCACCTCGGAAGCATTTATGCGGGTGGAGGGCGTGGCGGAGAATCTGCCGTTTTATCGCTTGAAAGTCTGGCCCACCGACAGCCCGCAGGTGGAGCCGGTGATTGCCGGCAATTTCTTCGTCGGCTTTTTGGATGGCCAGCGCAATCAAGCCATTGTCGATCCGGAGCGGATTTTTGGTTTGGCTGGGGATTTTTCACAAGCGGAACGGTTTTTTTCCGAACAGCCGTTGGATTTTGCCGAGCAGGTAAGCGGCAATCAGACGCCAGCAGCGTTTCAGCACCTTAAGCTGTCTTTGCAGCCCGGCGAAAGTCGGGTGTTTTACGGAGTTTACGGTCATGCCGGTTCCCGTGAGATTTTGGATCAATTCCTTATCGAAGCCGCTCAACCGGACTATTTTGAGGAAAAACGTGAGGCCAATCGGCGTTTGGTGGCAAACATCAGCCAACGCGCCTTTACCGCGACCGCCAAACCGCTGTTCGATGCCCATGCCCGGCAATGTTATCTGGATAACGGCTTGCGCGGCGGCTTTTCCATGCCAGTCCCAGGTGGCGCACATTTATATTTGTTTGGCCGCAAGCATGGCGACTTGGAGCGGGATTACAACGACTTTTTATTGCAGGACACGCCCTATTCCGAAGGCAACGGCGACTTTCGCGATGTGCTGCAAAATCGGCGCATGGACTTGTTCTTCGATCCGGCTTTGGATGCCAAGAACATTCGCTATTTTTTCAATCTGATTCAGCCGGACGGCTATAACCCCTGCTCTTTGCGCAACTCGCGGTTTGTCTTAGAAACGCCGCACGATTTTGCAGAGTATTTCCCGCGCTTTCCCACCCTGGAAGCTTTACTGGTCAAAGCCTTTAAATACGCCGAGCTAGCGCAGGTGCTGGAAGCGGCGACAGATGCAGAGGCCATTCTGACCGCTATTTTGGCGCAAGCGCGGGAAGTAGAGGATGCCGAATTCGACCGCGGCTACTGGTCGGATCATTGGACCTATCTGGTGGATTTGTTGATAAGTTACGCGGCAATTTTTCCGGATCGGCTGGCCGATTTATTTCAGGACAAGTGCTACAGCTTTTTCGATCCGACCCATTTCGTCGTGCCGCGCGCGCAAAAGTATGTGGTCACCGCAAACGGCGTGCGCCAATACAACGCCGTGCAGTATCGCCCGAAGAAAAAGGTGCTGATCGAGGCGCGACGGCAGCGCCATTATCAAGTGCGTTCGCAAGCCGGCCACGGCGAGATTGTCTACACCAGTTTATTAGGCAAGATTCTGACACTGGTCGCCAACAAGCTGGCTACCCTCGATCCAGCCGGCGCTGGCATCGAAATGGAAGCCGATAGACCAGGTTGGTGCGATGCCCTAAACGGCCTGCCCGGTATTTTAGGCTCATCGGTGAACGAAACCATCGAGCTGAAGCGTCTGGTGGATTTCACGCGCACAGTGCTGAGCCAATTAGATGCCGCTTGCACAGTACCCGTCGAATTGGCGGACTTTGTGACTGCGTTGCATAAGTTGTTAACTCGCGATGATTTGACGCCGGAACTGTTCTGGCAGGAAAGCGGCGCGCTAAAAGAAGCCTATCGGGAACAGGTATTCATGGGCTTTGCCGGTGCCGAACAAGCACTCGCGCTTGGCGACATCCAAACCTTCCTGAGCTTGGTGACAAATTATCTGGATACCGCGATAGATAAAGCCCGCACACCTAAAGGCATTGTGACCTATTTTGCTTACGATGCGGAGCAATACCGGGAACTGGAGACCGGTGGCTTGGAAGTAACTCGTTTTCGGCAAAAACAGCTGCCTTTATTCCTGGAAGGCTTTGTGCATGCCTTACGCATCGCCGATCCGACACAGGCGCAGACAATTTATCAAGCCGTGCAAAACTCCGAGTTGTTTGATCGCAAACTGGACATGTACCGGGTCAACGAACCCTTGGGCGATAACGCGCTGGACTTAGGCCGCATTGGCGTATTCAACTACGGCTGGCTGGAGAACGGTTCGATCTTTTTGCATATGCATTACAAGTTTGTGCTGGAATTGGTGCGAGCAGGCTTGGTCGATGAGTTTTATGCCCACATCGAATCACTATTGGTACCTTTTCACGACCCGGGCGAATACAAACGCAATCCCATCGAAAACTCCAGCTTTTTGGTCAGCAGCGGTTTTACAATCGATGCGCGCCAGCACGGACGCGGCTGCGTGGCCCGATTATCCGGCGCTACCGTGGAGTTCTTGCACCTGTGGACGCATTTATTTGTGGGACCTACACCGTTTGTACTTGAGGATGGCCGATTGGCGTTTAAACCGGCACCGCTGTTGGCAGCCACGTTTTTTACCCACGAAGCACAAAATGTCACCCCGTTCACCGAGACTGAAACATTAACTGCAGATAGCGCGACCTGCACGCTGTTTGGCTCGACGCTACTGGTTTACCTCAATCCGCAGCGCCGTGATACCTTTGGTCATGAGGCCGTCAAACCGATTCAATACCAGTTATTCGGCCGGGACGGCACTAAGCAGACGCTAACGGCAGGTTCGATTACGGGGGCCTTGGCAGAAGCGCTGCGTTTAGGTCAATTCAGTCGGGTCGACGTGTTGCTTGGATGACGCGCCGTTAGGCTGCCCAAACATAGCTAGCCACCGCTCTGGCCGGTAACTCAACGACCGCACTTTGGCCTTGATAGTGAATGGCAACCGCTTGCGGGTCGGCGTTGTCGTTAAGGACGATCAACACCACAGAACCCTCAGGGGTGAGGAAGGCCACGTTAGGTAAATAGTCGTTTTGGTCGCCGGAATTAATCCTAATTGAACCAGGCCGCACGAACTTCGCCGCGTGAGCAATCACGTAATAAGCAACATTGCGCGTGACCTGGTCGCCGTCGATGGTTAAAGCGCCCACACAGCGGGCTTCGCCGCCCGGCGTATGCGGGCCGCAAAACGGGTCGGACGCCAAGTTCCATTCCAGCACTGCCCTGCTCCAGTTTCGCAACGAGCCGATCAACACGTGCCGGGCGTGCCACATTAAATCCCCACCAAACTCACCATCCGAGCCAACCCATTGTTCGGTGAAATACAATTTCATGTCGGGATAGGCTTGATGCACTTCCGATAACACCGAAATATCGCCGCCGTACAAATGCCAGGCCGAGCCGCTCAGATATTGCCGCGCGTCGGCGTCGGCAAATACGGTCAACGGGTATTCTTTCACATCGCAATTGTGATCCCAGCAAAACAACTCCACGTCGGCTAAACCCGCATCGCGTAACGCCGGACCGAGATGATCTTTGATAAATTCGGCCTGCTCCGGCGCTTCCATGACCATGCTGGGTTCGTTCTTTTGATTCAGCGGCTCGTTTTGCGGGGTAATGGCGTGGATCACGATGCCGCGCTCGCGCATGGCTTGTAGGTATTTGACCAAATAAGCGGCGTAAATCGCATAGTATTCCGGCTTGAGTTTACCGCCGATAAACGCCTGGTTGGTTTTCATCCAGCGCGGTGCCGACCAGGCGGTAGCGATAATTTTGAGCGTTGGATTGAGCGCCAGAATGTCCTGCAATAGCGGAATAACATCCGTATCGCCGGCGTTCAGATCAAATCGGGCAAGTTCCAAATCGGTCTGACCGTCGGGCATATCGTCATAGCTAAAGCAACGCTCGCTTAAATCAGAAGCGCCGATGCTTAGCCGCAAACAGCTGACGCCGATTCCGTCGCCATAGGGCAAAAACAGCTCACGCAACAAAGCCAGCCTGTCAGCGTCGGGTAACGCAGCAATCAGCATCGCGCTGCCGCCGGTCAATGAGAAGCCAAAACCGTCAATGGTTTGATAACTAGGGTTGGTATCGAGCGCTATTACCGGCAAATCAGCGGTATTATCGTTAAATTCGAATTGGCTGGCTTGCTGGTCAAACAACGCCTGCTGGTCAGCGCTGGTCAGCCAAAACCTGATAGGCGCGCGTTCCTCGCTTTCAGAAGATAGTGATTGAAAAGCCTTGGTTTGCTCAGACATATCAGCCCTCATGGTTAGCGCGGAAGCGGCTCCGCCGGATTTAGTAACCCGGCCCTATTTATCAATGGCATGTCCTTCGGACTGAACTCGTCGAAGCCTAAGCGGGTGTGCCCTTAGACAGGCTCAGGGCGAACGTTGTTTAAAAGCCGGGTTAATAATAAAAACAACATCGCGCTATATTATCGATTTTGCCCGGACTAGCCAGTTAATTTTCCCGCCAGTTTCGATGCCATAGTTAAAGCTGCACAATCCAAACATTGTGTTAAGAGTCTCAGGCTTTTTGTTGGGCATTGTCATAAAACCGTCAAAATCACTTATACTGCGAATTCCGTTTTAACGTATGGAGATCGGATATGAAAAAATTGGTTTCAATTCGCGCGCTAACCACTCGGCTAAATCGTAAGCTGGCCAAGGAGTCGAAGAAGTTGTTGAAGTACAAGCCGAGGTTACAGAACAACGATACGATTGTCGAATACGCCGTCGTGGATCTAAAGACGAACTCCATCGTTAATTTTCATATGGCTAGCGAATTGCAAGAATT
>Ga0123388_1013286_pt1 | contig 16770 bp, 14 predicted proteins | sample T0HHNO3metaT_FD_89916 | JGI IMG/M metagenome (GOLD analysis project Ga0123388, IMG submission 89916) | Methane-oxidizing artificial microbial communities from Washington, USA to study methane cycling - T0-HHNO3 metaT (Metagenome... | ecosystem: Engineered > Modeled > Simulated communities...
GTGTATTCTCAGGTATTGGTGGCTGGGCTGGTGTGGCGATGAACCTTGGTATGACTAACGACACAGACGCACTTGGTGCTGCTGGTGGTTACAAAGAGTTAACTAAATACAATGCTGCTCCTGGCGGCGGCGGTTTAACAGTATTCTCACTATAATTAATCGTAAGATTAGTTGTAAGAAAATACCAGTTAACTGTTAGTTAATGTCAAAAGAAACACCTCGCTTCGGCGAGGTGTTTTGCTTTTAGCTTCATCTTTATACGTTAATGAGCAGATTTAAATTTAAAACATTAAATTTGAAAAAACTAACTTAGCAAGCATGTCTTTAACATCAAATCTTATTGATTCCGCATGAGTAGATTCGAATTATAGGTCTTGAATCAGTATAATTACCCACATGAAAAATTTATCCATTATCGTCGCGATGGCAGAAAACAATGTTATTGGTATCAACAATACTTTGCCTTGGCACTTACCAGAAGATTTGAAGCGTTTTAGAGCGTTAACTACTGGGCATCACATCATTATGGGCCGCAAAACTTATGAGTCTCTTGGGCGTTTATTACCCGGACGTACAACCGTTATCGTCACGCGCAACAAAAACTACCATGTAGAAGGCGCAATGATTGCAAACTCTTTGGAATCAGCAGTTGAGTTGTGTAAAGATGATGATGAGCCATTCTTAATTGGCGGCGCAGAACTTTATGCAGCAGGAATTACGCTGTCCAATAAGTTGTATTTAACTAAAGTGAATACCACTGTGGAAGGCGATGCTTTTTTCCCAAGTTTTCATGTAAACGATTGGGAATTAAGTGAAAAAAAAGACCACATCGCAATGAGTGGTCTTGAATACAGTGACTTAATTTATATTAAAAAATAAATTGGTGATAATTGCGCATTAAGTCTGCTGTTTATTTCTCTACACAATCAACATAATAAACTGCCTTACCATCGACGATTTCTTTCACCAAACCATGATTGTCAGTCTCAAAACCTGGGAATTTTTCGTTAAACTCACGAGCAAATTTTAAGTAATTTACAATCACCTTATTGAATTGCTCACCAGGAATCAACAACGGAATTCCAGGCGGGTAGGGCGTTAACAACACAGCAGTTACGCGGCCTTCAAGCTCATCAATCGCCACGCGCTCAATTTTACGATGCGCCATTTTAGCGAATGCATCGGTTGGTTTCATCGCTGGCACCATGTCAGATAAATACATTTCAGTGGTCAATTTCGCCACATCATTGGCTTTATAAACCGCATGAATTTTTTCACATAAGTCACGCAGACCAACTTTTTCATAACGTGGCTGTTTTTGCACAAACTCTGGCAATACTTTCCAAAGCGGTTGGTTCTTGTCGTAATCGTCTTTAAATTGCTGTAAAGCCGCTACCATTGTGTTCCAACGGCCTTTAGTGATGCCGATGGTGAACATAATAAAGAATGAATACAAGCCTGTTTTTTCAACGATCACACCATGTTCAGCTAAGTATTTAGTAACAATTGCCGCAGGAATACCAAATTTATCGGAGAAATTACCTTTGATATCCAAGCCGGGCGTGATGATGGTCGCTTTGATTGGATCCAGCATGTTAAAACCTTCAGCCAGATTGCCGAAGTCGTGCCAAGCGTCATTCGCTTTTAGCATCCAGGCGTCACGCTCTTCTAAACCTTCTTCGCTTAAATCATCTGGGCCCCAAACTTTAAACCACCAGTCGGCACCCCATTCTTCATCCACTTTGCGCATGGCGCGACGGAAATCTAAGGCTTCCATCAGGCTTTCTTCAACCAAAGCTGTGCCGCCTGGCGCTTCCATCATGGCGGCTGCGACATCGATACTGGCCACAATCGAATATTGCGGGCTAGTAGAGGTGTGCATCAAGTATGCTTCATTGAAAATGTCGCGATCCAACTTATTATTTTCAGCATCTTGTACCAAAATTTGGCTAGCTTGGCTTAAACCAGCCAACAATTTATGCGTAGATTGCGTTGAAAAAACCATGCTTTCTTTGCAACGTGGGCGACCTTCGCCGATAGCGTGGTAATCACCGTAAAAATCGTGGAATGTTGCGTGCGGCAACCAAGCTTCATCAAAATGCAGCGTATCAATCTTGCCATCCAGCATATCTTTGATTTCTTCTACGTTATATAACACGCCATCGTAGGTAGATTGCGTGATAGTTAACACGCGTGGCTTCGCAGTTTTATCTAAAATAAATGGATTGCGATCAATTTTCTTTTGAATGTTTTCCCATTCAAACTCACTTTTTGGAATTGGCCCGATAATGCCAAAATGGTTGCGCGTTGGCATTAAAAATACAGGTACTGCGCCGGTCATGATAATCGCATGCAGAATCGATTTATGGCAATTACGGTCTACCACCACCACATCACCCGGTGCGACTGTGCTGTTCCAAACCATTTTGTTACTGGTCGATGTGCCATTGGTGACGAAATACAAGTGATCGCAGTTGTAAATGCGCGCAGCATTACGCTCAGAAGCCGCGACAGGGCCAGTGTGATCTAATAATTGACCAAGCTCGTCTACCGCGTTACACACGTCAGCGCGTAACATATTTTCGCCAAAAAACTGGTGAAACATCTGACCAACTGGCGATTTTAAAAACGCTACACCGCCTGAGTGGCCTGGACAATGCCAAGAGTAAGAGCCATCGGCTGCATATTCTGTCAATGCTTTAAAAAACGGAGGGGCAAGGCTGTCTAAATAAGTACGTGCTTCGCGCAGAATATAGCGTGCCACAAACTCTGGCGTATCTTCATACATGTGGATAAAGCCATTCAGTTCACGCAAGATTTCGTTTGGAATATGGCGTGAAGTGCGTGTTTCGCCATGCAAGAAAATTGGTATCTCTTCGTTACGATAACGAATTTCATCGACAAATTTACGTAAGTTGTCTAACGCATCGTGGTTGCCTTCAACAAACTCATTGTCATCGATGGATAAAATAAACGCAGATGCACGACTTTGTTGTTGCGCAAATGAGGTTAAGTCGCCATAACTGGTGACGCCTAACACCTCAAAACCTTCGGCTTCGATGGCTTTGGCAAGTACGCGAATGCCCAAACCTGAGGAGTTTTCAGAACGGAAATCTTCATCAATGATGACAACCGGGAAACGAAATTTCATTCAAATTCCTTTAATAAATCTTTGACTGGAATGGAGTTTGGACACGGCAATTGAGTAAAAATGCTAAATTGTCGTTTTAAATTGTGTATTTAAATTTTAGGCAAAGTCACACCAACTTGACCTTGATACTTACCGCCGCGATCTTTATAGCTGGTTTCGCATACGTCATCTGCATCTGCTTCAAAAAACAATACTTGTGCACAACCTTCATTGGCGTATATCTTAGCTGGAAGCGGAGTTGTATTACTAAATTCTAGTGTCACGTAACCTTCCCATTCTGGTTCAAACGGCGTGACATTTACAATAATGCCACAACGTGCATACGTCGATTTACCCAAGCAGATAGTCAATACGTTACGAGGGATACGGAAATACTCAACTGTGCGGGCAAGTGCAAATGAATTGGGTGGAATAATGCAGTAATCGGCATTCACTTCAACGAATGAGTTTGGATCGAAGTTTTTCGGGTCGACAATCGTGCTATTCAAATTAGTAAACAGCTTAAATTCTTTACTACAACGAATATCATAACCATAACTAGACGTGCCGTATGAAACCATGCGCTCGCCAGCAGCATTCATCTTGACTTGATTCGGCTCAAACGGCTCAATCATGCCGTGTTGTTCAGCCATTTGGCGTATCCATTTATCAGATTTTATACTCATGTTTGTACTTTAATCTTTCTATACTTAATGCAAAAAATAATGCACTTTTCTAATGCTAATCTAACTAAGATTGCGCATTATAAAGTGCATTACAAGATTGTGTGATAAAAGTTTTTGCTAAAAATTAGCGTGCATTTTAGTTGGGTTTATCGCCACCCAATTCAATGCTGTAACGCCAAAATTGGTCTTCAGCTTCAAAAATGACTTTCGAGGCTTCTGGGTCGCTAGAGCCAGCAGGGTATTGATGTACAGGTGATTTGTCCGCTGCCCAAGCTTTAACCACTGGGTCAACTAAACGCCATTGCGCCTCGGCTTCACTAATATGCAGGTAATTTGAATTATCACCTTGCATTAAGTTAAGCAATAAAGCTTCGTAAGCATCTACGGTATCATCTTCTGCTAAACGGTTTGCCGCATCTAACTGAATCGTGCGGGTATTGATATCCAAACCTGGTACCTTGGCTTGAATTTCCATTTTGATACACTCGCGTGGCTGGATGCCGATAATTAGCCAGTTTTGATCTTGATTATTTACTTGCAAAGGCGCCTTTTTGAAGCGAATTGAAATGCGTGTATCAGCTTCGTGCAAACGTTTTGCGGTGCGGATATAAAATGGCACACCTTGCCAGCGTGGGTTGTCAATAAATAATTTAAGCGCAGCATAGGTTTCGACCACACTGTCTTTATTGCCTAACTCTTCCAAATAACCTGGAACGCTTTCGCCATTTACTTTACCCGCTGCATATTGCGCGCGGAAAGCATGCTTGCTTAACTCATTCACTGGAATCGGACGAATTTGTTCTAACACTTTAATTTTGGCATCGCGCACGCCATCTGGCGTTAAATCTTTTGGCAATTCCATCGCAGTTAATGCCAAGGTTTGCAGAATATGACTTTGAATCATGTCACGAAGCGCACCAGTGCTATCGTAAAACTGTGTGCGGTCGCCCACGCCAAGCATTTCGGTATTGGTGATTTGCACATGATCAATATATTGATTGTTCCAAATCGGCTCTAAAATCGTGTTGGTAAAGCGTTGTAGCAAAATGTTTTGCAGTGCAGATTTACCTAAGTAATGGTCAATACGGTAGATTTGGCTTTCTTTCAGATTTTTAGTCAAGCCAGATTGCAATTCTTTCGCTGATGCTAAATCTGTACCAAATGGCTTTTCAACTACTACACGGCGCCAGAATTTATCTTCTTGCGTTAAACCAACTTTAGCCAATGATTCTACAACTGGTGCAAAATCCACAGGACGTACAGATAAGAAATAAGCTAGGTTTTGCGGGAAAATCGCGTCATTACTTAACGTATTTTTAAGCTTAGCAAATGCATCTGGGTCAGTTGGTGGATTAGCATGATAATAGTTACGCGCAATAAAACGCTCAAATGCCGCCGCGTCGTAACCTTTTTTAAACTTCGCATCCAGCATGCTTTTAATATCCGCACGCCAAGCTTCTAAAGTCACTTCTTGACGACCAACCGCAAGAATTTTCAATTCTGCAGGCAGGCGGCCAATAGAATCCAATCTAAACAATCCAGGGTAAAGTTTTACACGTGCTAAATTACCGCTCGCGCCAAATAGCACAAGCGTACATGGGTCAATATCGTTACTAGCTGCAAGGGTTTGCGTCATTTCTTAAGCCTTATCTAAAACCTTAATATTTAAGTAAAATTCCGCCACTGCGTCATTCTCGTCAAATTGAGAATGGATGATAAGTGGTTGATTAAAAAACGCCCCGAATAATCTTGAATCATTAACAGGGCGTTTTTTAGGTGTTTTAATGTGTTAAGTATTTATTTTTTCTGTACTGCGTGGCCACCAAAAGCATTACGCATTAAAGATAACAATTTGTAGCTATAACCATGTTTATCTTGGCTTCTGAAACGCGCTTGCAATGCCACTGTTAACACTGGTGCCGCAACACCTTGTTCAACCGCTTCAACTACTGTCCAGCGACCTTCACCAGAATCCGCGACATACGGAGCGATTGACTCTAATGCCTGATCATTTTTAAGGGCTTCAGCTGTCAGGTCAAGTAACCAGCTACGTACAACAGAACCGTGACGCCATAATTCGGTAATTTGCGCTAAGTCTAAATTGAACTCTTCTTTACCTTTTAATAAATCTAAACCTTCAGCAAATGCTTGCATCATGCCGTATTCGATACCGTTATGTAGCATTTTGGTAAAGTGGCCAGAACCAACTGGACCAACGTGCGCCCAGCCGCGGTCTGCGTGTGTTAAAGCTTGTGCATAAGGTGCCAATACATCTGCAAATTGTTTATCGCCGCCGTACATTAGGCAGTAGCCGTTATCAAGGCCCCAAACGCCACCAGAAGTACCGCAGTCAATAAAGCCGATGCCACTTTCTGCTAACAATGCGCCGCGACGTTGGCTGTGTTTATAATTAGAGTTACCACCATCAACGATGATATCGCCTTTGTTTAATAGCGGGATTAAGTCTTTGATTTGATTTTCGGTAATTTCGCCAGCTGGCAACATTAACCAAACGATTTTTTGTCCTTCTAATTTATTGACAGCATCTTGCACAGACGTAGCTGCAATCATGCCTTCTTTTTCTACTAGATTTGAGACGAATTCTTTGTTGAAGTCAAAACCAACCACTTCAATTTTGTGACGTAATAAACGCGCAGCCATGTTGCCGCCCATTTTGCCTAAGCCTATCATTGCTAATTTCATGCTATTTTTCCTATGGTGTGAGGATGATAAAGGCACCCATCTTATGGATGCGGTGCGATCAAATATTAATAATTTTTTAAGAATTATCTAATTGAGTTGCGTATAATTATAACAAATTTAGGGTTGCTTCTCAAATGCAGAAGCACTGATTAAATATAAAAAAGTTTATTAAAAGCAGAGCAATTTAAGGCTGCTTTTTTCTTTTTTAAAGTTTAGTTCAGGATTATTTTTAGCCTTATATATTTAGTTTTCAATTTCAATTTTTAAAGTTTCAATTAGGTTGGTTTACGATGCAAAACAATTCACTGTCTAACACGCGCTGGCACACTTTCAACTCACAAGATGCAATTAACCAAGCTGCTGTAAAACGTATTTTAGCGGCCGCAGATGAAGCTATTATTAATTACGGTAGTTTTTTAGTGGTATTAGCGGGCGGCAGTACCCCTAAAAGTGTGTATCAATTATTGAGTCAGCAAAACGCAGATTGGGCGAGCTGGCATGTGTATCATAATGATGACCGCTGTTTGCCAGTCGATCATGCAGAGCGTAATAGCAAAATGGCGCGAGATGTTTGGTTGAATCTAGTGGCGATTCCACAAAACCAAATTCACGATATTCCAACTGAATTGGGCAATGTAGAAGGCGCAAAAGCTTACGCGAAAACTTTAAATGGTGTACGCGCGTTTGATTTGGTGATTTTAGGTTTGGGTGAAGATGGCCATACCGCTAGTCTTTTTCCGAATCAAACAGTAGATAACAGCGCAGACGTGGTGCCCGTTTTTGATGCGCCAAAACCGCCAGCAGATCGCGTGACCATGTCCCAGAATCGTTTAAACAACACGCATGAAGTGCTTTTTTTAGTCACTGGCGCTGGTAAACAAGAAGCCGTGGATAATTGGCGTAAAGGTGTGAAAATTCCTGCGACTTTGATTGCGCCTGAAAACGGTGTGGATGTATATTGTTTTGGTGTTGAATTAGCTTAAATTAGTTTGTTAATCAGCTGGCTTGTTAATTAAATCGCTAAGCAACTGTAATTGTTGCTTTTGAATTTCCAGCAGCTCAGACCATTGCCCTTCGCGTAATAAATCGACCTTTTCGTGCAGCAACATAATTTCTAGTTCGGCTTTTAGGTTAACTTCGTAATCATGTTCTGCATTTAAGCGGTCTTTTTCGCTTTGCCTGTTTTGAGACATCAAAATAATCGGCGCTTGAATCGATGCCAGCATGGATAAAAACAAGTTCAATAAAATATAAGGGTAGGGGTCAAACGCGTTATTGTGCGCAATCAAAATGACTGAGTTGAGCACTACCCAGCATATAAGCACAACGCCAAATAAAATAATAAATTTCCAAGAGCCACCAAATTTGGCTACAGCATCCGCTGCACGTTGGCCAAAAGTGAATTCATCATCCAGTTCTTTGGATGGATTTCTTGAAATATGCTGGTGATTCGTTATATAACGTATTACTTTTCGCGCGCGGGAATCTATCGCCTCATCAGTCAATCGATTGATTTTTTCATTAGCTTTATGACTTGAGCTTGCCATAGTTTAAGTGTTTTGAATCACAATATTCGGAAACTTACTGCTATGGTCTAAGCTGGCATTGGCGATTTTAATCGCTGCTTTACGTGCAATTTCTTTGTAAATATTCGCAATTGTTGAATCAGGCGCGTTAATAACAGTTGGTTTGCCATTGTCCGTTTGTTCTCGAATGCTGATATCTAAAGGTAATGAACCAAGTAATTCTACGTTGTAGTCCGCGCACATCTTCGCCGCGCCACCAGTACCGAATATATGTTCCTCATGACCGCAATTACTACAAATATGCGTACTCATGTTTTCTACAATACCCAAAATAGGAATGTTCACTTTTTCAAACATTTTCAAACCTTTGCGCGCATCTAGCAAGGCAATGTCTTGCGGTGTGGTGACGATAATCGCGCCAGTCACTGGGATTTTCTGCGCCAAAGTGAGTTGAATATCGCCAGTGCCAGGCGGCAAATCAATCACCAAGTAATCCAAATCACGCCATTTGGTATCGCGTAATAATTGTTCAAGAGCGCCCGTCACCATTGGCCCGCGCCAAACCATTGGTGTATCGGTATCGACTAAAAAACCAATACTCATCGCTTGAATACCATGCGCCAGCATCGGTTCCATGCTTTTCCCATCCATACTTTCAGGCCGCCCGCTAATGCCCAGCATTTGCGGTTGGCTAGGGCCATAAATATCTGCATCCAGTAACCCGACTGTTGCACCTTCTGCAGCCAAAGCCAGCGCTAAATTGACAGAAGTGGTCGATTTACCCACGCCGCCTTTGCCAGATGCGACAGCGATGATGTTTTTCACATTTGGTAGTAAATTTACACCTTGCTGTACTTTATGCGCAACGATTCGGCTACCAATGTTAACGGTGACTACACCGCCATCAGCCAGCGTTGTAAGATGTTGAGTGACTAATCTTTGCACATCCGCCATCACGCTTTTTGCCGGATAACCTAAAACAATATCCACGCTGATATTGTTCCCATTAATTTGAATATTCTTGGCCGATTTACTGGTGATAAAATCTTTGCCAGTATTTGGGTCAATCAATGTTTTTAGGGCATTTTGAATGGTTAAGTCTGTGAGTGCCATGATGTGTGACGATTCGTTAAAACGCTTATTTTAGCGCAAGGCTGTATTTAAAGCATGCAAGCTTTCAGTTAAACAATACTTAACACTTAAAACACCTTAATTTTTTAAAACAGAGCTTAATTTGCTAAAATAGCGTTTTACCTTAAATCAAAGCAATTTATGGCTCGCAAAATCCTAGTTACTTCTGCTCTACCTTATGCCAACGGCAGTATTCACCTTGGTCATTTGGTTGAATATATTCAAACGGATATATGGGTGCGCTTTCAAAAAATGCAGGGTCATACGGTGCATTACGTTTGTGCAGATGACACGCATGGCACGCCGATTATGCTGCGCGCAGAAAAAGAGGGCATTACGCCTGAAGCTTTAATTGCCAACGTGCATAAAGAACATAGTGCAGACTTTGCGGAATTTTTGGTGGATTTCGATAATTATTACTCCACCAATGCGCCTGAGAATAAAGAATTATCACAAACGATTTATCGCAAATTAAAAGACAACGGCAAAATCGCGACAAAAACAATTGAACAGTTTTTTGACCCTGTTAAAAATATGTTCCTGCCAGACCGCTTTATTAAAGGTGAGTGTCCGAAATGCCATGCGAAAGATCAATATGGCGATAACTGTGAAGTATGCGGCGCAACTTATAATCCGACTGAATTGATTAATGCGTATTCAGCGGTTTCTGGCGCCGCGCCAGTGCGTAAAGAAACCGAACATTACTTTTTCAAGCTTTCAGAATGTGAAGCGTTTTTAAAAGAATGGACGCGTTCTGGTGCTGGTACTAATAAAGCCACGTTGCAAGGTGAAGCAGCCAATAAAATGGGCGAGTGGTTTGAGAATGGCCTAAACGATTGGGATATTTCACGCGATGCGCCTTATTTTGGTTTCGAAATTCCCGATGCGCCCGGTAAGTACTTCTATGTTTGGCTGGACGCACCGATTGGCTATATGGCCAGTTTCAAAAAGCTGTGCGCTGCTAAAGGCTTGGATTTTGACGAATATTGGAAAGCGGATTCAACGACTGAGCTTTACCATTTTATTGGTAAAGATATTTTGTATTTCCACGCTTTATTCTGGCCTGCAACGCTTGAATATAGTGGACACCGCAAACCAACCAAGATTTTCGCGCACGGTTTTTTAACTGTTAACGGCGAAAAAATGAGTAAGTCGCGCGGTACGTTTATTACTGCGCGTAGTTATTTAGATCATATTAAAAATCCAGAATATTTGCGCTATTACTACGCAGCTAAATTGAATAGCACGATGGAAGATATCGATTTGAATTTAGAAGATTTTGTGGCGCGCGTGAATAGTGATTTGGTGGGTAAATACATCAATATTGCCAGCCGTACCGCAGGGTTTATTAACAAGCGCTTCGCAGGAAAATTGCAGCCATCCAATCAAAATGCTGTTATTGCAGAATTGCAAACAGCCGCAAATATTATTTCAAACGCGTATGAAGAGCGTGAATATGGCAAAGCGTTGCGTGAAATTATGCGCTTGGCAGATATTGCTAATGGTTATGTTGCTGAAAAAGCGCCGTGGGTGATGGCGAAGCAAGAAGGGCAAGATGTTGCTTTGCAGCAAGTATGTTCTGATGCGTTGGAAATGTTTAGATTGCTAACTTTGTACCTAAAACCAGTGTTGCCAGATTTGGCTGCTGAGATTGAAAAGTTCCTTAATATTGCACCATTAGACTGGGATAGTGTTGGTACATCTTTGATTAACCAACAGACTATTAATGCTTATGACCATTTGATTACGCGTATTGATCCTAAGCTGATTGAAGCCATGACGGAAGCTAACAAAGAAAACTTAACTGCAATACCTGCTGTAGCGCAAGCGCCAATAGTAGAGGTAGCCGCACAACCGGAAGCCGAATATATCAGCATTGATGATTTTACTAAGGTTGATTTACGCATCGCTAAAATTGTTAACGCAGAACATGTAGAAGGCGCTGAAAAGTTACTCAAATTAACTTTGGATATTGGCGAAGAAAAGCCGCGACAAGTATTTGCAGGCATTAAATCAGCTTATGATCCAGCGACTTTAGTCGGACGAAATACCGTGATGGTGGCAAACTTAGCACCACGCAAAATGAAGTTTGGCATGAGTGAAGGCATGGTGTTAGCCGCTAGTGATGAACGCGGTGGGCCTTATATTCTAAGTCCAGATAATGGCGCGCAAGCGGGTATGCGTGTTAAATAGTTTTTCATCATTTGTTTGTAGGAAAACGCTGACATTCAATGTCGGTGTTATCTGATTTGTAAATTTTTTTTATCTTGTAATATATGTGCGAAACAAAGCATTGGCTTTGTAGCACTTAAAAGGAGCATGTTGTGAAAGGTATCTCTATTCAGTTTTTGTTTGCTTTGTTATTTTCAAGCCAAGTAATGGCGGCAGATAGCAACGCTAAAACAGCTATAGGCGGTGGTTTAGGTGCTGCTGCGGGTACTGCAATTGGTAGCGTTGTCGGTGGTAGTACTGGTGAAGTTGTCGGTGGTGCCGTAGGCGGCGGCTTGGGTGGCGCAGTAACTACCAAGGGTGAAGGCCAAGCTGGAGCAGTAATTGGAGGTGCAGCTGGCGGTGCAGGCGGTGCTTACGTAGGTCGTAAAGTAAGTGGTAGCACAACAGGTGCGGTAGTGGGTTCGGGCTTAGGTGGCGCAGGTGGCGCAGTGGTTGGTAAAGTTATTGATGAACCTAGCCCTAAAGTAAGTAACAATCATAACTACAAATATAAAAACAAACATAAACACGGTAAAGGTCACAATAAACATAAGCATCAGGGCCATGATGATTAATTAAATAGTAGTAAGATAAAAGCCCGCGAAAGCGGGCTTTTTAATGATGAAGAACTTCTAAATATTGAAGGGCTACTTTAAGTCTTAAAGTGATTCAGTTTATTCTTTCTTTTCAGTATCTGTTTTTTTCGCTTTTGCAGGTTTTTTCGCTTTAGCTGGTTTATCTTCTTTGGTTTTCGCTTCTGCTGATTTTACTAAACTAGTATCTTTTGCTGCATCAGCTTTAGTTTCTTTAGCTTTTGGTTCTTTTTTAGCTTTAGTTGTTTTTACATCGCCCGTTTTTGATTCAGCGGATTTTACTAAGCTAGCATCTTTCGCTGGTTTTGCATCTTTTGCTATATCACTTTTCGCTTTTGTATCAGCCTTAGTTTTTTTAGCTTTTGCATCACCGGTTTTTGATTCTGCTGCTTTAACTAAACTAGTATCTTTTGCAACTGGCGCTACAGCAGTGGTTTTGCCGCTAACAGCCACATCTTTACGTACGTTTTGCAATGTAATTGCACCAACACCATCCACTTTTTCAAGATCATCTACCGATTTAAAGTTACCATTCTTTTTACGATAATCAATAATCGCTTGCGCTTTTACTGGACCGATTCCATTTAAAGACTCTAATTCTTGTTGTGTAGCGGTATTTAAGTTAACAGCAGCAAGTGCATTAAAACTAAATGCAAGGCTAGCAAGTAAGGCGATTAATATTTTTTTCATTTGTTTTACCCCTAAGTTAAGTATGGTTGACGAGCACTCTCATCAACGTTAGTGTACTGTTTTCGTTGACTAAGTGCTAGTTACAAACTTATTTTTATAGGCTATGCAAATGCCTGAATTTCTTGATTGATGGCAATTAACGCATCAATAGGATTGACTGCTTGCGTAATTGGGCGACCTATTACCAAATAACTGGCGCCAGCGGTTAACGCTTGTGTTGGCGTTAATATGCGCGTTTGATCATCTTTATTTGCGCTTGCAGGCCGAATGCCTGGTGTGATCAACAGAAAGTCTTGCGGTAAATGATGTTTCAATAGTTCGGCTTCTAATGCTGAACAAACTACTCCATGTAGGCCAGCAAGTTGTGATAGCTTTGCTAGCTTAAGCACTTGATTTTCAATATTATTTTCAATGCCAATTTCATTTAGATTGGCTTGGCTCATACTCGTCAGCACCGTCACGGCGATTAAATAAGGCGAATACTTGCTTTTATTAACACCTTCTAACGCCGCTTGCATCATTGCAGTTCCGCCGCTGGCATGAACGTTTAACATCCATACGCCCAAATTGCTTGCTGCTTCGCAGGCTTTTGCAACTGTATTGGGGATGTCATGGAATTTTAAATCTAAAAAAACTTGGAAGTTTTTAGCGATTAACTTTTCCACCAATTGCGGGCCAGCGGCAGTAAACAGTTCTTTGCCCACTTTAAGTTTACATAAGCTGGAATCAAGTTGATTAACAAGATTAAGTGCGCCTGCTGCATCGGCATAATCCAGCGCGACAATGATTTTAGAATCGATCATTTGGTTTAACTTTACAGATTTAATTTTTACGAATTAGTTTTCTTTACGGTCATTTCACGCTGCATCATCTCAGATGGTTCTGCCGGTAATGATTCCCAAGCGTTACAAGCAGGGCATTGCCAGTGATATTGTTTGGCACGAAATCCGCATTGATTACAATGATAAGCCGCGCGATTGCCAATTGCATTGCGTACCGTTTGTTGCATTAATTGCACATCTTGGTTATTCACGTCATCCGCCATTGCTCGCGCTTGTAGCAATTGATCTAAAGTGCTTAAGCTAGGCTGACGGATTAACTCGTTACGCGCAAGTTTGGCTGCTTTGTCTGCACCTTCTTCGGCTAATGTTGCTTGATATAAAACAGACATCAACGAAGGGAGTTTGTAGGTTTCAATATAGGTATTTAATTGCGCCAAACCTTCTTTTAGATGGATTCCAATGCCTGCATTCTCAGTATTTTCACTATCTAAAGCGCGATAACTTTTTAGCATTTTGCTGGCTACTAACCCTAAATATTCTGGCTGTTGAAATTCGATGCGTTTCCAATAGGATATTGCGACTTGATGTTGATTCGCACTGGCGGCAATATCGCCTAACAGTACATTGGCGCGAATACAGTTTTTATTCGCATCTAAGGCTAATGCTAACTGGCTATGTGCCGCATCCGCGTTTTGCGTGATGATGTGATTCATGGCGATTTCACAGTAATATTGCGCGATTTCTTTTCTGAATGGCACGCCAGATAAACGCTCTAGTTCCGTTGCCGTTGTAATCGCTTGCGCCCATTCGCGCTCACGCACGTAAATCTCTAACAATGCACGCAGCGCAGGCTGACGATAGCGCTGATCTTCTAAACCTTTAAATAACTCTTCGGCGCGGTCAAACAAACCTGCTTTTAAGTAATCTTGTGCGAGCTCTGCTTTTACTGCATTTTTTTGCGGGTCAGTTAACTCTTTTTTATCAAGCAAATTGATATGGAGATTGATCGCGCGCTCTGTTTCGCCAGTACGTCTAAATAAACTACCTAAGGCGAAATGCAATTCTAGTGAATCGCTATTGGCTATAACGGCTTCAGAAAAAGCTTCAACGGCCTTGTCGTGCTGATCGCTGATTAAAAAGTTCAGGCCTTTAAAGTAGGCGGCGGGTAGAGTTGTGGATTCTGAAAGTAATTGCCGAATATCGACACGCGCGGCAATCCAGCCTAAAGTAAAAAACAGCGGTAAAACTAACAGCCACCAATATTCAAATTCTATCATCATCAATCTTGCACCAATTATATAAAGGCATTTTACCCAAGCTTAAGCTTAATGACTAATCATTGTACGAATTACGTTAAAAGTAACGACAGTATTGAATGAAATAAGCGGAATTAAATACAAAACGGCGCATAATTTGCGCCGTTTTGTATTACTCATATCGATGTTAATTTAAGTCGCAGAATCAACGCGATCGCGTAACTCTTTACCTGCTTTAAAGTGTGGTACATGTTTTGCAGGTACCTGTACTTTACTGCCAGTTTTTGGATTGCGACCTAAACGAGGAGGGCGATAATTCAAACTAAAACTACCAAACCCTCTAATTTCGATACGCTCACCAGTCGATAAGTTATCAGTCATTGCGTCTAAAATTGCTTTAACTGATAACTCAGCGTCTTTCACAACAAGTTGTGGAAAACGCTCTGCTAATAAATTAATTAATTCTGATTTTGTCATGGCTTATAGTTGCCTTTAATTTAGCTTAATATGTTTTAAATTAATATCGATTAACATCAAACTAGCTTAGTTTTACTAATTAACTTATTTCTTGCTATCCATTTTTGCTTTTAATAAAGCGCCAAGGTTAGTCGTACCAGCTGCTGCTGCATCATCTTCAGCTTTAGTACTGCTATCTTCAGCTTTGGTTTTTGCTTTGGCTTTTGGTTTTGCTGCTTTATCATCGTTGCTAGATGAAGGTGTAGCACCTGATGGATCTTCTGTCAGTTGTTTAACACCAAGAGAGATACGTTCTTTTTCAACATCGATTGCTAAAATAACTGCGCTTAACTCGTCACCTTTTTTGAAGTTACGAATCGCTTCTTCGCCAGTTTGTGTCCAAGATAAGTCAGACAAATGCACTAAACCATCAATGCCACCAGCTAGGCCAATAAATACGCCGAAGTCAGTGATTGATTTAATTTGACCAGAAACTTTGTCATTTTTAGCGTGAGTCGCAGAGAAATCATCCCAAGGGTTGGCTTTACACTGTTTCATACCTAATGATAAACGACGACGATCTTCGTCGATCTCAAGAATCATCACTTCAACTTCGTCGCCTAATTGAGCGATTTTGCCGGGGTGAATGTTTTTGTTAGTCCAATCCATTTCAGAAACGTGTACCAAACCTTCAATGCCTGGTTCTACTTCAACGAATGCGCCATAGTCAGTAATGTTTGAAACTTTACCGAATAAGCGTGTGCTCACTGGATAACGGCGAGTCAATGCAACCCATGGGTCATCGCCTAATTGTTTGATACCTAATGAAACGCGGTTTTTCTCTTGATCGAATTTTAAGATTTTTGCTTCAACTTCTTCACCAACTGTTAGCACTTCTGATGGGTGCTTAACGCGACGCCATGCTAAATCAGTAATGTGTAGTAAGCCATCAATGCCGCCCAAGTCAACGAATGCGCCATAATCAGTAATGTTTTTAACGATACCTTTAATGATCGCGCCTTCTTGCAATGTGCCCATCAATGCTTCGCGGTCTGCACCCATGCTAACTTCCATCACAGCACGGCGAGAAACCACGATATTGTTACGTTTGCGGTCAAGCTTGATTACTTTGAAGTCCCACTCTTTATTTTCGAAAGGAGTAGTGTCTTTTACTGGGCGAATATCAACCAATGAACCTGGCAAGAAAGCCATGATGCCATTAACTGAAACGCGTAAGCCGCCTTTAACACGGCTAGATACGAAACCTTTAACTACGCGGCCTTCGTTCATTGCGTCTTCTAAATCAAGCCAAGCTTCCATTTTCTTCGCTTTTTCGCGAGAAAGCTGAGTTGAACCAAAGCCATCTTCTAATTTTTCGATACATACTTTTACAAAGTCGCCAACGGCCACTTCAAGCTCACCTTGAGCATTTTTGAATTCTGCAGCATCAATGACGCTTTCAGATTTTAAACCAGCATTAACAATTACGTGATCGCTATCAATAAAGATAACTTCTGCGGTGATCACTTCACCGGAACGCATTTCCTGACGTGCCAAGCTTTCTTCAAAAAGCGCGGCGAAAGATTCCATCGATGATGGAGAAGTA
>Ga0123388_1019164_pt1 | contig 16761 bp, 10 predicted proteins | sample T0HHNO3metaT_FD_89916 | JGI IMG/M metagenome (GOLD analysis project Ga0123388, IMG submission 89916) | Methane-oxidizing artificial microbial communities from Washington, USA to study methane cycling - T0-HHNO3 metaT (Metagenome... | ecosystem: Engineered > Modeled > Simulated communities...
CGGTGCAATACATGTCACGCAGCCCTAATACTAGAAACCTCAGAAATATCGCAATTATCGCCCACGTTGACCATGGTAAAACAACCATGGTGGACAAACTGCTACAGCAGGCGGGTACTTTCTCTTCTCACCAGCAAGTCGCCGAACGCGTGATGGACTCCGGTGATATTGAAAAAGAACGTGGCATTACTATTCTTGCTAAAAACACTGCGCTTAACTACGAAGGTACGCACATCAATGTGGTCGATACTCCAGGTCACGCCGACTTTGGTGGTGAGGTTGAACGTGTGCTGGGTATGGTGGATGGTGTGGTGCTGCTGGTTGATGCGGTAGAAGGCCCGATGCCGCAAACACGTTTTGTGACAAAAAAGGCGTTGGCACTAGGTTTGAAACCTATCGTTGTAATTAACAAGGTTGACCGTCCGGGTGCGCGTCCTGACTGGGTGATCAACCATACATTCGACCTGTTTGCCAACTTAGGTGCAACAGATGAACAGCTGGATTTCCCGGTGGTATATGCATCGGCTTTGAATGGCTTTGCAACACTGGATATGAACGTGGCAAGTGACAATATGCGCCCGCTGTTCGAAACTATCCTTAAACACGTAGAGCCACCAAAAGGCGACAGCAGCGCCCCGCTGCAAATGCAGATTTCTGCACTCGATTATTCTACTTACACTGGTCGCTTAGGTATTGGCCGTATTACCAACGGCAGAATCAAACCTGGCCAGGTCGTTGTTGTCATGAATGAAGACAAGCAGATCGCGCAAGGCCGTATTAACCAGGTGTTAGGTTTCAAAGGCCTGGAACGTGTGCCGGTTGAAGAAGCTGAAGCTGGTGACATCGTGATTATTTCCGGCCTGGATGATATTGGTATTGGTTTCACGATCTGTGACCGTGATAATCCTGTAGGTTTGAAGCACCTGGGTGTGGATGAGCCGACATTGACCATGGACTTTATGGTGAACACTTCACCATTGGCCGGTAAAGAAGGCAAGTTCGTGACTAGCCGCCAGATCCGTGATCGCTTGACTAAAGAGTTGCTGGTTAACGTCGCTTTGCGTGTTGAAGATACGCAGGATGCTGACGTGTTCCGCGTTTCTGGTCGTGGCGAGCTGCATTTGACCATCTTGTTGGAGAACATGCGCCGTGAAGGTTTTGAAATGGCGGTAGGTAAGCCACGCGTGGTTTACCGCGAAATTGACGGTGAAAAATGTGAGCCATACGAGATCCTGACCGTGGACCTGGAAGATGAGAACCAGGGCGCGGTGATGGAAGAGTTGGGCCGCCGCCGCGGTGAAATGCAGAACATGGAATCAGACGGCAACGGCCGTACACGTTTAGAGTACAAGATCCCTGCGCGTGGCCTGATCGGCTTCCAGGGGGAATTCCTGACATTGACGCGCGGCACTGGCTTGATGGCGCATATTTTTGATGAATACGCCCCGGTTAAAGCCGATATGCCAGGCCGTCGCAATGGTGTACTGATTTCAGCAGAACAAGGCGAAGCGGTTGCTTATGCGCTGTGGAAACTGCAGGACCGCGGCCGCATGTTCTCAGTGCCTGGCGATATGCTGTATGAAGGTATGGTGATCGGTATTCACAGCCGTGATAACGACTTGATCGTTAACCCGATCAAGGGTAAACAATTGACCAACGTGCGTGCTTCAGGCACCGACGAAGCCGTGCGCCTGATTCCACCGGTAGCATTGTCACTGGAATCAGCAGTTGAGTTTATTGATGATGATGAACTGGTGGAAATCACACCTAAAAACATCCGCATCCGTAAGCGCCACTTGCTGGAGCACGAGCGTAAACGTGCCGCTAAAGAGTAATAAGCAGTTGATAGAAAGCCAGCGTAAGCTGGCTTTTTTTATGGCGCGTAAATTTAAGGCAGGCGCATGTATTGGTCGAGATGGTCATAAGTGCGTGTACGTACAGCCATATTACCGAGTATGTGGCATGATATAGGTACCGGATTCGGACAGCAGTTTGAGCCGGAAACGCTCAGAATCTATTGTCAGATGAACGTAGATTCTGAATTCAAAGATATTTTAGGAGACTAAAATGGCTGTGATTGATCGAGTGTTGGTAGGAGAAGCATTGGTGGTTGAAAACCGTCCTGATGGGCATGGTTTGGATCTTTTAAATGTGGCGCATATTGACCTGATCATGGGGCCGAGGGGCAGTGCGGCAGAAGATGCGTTCTGCCGGACCCTGACCGATCAAAAAATGGGTGTAAATGGTTTACTCGCCATTGTCGCACCGAATATGATGGTGAAACCGAATACCGTCATGTTTAATAAAGTCACCATCAAGAACGGCAAGCAGGCGACACAGATGTTTGGCCCTGCGCAGCGCGGGGTGGCGATGGCGGTGATGGACTGTGTGGCGGAAGGCATCATTCCGGTAGAAGAGGCGGATGATGTGTTTATCTGTGTGGGGGTCTTTATCAGCCACCGTGCCGACATGGATGAACGGATCCAGGAGTGGAATCATCGCGCAACCAAACAGGCCATCATGAATGCGATTGCGCGCGAACCCAAAGCGGCTGATTTGCTGAGGGTCTATAAGGAATCTGTACACCCATTTGCGGCCAAGCACAAAAATGGGCAGTAAAGCCGGTTCATTGCATGTTCTGAATGGTTTTTAAATCATCAATGATCTGCTGTGAGTGGTTGGAAACATTGACATTGGTATAGGTCTTTTTGATTTTGCCGTCAGCATCAATTAAAAACGTATGGCGCTTGGCGATTTTTACTACAAAAAAATCGCTGAGCGCATGATAGCTGTCGGCTACTTTACCGTCAGTGTCGGCCAGCAGCGTAAACGGCAGCTTGTATTTCTCGGCGAATTTCCCGTGAGATTCACTGCTGTCAACGCTGACGCCAATGACTTTTGCACCTAATTTCTCAAGCTGGGACAGGTCATCCCTGAAATGGCAGGCCTCCTTGGTGCAGCCGGGCGTGTCATCTTTCGGGTAAAAATAGAGAACTAAGTACCTGCCGCGGTAGTCAGACAGTGAATGTGACTTGCCTGCTGCATCATTCAATGTGAAATCCGGAGCATCTTCGCCAATCGCCAAACCATGAGGTGCGTGTGCAAAGCTGCGATATCCCAGTATTGCAATCAATAGTACAGCTGTGTAAAAGAACAGTTTTAATAACATAGGGGCGCTTTCAGTTGAGCGGTTGAGTTAAATCGAAAGTCTGACTGATGCGAAAGTTTAACTGATGTTAGCATCATTTGTTTTGCTGCGTAAATTACAAATGGATGCATGAAGTAGTGATGCATACATGCCAACAGTAAAAAAGTTGTTATAATTGCCCGCTTGGAAAGTTACGGTTTTATGACGCGCGTCAGTATGCTTTCTAAATAATAGAATTTTTATCATACAAATTGAAATCAATTAATCTCAATACTGCCGGTATGCGGATGGTTTTTAAAAAACTGCTGTTAATCCTAGGATTAATCGCAATTTTTGCGTCCGTGGTACAGCAGAATTTTGATGAACACAGCAGCGATGCCTTTAACAGTAGCCAGTCTACTGTGATGCAGTTTGATAAAGATAACAATCGTGACCTTGGCGATGCAGCTGCGGTTGCAACAGTTTTATATCATCAATTCCCCGAGAATAGCACCACCTATTACTTCTATAGCGCAAGCTATCAAGAGCCGACCCTGCTGGTTCACCTGAGACCCCCCAACGCTTGATTTCCCAATGGCTTAATTCTTGCAAGCTTAACCTTTAGGCTTGCATGGATTTGCGAGCCCGTTCGTTGCTGATGTGCGTGATGCCTGTTGACAGGCGTTGGCTGCACACAGAGAAATCAATCTTAATAATCATTGATGTTCAGTTAATCGCTATTAACTGGTTTCGATGATTCATTCAGGAAAAAACTGTTTATGCATAGTTTTGGTGCAAATGAGTTGTTGGCAGGCTCTAAAAAAAGTTATTTAACTTCTATTTTATTTATATTGGCCGGTCTGACGCATAGTTATTCTGCGTATTCCGCGCCTGGATTCACATTGGAGCAGATCGTCACGATCGCTGCAGAACAGAATCCCTCAATCAGTATTTCAAAAGCGCGCGAAGATTCTGCAACCGCTTCCGTCATTACAGCAACAACCTATGCCAATCCGCAATTCGAGTTTGGTGCTGGTCCGACCAGTTACAGAACGCCAGGCGGGCAGGGTAATAGTGGCAACTGGGGTGTTGCATTATCGCAGCCTATCGATTTTCCTGGTGTGCGCAACGCCAGGAGAGAAGTCGCAGAAAACCAAGTGCAAGTGGCAACACTGGGCATAGAGCTTACGAAAACTGAAGTACGCACACGCGTGAAAAGCGCCTTTTATGATGTGCTGCAGCGTCAGGCCGTACTGGAGATAGCCGAGGCGGACAGCAATCTGCTCAAAGACATACGTGAGCGCGTCAAGCTGCGTGTGGATGTAGGTGAATCGCCAAAGTACGAACTGATCAAAGCGGATACCGAAGCTTTGGCTGCCGAACGTGACTACCAGGCTGCCAGGGTCAGGGTGACCGAGGCGAAAGCCTATCTGCGCGGCCTGATCGGCACCACGATACCGGAAGATTATAGCCTGGTCGGCGAGCTGCCGCTCAGCAGCAGCCTGCCGAGGGTGGATGAACTGCGTGGCCGTATCAATGAAGCCACGCAGCTCAAGCAGATCCGCGCCGCAATCAAAACTTCCGAAGCCAACTTGCGCCTGCAGGAGCAGTTGCGCAACCCGGGCTTAACGGTTAAGGCCGGTGTTGAACAGGATCCTGATTTGCGTCAGTTCCGGTTGGGCATATCTATTCCGCTGCCGGTGTGGGACCAGCGCAGTGGCCCGATCGCACAGGCGGCGGCTGAGGTGAGGGAAGTCAATGCGATTCTAAGTGACCGCGAACTGGCGATTAAACGGGATATTGAATCAGCCTATCAGCGTTACCTGATCGCACAGCAGCAAGTCGCCGCTTTTGAAAATGGCTTGCTGTCGCAGGCCGAGGCCGTGCTCAGAGTCGCAGAAGCTGCTTACCGTTTTGGCGAGCGCGGCATTCTTGATTACCTGGATGCGCAGCGTACCAAGCGTGTCGTGAGGAAAGACTACTTATCTGCGCGTTATGAATACATTAATACCATGCTGGAGATTGAACGCTTGCTTGGCTATGAACTTTTGGAGGTTAAATCTTAATGACTGCTACATCTATGTTTTCAAATTCTTTACCAGGCAAAAAACTGTTTCTGGCTGTGTGTGCCGCCAGCTTCCTGCTGGCAGGCTGTAACGCAAAGAAAGAAGAGGCTCCGGTTGCCGCCAAGGTGACTGACCCGAATATTGTTGAAATTACAGAGCAGCTGGCAAAGCAGATCGAACTGCATACAGCCGGCAATATCGAGATGCGCGGGACACTGCGTGTTCCCGGCACGATCCAGGTGGATGAACAGCGCATGGCCAGAATCGGTGCCTCGGTGACTGGCCGCATCAAGGACATTGAAGCAACACTTGGTCAGAATGTTAAAAACGGCCAGGTGCTGGCCACGCTGAACAGTACCGAGCTGGCGCAGAACCAGCTGGTTTACATCAAGGCAGCACAGCAGATCGGTTTGCAAAGCAAGGCGGTGGAGCGTGCGCGACTATTGCAGGAAGCTGACGTGATCGGCGCGGCCGAATTGCAGCGCAGGGAAGCCGAGCTGAGTGCAGCGCAGGCTGAACTGAACGCCGCACGTGACCAGCTGCTGGTGCTGGGTATGAGTGAGTCCGCCATTAACAAGCTCACGCAGTCTGGCCAGATCCGTTCCTACAGCAATGTAGTGTCACGCATTTCAGGGACGGTAATCAGCCGTAAAGTGAACCTGGGGCAAGTGGTGCAGCCGGCAGAAGAATTGTTCATTATCGCCGATCTTTCGCATGTGTGGGTGGTGGCCGAAGTGCCTGAGCAGCAGGTTGAACTGATCAAGGTGGATGAAGAAGTTGTGGTTGAGATTCCGGCTTTGGGTGATAAACAATATAAAGCCAAGCTGATTTACGAGGGTGATGTTGTGAACCCGGAAACCAGAACCGTGACAGTGCGCTCTGACCTTGCAAACGATAACCGTGAGATCAAACCGGACATGCTGGTTTCCATGCTGATCCAGTCACGTCCTGAATCCAAACTGGCGCTGCCGTTGCAAAGTATCGTCAGGGAGAACGATACCACTTATGTTTACGTTCAGCTGGCACCGAACAAGTTCCGCCTGCGTGAAGTTGAGCTGGGTGCAGAGCATGACGGTATGGTGACGATTGTAAATGGTGTAGCTGAAGGTGAAGTGGTTGTGGCTGAAGGCGCATTCCATGTCAACAATGAACGTAAACGCAAAGAATTGGAGTAATGCATGATTGAATCTCTGATTCGTGCGGCGCTTAAACAGCGCCTGATTGTGATGGTGTTTGCAGTCGCGCTGATGATTGCAGGCGTATTCGCATTGCAAAGACTTTCCGTGGATGCGTTTCCGGATGTAACCAACGTGCAGGTGCAGATCGCAACGCAGGCTACCGGAAAATCACCGGAAGAAGTCGAGCGTTTTATCACCGTGCCGTTGGAAATATCCATGACCGGCTTGCCGGGCCTGACGGAAATGCGCTCACTCAACCGTAATGGCCTGTCGCTGATTACACTGGTGTTTACAGACAATACCGATGTTTATTTTGCGCGCCAGCTGGTGATGGAACGGCTGATGGAGGTGATGGAGAAAATGCCGCAGGGTGTAACGCCGATTCTTGGCCCTGTTGCAACCGGTCTGGGCGAGGTTTATCAATACACTTTGGATAAGCCAGGTGACGGTGAGAAAGAGCTTTCGGTTGAAGAGCTGACCGAACGCCGGGCGATCCAGGACTGGGTGGTCAGGCCATTGCTGCGCGGTATTTCCGGTGTGGCCGAGATCAACTCCCAAGGTGGCTATGTCAAGCAATACCAGGCGTTGGTGAACCCGGATCGCATGAACCACTATGGCCTGAAGCTGCAGGATATCTACATGGCATTGGCTAAGAACAATGCCAACAGCGGCGGCGGTGTATTGCCGCAGTTTGCAGAGCAATACCTGATCCGCGGTGTGGGCCTGATTGAAAACCTGGATGACATCCGTAATATCGTGCTTAAAGAACAGAACGGCGTGCCGGTTTTTATGCGCGATGTTGCCGAAGTCAAGCTCGGACATGAAGTCCGCGTCGGCGCGGTCATGAAAAACGGCTATACCGAGTCAGTGGGCGGCATTGTGATCATGATGCGCGCCGGTAACGCTAAAGAAGTGGTTAGCCGTGTCAAGGAGCGCGTAAAGGAAATCAACGACAAGGGCATGCTGCCTAACGGCTTGCAGATCGTGCCGTACTATGACCGCAGTGAGCTGGTGGATGCCGCGCTGTTCACGGTGACCAAGGTGCTGATCGAAGGCATCGTCCTGGTGGTATTCATCCTGTTTCTGTTTCTGGGTGATGTGCGCTCCAGCATTATCGTGGTGGCAACGTTGATACTTACGCCGTTGATCACTTTTATGGCGATGAATCATTACGGCATTTCGGCCAACCTGATGTCGCTGGGCGGCTTGGCGATTGCGATCGGCCTTATGGTCGATGGTTCTGTGGTGGTGGTTGAAAACGCCTTCCACCATCTGGGCCACAGGCAAGGCGAAAGCAAGGTGCGCGTTGTGCTGGAAGCAGCCAGTGAAGTGGCTACGCCGGTATTGTTTGGTGTAGGTATCATCATTCTGGTGTTCCTGCCGTTGATGACGCTGGAAGGCATGGAAGGCAAGATGTTTGCGCCTTTGGCATTAACGATCGCAATCGCCTTGTTCGTATCACTGGTGATTTCGCTGACCTTATCACCGGTGCTTTGCTCTTATATTCTGAAGGGCGGTTCAGGTGAAGACACCAAACTGATTCAATCGATTAAAAAACCTTACCTGAAGCTGCTTAACTGGGTGCTTGTCAATGATAAGAAAACCATTGTGACTGCAACCGCGGTGTTTGTGGTTTCCTTGATGGTGGTACCGCTGCTGGGTACTTCATTTATTCCGGAAATGAAGGAAGGGTCGATTGTTCCCGGTATTAACCGTGTGCCCAATATCTCGCTTGAAGAATCCATCAAGATGGAAAATGAAGCCATGCGGTTGATTATGGAGAAAGTGCCTGGCGTTAAATCGGCCATGTCAGGCATCGGCCGTGGCGAAAGCCCGGCTGACCCGCAGGCACAGAACGAATCCACGCCGATCATCAGCCTGAAGCCAAGGGATGAATGGCCTGAAGGCTGGACGCAGGATGACATTGCGGACAAAATGACGGAAGTGCTGTCTGAAGGCTTGCCGGGTGTGCAGATCGTGATGGCGCAGCCGATTTCAGACCGCGTGGATGAGCTGCTGACCGGCGTCAGGTCGGATGTGGCGGTTAAAGTGTTTGGTGACGACATGGCCAAGCTGAAGAGCAAAGCCGATGAGATCGCAAAGATCGCCGGTGGCGTGGCCGGTGCTGTTGACCTGCGCGTCGAGAAAGTATCCGGCCAGCAGTACCTGAACATTACGATCAACAGGCAGGCGATTGCTCGCCAGGGCATCAACGCCTCTGACATTCACGACATCATTGAAACTGCGATTGGCGGTAAGGTGGCCACCGAGATCTATGAAGGCGAGCGCAGGTTCTCCGGTGCGGTGCGTTTCCCGGATGGTTTCAGGAATGACATCGAAGCCATCGGCAATATACTCGTGACCTCACCCAATGGTTCGCGTGTCGCACTGCGTGACCTGGCCGAGATCGAAATCCGTGATGGGCCGGCGCAGATCAGCCGCGAGTTGGGCAAGCGGCGTATCGTGGTGGCCATTAACGTCAAGGATCGCGACCTGGGCGGTTTTGTTGCAGAGCTCCAGCAAACGCTGGATAAACAGCTCAAACTGCCTGACGGTTATTACCTTGAGTACGGCGGCCAGTTCCAGAATATGGAACGTGCGCTGAACCACCTGATGATTATCGTGCCGATCACCATTGCCGCGATATTCTTCCTGCTGTTCCTGCTGTTTAACTCAGTGCGTTATGCGACGATGATTATCATGATCCTGCCGTTTGCTTCCATTGGCGGTATCTTTGCGCTGCTGGTAACCGGCGAGTACCTCTCCGTGCCGGCATCCGTCGGGTTTATCGCCCTGTGGGGGATTGCCGTGCTGAATGGCGTGGTGCTGGTGTCTTATATCCGTTCATTACGTGATGAAGGCAAAGGCCAGATCGAAGCGATCGTGGAAGGCTGTAAACAAAGGTTCAGGCCGGTGATGATGACGGCAACGGTTGCCATGCTGGCATTGGTGCCGTTCCTGTTTGCAACAGGCCCGGGTTCCGAGATTCAGCGTCCATTGGCGATTGTGGTGATTGGCGGCCTGATCAGTTCTACGCTGCTCACGCTGGTCGTGGTGCCAACCTTGTACCGCAGGTTTGAAGAATCAAGAATCGAAGCATAATGCACAGAATAATAATGCATAAGATAAAGGAGTTTCTGAAATGAAAGAAATCAAAGCGGTTATACAGCCGCACCGCCTGCCAAAAATTCGTTCAGCCCTGCGTAATATCAAGGCTTTTCCGGGTATGACCGTCAGTAAAGTGGAAGGCTGCGGCCATTATGTGGCAAAACCGGCTCAGGGCATCAGGGAGGAGTTAACGGACTACAGCCCCAAGGTCCATATTGAGATCATCGTGCCGGACGAAATGCTGGAAGGTGTGCTGCAGATCATTGTAGAAGTCGGGCATACCGGGCAGGTTGGAGACGGCATTGTATGGGTAACGCCGGTAGAACGTTTTATCCGGCTATCAGAGCAGATTAAAGTGATCGATTGCTGATGATTTAACGGTAATTCGGGTAATACCAATATGGGTCATTTGCGCATGCAGCAGTTTTAATGCGTAAGTGGCCCATGTTTCAATCATCAGCATATTTATTAAAGACGTTAAAAGCCTTATACTACGACCCCTGTATTAATGGCCCCCGTAGCTCAGTGGATAGAGCATCCCCCTCCTAAGGGGAGGGTCACACGTTCGATTCGTGTCGGGGGCGCCATAAAATGAAAAGGCTGATTCCATAATGGTTTCAGCCTTTTTACTTAAGCTATTATAGTGAAATGCTTTACACTTTTTTGATTCAAAATCAGCTTTTGATTTAAATTAAGTACTTAAAACAGCTTATCTAATCTTAGCTACTCAAAATTTAATTTTTAGAAAAGTTTTCTCTTTCTTCCAGATTCTGGTGGTGTATTTCCACCAAAATATGCATTAGGCCAAACATTTCTAAATACTTGTTTTTCTGCTTCACTTATTGATCTCGAGAACTTGAGTTTAATACCGAAACTTTCTCGAATGCCAAATATTTTACCTTTGATATTTTTTCGGATTCTTGCAATATCTTCGCATTCCGCGATAAATTTACCAGGCGCTTGGCCTTTGGTAATTTTAACTAGATGGTCGTTAATTTTAATAATAAATACTGTTTTCGAGGGTTTTGCTAGATAAGCAATAATTGCAACTGCATATAAAACAATTACAGTTATAAGGATGGTATCCATTTTAACCTCATTAAGCTGGCGTTTAATATCAGCGCTATCTTTAGCGGAATTTACGTGAATGTTAAGGTTTAATATATTTTGATAATAATAAATTGCAAATCAAGGGGCAAATGATTTGTTCAGGACACATATTACAGCTGGCATTATTTAGTCAGTATTGCTTTGCCTGCGATCATTATTAACCTGCTTATATGTACCAGGTTAATTTGTAGACGACCAGTCTAATATCTAATTGAATTTACAAACTAAAGAGGTTTATATATGCAGAATTTTGATTTTTACAATCCAACCCGGATTGTTTTCGGCAAAGGTAAAGTGGCCGAACTTGATAAACTGGTTCCGGCGAATGCCAGGGTGCTGGTATTAATCGGCGGACAGAGTGCAAGGCACAATGGCACTTTGGATGAAGCCTTGAGTGCTTTGGGCGAAAGGTATGTAGAGCTGTTTGAGGGCATTGAGCCTAACCCCAGGTATGAAACGCTGGTCAAGGCCGTGGCACAGGTTAAAAAAGGTAAGCTGGATTTCCTGCTTGCAATCGGCGGTGGTTCTGTCATTGACGGCACCAAGTTTGTAGCCGCAGCTGCCTGCCAGGATAATGATGCCTGGGAGATACTGCTCACGCGCGGAAGTGATGTTAAAGAGGCCGTACCTTATGGCACTATACTGACATTGCCGGCTACCGGGTCGGAAATGAACGATGGCTCGGTGATTACGCGTGAAGAAGAAAAAGCGAAGCTGCATTTTTCAAGTGAGCATGTGTTCCCGCGGTTTTCGATTCTGGATCCGACCAAAAGCTATACCTTGCCTAAACGCCAGCTGGCGAATGGCGTGGTGGATGCCTTTACCCATACGGTTGAACAATACCTGACTTACCCGGTAGGCGCCATGGTGCAGGACAGGTTTGCCGAAGGGCTGCTGTCAACTCTGGTTGAGATTGGCCCCAAGCTGCTACAAAACCCCCGGGATTATGAATTACAGGCAAATTTCATGTGGAGTGCATCGCTGGCATTAAACGGGCTGATAGGCGCGGGTGTGCCGCAGGACTGGGCAACACACATGATAGGGCATGAAATCACTGCGTTGTATGGTCTTGACCACGCGCAGACACTGGCGGTCATACTGCCGAACATGCTGAGCGTGCGCAGGGATTCCAAACGTGAAAAGCTGCTGCAATATGCGGAACGTATCTGGAACATCGAATCAGGCACGGAAGAAGAGCGCATTGAAGCTGCCATCCGGAAAACACGTGAATTTTTTGAAAGTCTGGGCATGAAAACCCGCCTTTCAGAATATCAGATCGGTGCGGATGCGATTGCCGGTTTAATCAATAAACTTGAATCGCATCACATGGTGACGCTGGGCGAGCACCGGGACGTAGACTTGCAGGTGAGCCGCAAAGTCCTTGAAGCTTCCATTTAATATTCCTTTAATATTTTAAGCATCGCTGGATGGGCCGGCCCTATAAACAGGGTTCATGGCAAATGTCAGCACGGTAAAACGGACAAAGGGCGCTTGAGTGCCCTTTGTCCTTTTCTATACGGTGAAATTAAATAAATATCACTTGGTTTAATCTTAACTATTGTGACAAGATATGAGCCATATTGGTGATATGGTTGGTTTGTAGACTCTCGGTAAGAAATAGAACTTAAGGTGACGCAGCAAAAAGTGAAGTTAACTATTGTACTTAGAGTATTCCAGCGAGTATTCCTGCGAGCCTTTTTGCGGCTGGCACTGCTGTCTGGTTTCGGTATTGCTGCATCCGGCGCCGCATGCGCAACCGAAAAAATCACATTACAGCTGAAATGGCATCACCAATTTCAGTTCGCTGGCTATTATGCAGCGCAGAGCCAGGGTTTTTACCGGCAGGAAAACCTGGATGTGAACATTGTCGAGGGTGGCCAGGGTGTGTCTGCGCTCCAGCAGGTGCTTTCAGGCGACGCACAATATGGCATTGCTGATTCTGATGTTTTAATGTCGCGCGTCAATGGGAAGCCGGTCGTAGCGATCGCGTCAATTTTCCAGCACTCGCCTTATGTGCTGCTGAGCCTGAGCGAGAAAAACATCAACAGCCCGCAGGACCTTATCGGCAAGCGCATCATGCTTTCCAACAATCAAGGTGCAACCCAGTTTAAAGCCATGATGAATAAGGCGGGTATTGGCCTTGAGCGCGTGACGCTGCTGCCGCACACATGGAAGCTGCAAGACCTGATCAAGGGGAATGTAGATGTCATTTCGGCCTATGCCACGGCTGAGCCCGCCCAGCTTGAGGCGATGGGGTATCACCCTTCGATATTAAGCACCCAGAAGTATGGCATTGATTTTTACGGTGATGTCCTGTTTACCAACGAACGTGAGATCACCGCGCATCCCGAGCGTGTAGATGCATTTTTACGCGCTACCAAAAAAGGCTGGGCTTATGCATTTGAACACCGTGAGGAAATCGCCAGGCTGATTGCCGGCATGCCCGGTGTTTCCGAACACGGAATCACCTATGACATCCTGCTTAAAGAAGCCGGCATTATGGAGCCATATGTGCTTTCCGATGTTGTCGAGTTCGGCCACATGAATGTAGAGCGCTGGGAGAGTATTGCCAAGACGCTGGCCATACTTGGGATTATTCCGGCTGATTACAATCTCGCAGGTTTTATTTACAGCAGCAGTGTTTTAGAGCACAGGATTATTCGCTGGATTACCTTTGCCGCAGTTTCGGTATTGATATTGCTGGGGCTGGTTTTTACCTGGAACCTGCAAATCCGGCGCAATGTGAGAAGCCGTACTATTGCACTCCAGGACGAAATCGAGCGGCGCGAACGTGCCGAAAACCTGCTTAAAATAGCCGGCAGCGCTGCGCACCTGGGGGGCTGGATCATGGATATCGAAAGCAGAAAAGTGACATGGTCAGATGAAGTGGCAGCAATTCATGACATGCCTGCCGGCCATTCGCCTACTATTCAGGAGGGGGTTTCATTTTTTGTACCGGAGCACCAGCTGAAAATACAGACTGCGGTCAGTCATTGCATTCAGAGCGGTACGCCTTATGACCTTGAGCTGGAAAAAATAACTGCCAAAGGAAAGCGTATCTGGGTACGCACCATAGGCCAGGCAGTGCGGGATGCGGATGGCACGATTGTACGGTTGCAGGGGGCGTTCCAGGACATTTCTGAGCGCAAGCGTCTGGAAGCGTTCAAGGCAGGCCAGAACGCCATTCTTGAACGTATTGCAGCGAACGCGCCATTGACGGAAGTGCTGCATGCCGCCGTGAAGCTGATCGAATCGCAGTTCCCGAAGTGCATGTGCGCCATCATGCTCATCAGCAGTGATGGGCGTCATTTGAGCAAAGGTGCTGCGATCAAGCTCCCTGATGCTTACATGCAGAGTCTGGAAGGGCTGGAAATCGGCAGCAAAAACGGTTCATGCGGCGCGGCTGCTTATCAGAAGCGGCGGGTTATTGTCGCGGATATTGAACATGACCCGTTCTGGGATAATTACAGGGCAGATGCGATGCAATATGGTTTGCGCGCCTGCTGGTCATCTCCCATCCTGTCAAGCAATCACGCCGTGATCGGTACCTTTGCGGTCTATCATGGGGAGCCGTATATTCCGGGCGATGAAGAGCTGGAACTCGTGGATGCATGTTCGCACATCCTGGGCATTGCCATTGAGCGCCATAATTCACAGGCACACCTGAGATTGCTGGAAAGCGGGATTTCAAGGCTGAATGACATCGTGATGATTACGGAATCGGCGTCGACCGACGATCTGGGGCACCGCATCATATTCGTCAATGAAGCATTCGAGAGCATCACCGGCTTCAGCCGCGAGGACGTGATCGGCAAGTCGTCAAGTATCCTGTATGGCAAGAATACGCAGAAAGAAGAGCTGCAGAAAATAAGCCAGACCCTTGGCGACTGGCGGCCGGTGCATACAGAAGTGATCCACTATAAGAAATCCGGCGAGGAAATCTGGCTGGAACTGGATATTGTGCCCATCAGCGATGTGGTCGGCCTGAGCACGCATTGGGTGGCGGTGATGCGGGACATCACGCAGCGCAAGCAGACCGAGATGAAGATCCAGCAGCTTGCGTTTTATGATTCAATGACCGGTTTGCCGAATCGCCAGCTGCTGATTGACCGCCTCAAGCAGCGCTTGACCTCAAGCTTGCGCAGCCATCATTCCGGCGCAGTACTGTTTATCGACCTCGATAATTTCAAATCCCTCAATGACACCCATGGCCATGATGTAGGAGATATGCTGCTGGTTGAAGTCGCCCGGCGTATCGTGAAATGTGTGCGTGACAGTGATACCGTTGGTCGCCTTGGCGGGGATGAGTTCGTCGTGATTATCAATGAGCTGGATGAAAACCTGAGGGAAGCGGCAGTACAGGCCAGCACGGTGTGCGAAAAGATTCTGCTGAGTTTTAAAGCGCCTTTCCGGCTCAATAGTTATGTACACCACACCACGCCAAGCATAGGCGTTACGCTGTTCAACCATGATACGCCTACCTCTGTAGACGAACTGCTAAGGCGTGCCGACCTGGCCATGTACAAAGCCAAAGATTCCGGGCGCAATACATTCAGCTTTTTTGACCCGCAGATGGAGGCGCTTGTCCGTGAACGGGTTGCACTGGAGGCTGACTTGCATATGGGTATCCTTTACGGGCAGTTCGTGCTGTATTTCCAGCCCCAGCTGAATCAGGAACGGCATATCGTCGGTGCCGAAGCGCTGTTGCGCTGGAATCATCCGCACCGCGGCCTGGTGATGCCGGGATATTTCATTCAGCTGGCAGAGGATACCGGTCTGATTCTGCAGATAGGCGACTGGGTATTGGACAGCGCATGCAGGCAGTTGCTGTCATGGGCGAATAAGCCGCATACCGCAAACCTGGTGCTGTCGGTTAACGTCAGCCCCCGCCAGTATCTGCAGGTTGATTTTGTTGACAAGCTCACCCAGCTGATCGATCGAACCGGGGTGGATCCATCCAAGCTGAAATTAGAGCTGACCGAAAGCATGCTGGTGGAAAATATCGAAGACATCATCGCAAAAATGACGGTGCTTAAAGCCAAAGGGCTAGGCTTCTCGCTGGATGACTTCGGTACCGGGTATTCCTCGCTGTCGTATCTCAAGCGCCTGCCGCTGGATCAGCTGAAGATAGATCAGTCATTCGTGCGGGATGTCATGATCGACAGCAACGATGCCAGCATCGTGAACACCATCATCACCCTCGGCCTGAGCCTGGGGCTGGAAGTGCTGGCGGAAGGCGTGGAAACCGAGGCGCAGATGCAGTTCCTGTCAGGCCATGGTTGCCGGGCATTCCAGGGCTATCTGTTCAGCAAGCCGGTGCCGATTGATGATTTTGAATTGCTGGTTGCAGGGAATCATGCTGGAAATACAGATTATGTTCCTGCGCAGGTTTGATTGATTGCAGCCAGCATCATGAATGCCATGGGTTGGGTGGTGGCATTCAGCCCATGGCGGCAGTTCAAGGTTTATTTTTCTACAAAGGCGCGTTCAATCACATAATCCCCCGGGTCTCCGATGCGCAGCGATACTTTGAATCCACGGGCATCCAGCAGTGCTTCCGTATCGGCAAGCATTTGCGGGCTGCCGCATATCATCGCCTTGTCGTTCTCAGGGTTCAGCGGTGGCAATCCGATATCTTCAAACAGCTTGCCGGAATTGATCAGGTCGGTGAGCCGACCCTGGTTGCGGAACGGCTCCCTGGTGACTGTAGGGTAGTAAATCAATTTACTCCGGACTTCTTCACCAAAGAACTCATTGTTGGGCAGTGTATTTTCAATAAAATCGGCATAGGCGAGCTCACTGAGCTGGCGAACCCCGTGTATCAATACCACTTTTTCAAAGCGGTCGTAGACTTCAATGTCCTGGATCAGGCTCATGAAAGGTGCGAGACCGGTACCGGTGGATAATAAATAAAGGTTTTTGGCAGGCTTCAGGTCATGGATCACCAGGGTGCCGGTAGGTTTCCTGCTCACCAGCAACTCGTCACCTGGCTGCAGGTGCTGCAGGCGCGAGGTCAGGGGGCCATTGGGAACCTTGATGCTGAAGAACTCCAGATGCTCTTCATAGTTGGGGCTGGCAATGCTGTAGGCGCGTGTAAGGGGGCGTCCGTCAACCTCCAGTCCTATCATCACGAATAGGCCAGGGTCACGCGTGGTCTTGAAGCTGAACAGGC
>Ga0123388_1067380_pt1 | contig 16707 bp, 17 predicted proteins | sample T0HHNO3metaT_FD_89916 | JGI IMG/M metagenome (GOLD analysis project Ga0123388, IMG submission 89916) | Methane-oxidizing artificial microbial communities from Washington, USA to study methane cycling - T0-HHNO3 metaT (Metagenome... | ecosystem: Engineered > Modeled > Simulated communities...
ATACATCAATGCGCACACGCAAACAGCGGCGAGTTCGCCTCCACTAAAATTCTCAGCCACCTTGAGCAGCAGACTCACGTAATGACCTTGAGGATCGAGATGGAGTCTGCCGACGAGTGTTTCTGCTAAATCATAGGCATTAAGATGAAAGTCCAAAATAAAAACGAGCAGGGCAACCAACATGAGCATGGCCTTACCGCCCTCAAACAATGCAATCACTCGAATGCCTAACCTATTTGCAAGTTTCAACCTAACCCCTTTACCGAATTCGACTCTAGCCGCGTTCATCTTAAATTAGAACCAGCTATAACGATAGCTGCGTCTGAAGAAATCCCAACTCCCACGCCAAACCAACATAACGGCAAACGATTGCCACCGGAGATTACCATCGTATCAGCTAGCCCGTGATTAATTGCCTACGGCTCAAGACGTGTGACTATGGGCAGGATTTGGGAGTGCGGGTGGGTGAGTCATCAGATCCATCGAGTGAATCTGACCTTACAAATACTTTTAGAATCTGAGGAAACAAAATAATAGGTAAGAAGATTATGAAATTAATCACAGAAGCTAAATATTGGTTTTGCAAAGACTGCATTCTTTCAATCATTTCAGCTTTGGAGTATCCAGGCACTACAGCACCAAATGCCCTCACTTCAATAACAATGTCTTCATTCCAAATCGCATTTCCACGGTTTGGTGCAAAAACCAACTCAACTGGCGCTTTTCCATCATCAACCATCTGAAGCGCTGAATTTCGGTGTAATCCTGAGTGGCATCCAAACCAAATCATCTGTTCGCATAAAGCCTTACCATTAAAGAGATGGTATGAACCGTTTCGAGATCCAGAAAGTTTTAAACTACCAGACTTTACATAAGTGTTGCGCAGATCCAATTTAACCTCTGGAACGTAACAAATCCATAATAGTAATATTGTCCACCCGAGCTTTTGAGCGAGTATTTTGTTATTCATATTCTCTCTTGGCACCTCTAAAATTAATCAAGGTTTTTAAGCAAGCTATATTTATTCAGTTACATTAAAATGAATTGGAACTACCTTCTCCAAAACAAAAAAGACCCAAGGCGTTAACCTTGAGTCTCTCTATAAATGGTGGCCCCTCTGAGAGTAGCTCTCATCCTGAGACTACTTGAACGAATAATTAGCCGTCAACATGACTGTGAGTGGATCACCTGGATAACACTGGCTAATGCTGGCACAGCCTGCAATGTACTTCTTATTTGCAAGATTTCTGGCATTGAGTGCAAACCGCCATGAGGCCGTATTGTAATAAACAGCAGCATCAAACAAAGTATAAGATGGCACGTCAAAAGTGTTTTGCGTATCCCCTGCTTGCTCTCCAATATGTCTTGCACCAGCCCCAAAGCCTAAGCCCTGCGCCCAGCTAGTTAAATCATAACGCAACCATACATTAGCCATATTCTTGGCGACGAGGATGGGTCTTTTACCCAAGGTATTGGTTGTGCTCTTAGTGATTTCTGCATCAATGTATGAGTACGTCGCCACCAAATTCAATCGATCTGTTAATTGACCAGTTGTTTCAAACTCAAATCCTTTATGTTGTTGCTCACCCGTTTGTATGCTAAAACCGGGGTTGCTAGGATCAGTGGTAGTTACATTCTGTCTCTTTAAGTCATATACCGCGAAAGTGGTACCGAACTTATGATCTGGGGATTCGTATTTAATCCCGGCTTCGTGCTGCTCACCAGTTTCGGGTTTGAATGGAGAGCCATCTGCTGTGTTCCCTGTTAAGGGTAAAAATGACTCGCTAACACTGATGTAAGGTGACCAACCATTATCGAATGCATACAGTACACCTGCCTTACCTGTCGTTTTGGATGGATCAGCTTTGGTACGGCTGTTGTTGATTCGCGTTTGAACCAAATCTGTCTCATCGTGACGTACGCCAAGTTGCAGATTCCACCCATCACCAAATTTAATGAGGTCTTGGAGATATAAACCAGACTGCCTGGCCATATCACTCCCTGTACTACCGGCAACGACCACAGGTGCGCCAATCACTGCGGCACCATAGTTTGGTTGATATAGGTTAAGCGCGGTCAGGCTACGGTTAATGAAAGTTCGATCCATGTTGTAGTGCAGAATATCTGCACCTATTAACAGGTCATGTTTCAATCCCAAAGTGTTGAAATGGGCTGCCAACTGGTTATCAATCGTCCACATTTGAGCAGATAAATTTCGCACATTCAAACGACGTTGATAGTTACGCTTATTTGCCGTTAACCCATTGGTAGTATCAGTAAAAGCACCATCCACATTGAAAGTGTTGTATCTGACATTTTGCTTAAAGGTAAAAGTGTCGTTGAAAATATGAGAAAACTCATAACCAAATAATGAAATTTCGGTTTCGTACTTATCGACACCAGGTACACCTACAAAACGACTGAAAGGGATATTACCGTTCGGGTTAGAAAGAACAGTGCCTTCTGCTGGCAAGCCACGCACAGGTACATAACGACTTTTTTGATAGCTCGTGAGTAAAGTAATGCTGGTGCGGTCACCCATATCCCATGTTAATGATGGCGCAATATAAGTACGGCTACGGTCGACAAAATCCACCTGATCATTGCTTTCTGAAGTCAAGGCAACTAAGCGGTAACGTAACGTTCCATCCTTGTTCAAAGAATCAGAGAAATCAGCCGTCCATTGCTGCTGATCATAATTCCCTAGTGTCAGCCCTATGGTTGCCAATGGCTGATCCGTCGGGCGCTTACTCACAACGTTCGCAAAACCACCCGGGCCAGTTTGACCGTATAACACTGAAGCCGGACCCTTCATGACCTCTACACGCTCAAAGCCAAATGGCTCAGACTGCACCCACGCGGTGTCGTAAAACATTCGCATACCGTCACGCAATACATAGTCGCTTTGAACAAATCCTCTGATAGAGAAATCATCAAGACCTCGTCTACCTCTTTGTCCGGCATCAACACCAGCAACAAACTTGAGCGTATCTGCTAGGGTTTGAGCGCCTTGGTCTCGTACTTGCTCGCTAGAAACGACTGAGATTGATTGTGCGGTTTCATTAATTGGCGTATCTGATTTGGTAGCGGTACGTGCCTGGGAGGCTTTGTACTTATGGATAGGCCCAGTTGCAGACTCCTTAACCCTCTCGGTAGTCACAGCCACCTCAGGAAGGGTGTCAATTTGATTATTAATATCTTGAGCTAAGGAATTGATGAATGGATAGGACAACATCACCGCTAAAAATGAAGCGGGTTTAATTTTCATTTGGTAACTTTCGTGCGGGGTTAAATGTTAACGATTCTCATTATCAAAATTATAACATTGAAGGTACAATAAATGACCTGATTAGCATTGGCAAAGTATTATTTTCGGTAAAGAGCCAGTGATCACTTTGCATCCCCAGACTCTTCACGATTCAATTGCTGATACTTATTTCCCGTGGACGATACTTAATGAATGTACGACAATTCATCCTTAGCTCTTAACAAAGCCCCCCTCCAATAACTGCCAGATACCCCTATACCAGAATGACTTCTACGATTACCCGCAAGGCAAAATCTCTACCCCCCAAACCGAATACAAGATCTCGCCGTAGTACGTTCTTAAAATGGTTGCGTGACATCCATGGCTGGCTAGGTCTTTGGGGTGCCGTTCTGGGTCTGCTGTTTGGTGCTACAGGCATCATTCATAATCACCGCACAGTATTGAAGATTGATTTGGAAAAACCACAATCAAATGAGATTCAAATAGCTGTGCCTGATGCAGCTAAGAAAAGCCCTAAAGCGATGGCTATCTGGCTACGCAAAGAGTTATCCATGGACAGAGAGCCTCGCATCAAAAAAGACCAGGCGGAAACTGTGTCATGGAACGGCCAAGACGTAAAGCAGCCAGAACATTGGGACATACGGTTTGTTGCACCTCAATATAAAGTCATTAGCGATTATTGGGTCGGGTCTAATATGGTGAAAATCAAACGTACAGATGAAACATGGGTAGGTGCAATTGATAACTTCCACCGCGCTAATGGCGCAGGTGTAGGCTGGGTTTTATTAGCTGACAGTATTGGTGGAAGTATGATCCTGCTTTCTCTAACAGGCGTATTGCTGTGGACCGAGCTGAATCGACGTAAAACTGTGGGCGCAATCATCTTCGTGGCGTCCATCGCTGGCATGTTATTAATAGGCTTCAAAACTATGTTTGCATAACACTCACCAATACTCTGAAGTCCAAATTACCACAAAACAAAAAAGACCCAAGGCGTTAACCTTGAGTCTCTCTATAAATGGTGGCCCCTCTGTGAGTCGAACACAGCACCAACGGATTATGAGGGAAAGCTAATCAGGGAAACTTCTTAAATGTATTTGTCTTACCAGTTTTTTTGTTTTTCAAAACCAGTTCATTTCTTTCAAAAGAGATGACTTCATCTTCGTCTTTCTTGTCATCATCTGATAGCTGTGGATTACTGTACATATAGGCCCAAAAGATTTTCTTATCACTCACATACCAATTGCCAGTACCGACAAAAATAAGCTTACCCTCGACTGAAACCTCAGCTTTGAAATTGAGATATTGATCCATATTCATTTTTGCATTCACTGATTGCCCATTAGGTAGCGTAGAGTCTGAAGCCCAAGTCCCGATATAACCATCCTCCTCCCGCCTATCAGCTTGAGGAACCGTTGCTGGGTCTGCTATCTTTGCTGTTCGAAAAATGCTCACCACCTCTTTTAAAATCGCATCAGTATCAGGACTTTTCTGGTATTCGTTGATCATTGCGCCATAAGCCTCTTTACCATCTGTCAAATGCACGCCTATCATCGCTTTAGGATTGTCAGGAGTTGGGCTATATAACAATTCAACGGCAGTAGCTTTCAATTTACCTTTTGTATTAAAGCCACCGCTGCCTTTTGACTTCGCATCGTTGTAAGCGGTTTTAATATCTCGATAAAACCCTTGCATATACACTTTAGGATCCAAGTAATCCTTAGGTAACTTATTAACAAGAATTGTGTATTGCAATTCGTCACCATTCCATATGGCGATGTACTTTACTGTTTTATCGATAGCCGGGATAACTTGATAAGTAATATCAAGGCCTTCGGGAAAATCAAAATCTTCTGAAAAATCAAACTCAAGCCCGGCAGGTACTACCAATGAACCTGCCATACACACGATGGAAAAGTTTAAAACCAAGAGAGTGGCTATTAAGTGAGTGATAGTTTTATAGAGGCGCATTGATAAATTCTTTTAAATATTATTGAACAGAAAGGATAAACACATTCAAGAATAGGAATAATTCTCATTTATAATTATTATACGTAAATCATGTCCATTGTCGGTTATTCCGCTCAACAAGTTTTGAATGCTTTTTATGTAACCCGTCGCGGATGGTTACCCGCCAATAAAAACAACATTTAGTATGAGCCAATATCTTAAGTGCATCTTATTTCTAGCCTGTTTTTCCCTATCCAGCCACAGCCTTGCAGAAGAGGAAACTGGTGTCTGGCTAATAGACAAAAATGGTTGCAAAGCATATTTGGTAGGTGCAGAGCCTAGTGACACTCTGTTATGGGATGGCGATTGCATCGATGGCTATATCAGTGGCAAGGGGACTGCAATGCTTCGCAGTCATGGAAAACTATCCCTTACGATGAAAGCCTCCTTTTATAAGGGTCAAGCAGAGGGACACGCTATCGTTGAATATGCGGATGGTGCTAAATATGAAGGCACACTAGTCCATGGAGTGGAAGACGGCAGTGGCCGCCGCACTTGGCCTAATGGCGTTGTATATTCGGGACTCTTTTCAAAAGGTGAGATTCCAGCTAACAGGTTTAAGCAAGCAGACTATGTGGAAAAACCAGCCGCCAGCTTCCCAGAAGTCATGTCCTACTATGGACATAAAGGGAAAATCATATTACGAGCAAACATAGATCAAACAGGTAGAGTTACTGAATTAAAAGTAGATCAATCCCATCACCCCGCATTCGAGAAAGCAGCGATCAAAGCGATTCTAAAAGCCAAATTTTCACCAAGAAAACTAGATAACCAAGCAATCCCTGCTTGGGTTCAGGTACCGTTTACTTTCACATTTAAAGGAGATTTCAAAAAACAAGCCACATCTACATATCGCTCTGAATTAGAGGATCGATCTGATCCAGAAGTCACGGAGCCCGTTCAATACAAAGTCGTTGCCCCCGTAGTCTACCCCTTTGAGCTTTACCAACAATCAGTTGATGGTTCGGCAACAATCACCGCAACAATCAATCCAGCTGGGGAACCAAGTAATGTCAAAGTAATAAAGGCAACTCATGAAGCATTTGGACGGGCGACAAAAGCCATGATCGAATCTTCACTATTCACCCCAGCCTACAAAGACAACGCACCCATATGGTCATCGTTTACCTTTGAACAAACATTCACCAAACTTGGACGTGATGTCGTCATCAGTGAAAATACGTTACAACTACTGGATGAGCTAAACTCGAAAACACCAGATATCCATAAAATGCAGGAATTGGATAAAAAACTAAACCCACTTTACGCTCCTCGTCCGGTATTTCCGGCTGAATATCGTGCTAAGGATGCCTCACAAAGGGTGCTAGTCGAGTTCTATGTTGATAAGCAAGGAGAGGTTCAACTACCGCACATCATCAAAGCAGACAATGAAGATTTAGCTTGGATTGCTTTATCTACGGTTTCCAGATGGTTGTTTGAACCGCCAACAATCAAAGGTAAACCTGTGGATGTCGTTGCCAAGATCCCAGTGGTTTTCGAGATTGATGCCGTAGAATAGGTAAATAACAACTACTCACCCAAAAACAAAAAAGACCCAAGGCGCTAACCTTGAGTCTCTCTATGAAATAGTGGCAACTCTGTGAGTCAAACACGACACTAATGGATTAGGATAATTTGAACCTAAGTTTCATTTATTACCACCAAGCTTTGGTTGGCATTCATTGGGGGTATCAGTTAACTCACACAAACCAATAGGGAAAAAGGACTGAAGTAACTCACCCAAAACTTGTGGAGTGATAGGCTGTGATTTAGGCTCAAATGACGCAACACGTTGCATACGCTGAATGACATACATGTCATTAGCTCCCTTAAGCACAATATACACACCTATTTCACCTTCTCCAGCTTTCATCCCCCCAAGGTCATTTGGCAATTTACCGCAACCTAGTACTGCCACATGACCGCGAACCTCACCGAATGCCACATCCCCACCAGAAGCGACTACTGAATTGCCAGGGCAAACAGACTCTTTTTGTCCGGCCATTTTGCCAATTAGAGCTTTAGGCGTTGCATTTGCATTTTGTGCCAGATTCTTGAAACCAGTAACTGTAATAAGCTCTGTCCAATTGGCGGGGGTTTGGCCATCTAAAGCATAATTTAGACTAAAAAGCATTCCTTCAGGACGATTTGCTTTTCCAGAATTAACCAGCTTCCATCCACTAGGCAAGCCATGCACTAAATTCTGGCTGAATATCGGAGTAGAAACGATTGTGCTATATGAAGACACACTCGGGCTTTCCTCTGAGTGGGCTGGACAAGAAATAATAAAGGCTGATACCAATACAAAGAGAAGCGCTTTAATTAGATGCATAATGCTTTTAATTAACCTTTAACAGTATAAGTAGAACAAAAGACGCTCAAATATATCCAGCTTTTTTAAGTCTACTAGTGAAGTCACTGGTGAATGCAGTTAATGGTGTTTGAGACCCTTCGAAATTCTTTCCTAGTAACGTATAACTCTGCTCCATGCCTTTACCAAGAGTGACTGTTTCACCTTGATTATTCCTGCCATACTGCAAAGATGAATATGCCAAGATCAGGTTAATAGTATTCTCTGTGGCATTTTTGACATGTACGATTTTGACTCGTATGAGGCCATCCCGCTTATTCTGGGCAATTAACTGTGCAACTAAGGTTTGGGAGTCAAGATTAGAGTTTGAATTGATAAACAATTGAGTTTTAACATGACGTTTATCCAAGTCTGCATACAAGGCTTCTGCAAGCTTTTGAGATGTTATGAACCAAGTGGACGAGGCTTTTATATCTTTGGGATCATCGTAGCGTGGATTGAAGCCCTCGCCAGCCACGATGAGAATCCCCTGCTTGTTCAAATTAGGATCACCTGGACTGTCATCAATAGATGCACAACCAGCAGTGAGTAACATCGTAGTTAACAAAACTACGCCCCATATCATTCGACTAACTTTCACATCCACCCCTTTAATTTTTGTTATTTAGTTGAAGTATTGTCCAAGAAAGTTATTACAGTCAACTACAAGATCGCACGCCCGATCAATATTATAGTCAACGACTCTCACCGAGATCACCGTCGTATCGACCGGCCGCTGATTGCTTGGCTATAACTCAAGGCGAGTGACTATGAGCAGCGTTTGAGGCTGCGAGTGGGCGGATTTCGAAGAGAGTAAAGCTCAGTAGTTGCGACTTGACGAACTGACGAAACCGACGCTGCCCAGCTAGCAGCGCATCGAAAGGCGACGAGTCGTCGAGTAGTTCGGTTACTCGATTAGATTTGAATAGTATCATTGATTATTATTTGTCATTTTTGCTATACAAAAGTCGATAAATTGCCTTATCCGTATAGGTATTTTTGTTCTCTCTGAGTAGTACATATATATCCCTAATCTAGGCACCCAACCATCTGGGATAATTTGAATTAATTCTCCAGTCTCTAGTTCTTCTTTGATCAAATACTCGCTTAGCTGTCCGATTCCTATGCCGCGTTTAACTGCTTCAATTTCTGCCTCAATGTTATTAAATCTAGCGACAGATGGAACATGTATGTAGCTCACTTCTCCATTCACATTGATTTCCCAAGGAAGCTCTTTCCCCGTTTGAGGATGTAAAAATCCAGTGCATCGATGCCCCTGAATGCCATTCAAGTCGACAGGCACACCATATTTCTGAATATATTGTGGTGATGCGCAAATCACAGAAACAATGTCACCTAACTTTCTTGAAAGGACATTTTTATCTGGAGATTGACCAGTTCTGAAACCTATATCGATTCTCAGGGTAACGATGTCTACAAAATCATCGCTAAGCATCAGATCAAAATGAACATCCGGATTTACTGACTGAAATTCATCTATCAAGGGTAATAGAATTCGATTCCCAAAAGCCAGTGGAGCGGCCAGCCTAATCATCCCACCCATACCTTGCTTACTTTCTTCAAGACCAACTATAGCATCTGTTAAAAGCTGCATACCTTGATTGGCATTTTGAAAAAGCCTTTCACCATCTTCCGTCAGGCTTAAGTGCCTGGTTGATCGATGCAGTAATTTCAATCCAAGGTGCATTTCAAGTTGTTTTACGGCTTTGCTCACCGCCTGTGGAGACACTCCCTGATCAATAGCAGCCTTTCTAAAACTCATGGCATTGGCTACGGCAAGGAACATAGTTAAAGGTCTGATCATCTGCATATAGGCAACTATAGGTTGATAATAAAACAATTATATTGAATATTTTATTACTTTTTAATAGTAATTAATATGACCTCCATGTTCTGCATGTCGCGGTTCATTTAATTAAAGGAGATAGTCATGAGCACTCATTCAAAAGTATGGTTTATCACTGGTGCATCAAGAGGTTTTGGCGCTTTGATCGCAAAAGATGCATTGGATCGTGGCGATAAAGTCATCGCAACTGCACGCAATCCAAAAACAGTCATTGATGCATTGGGTAACCACCCAAATCTGCTTGCTTTAAAACTTGATGTTACAGATGAGGCTGCTTCCATTCAGGCCGCAAAAGATGCGATTGCACAATTCTCACAAATTGACATTCTTGTGAACAATGCGGGTTATGGTTTGCTGGGTGCCGTTGAAGAGTCTGGCGACAAAGAAGTAAAAGACCTGTTCAATACCAATGTATTCGGCTTACTAAGCGTGATTCGTGCGGTAGTGCCTTATATGCGCGAAAACAAAAGCGGCCACATCATTAATATTTCCTCAATCGGCGGTTATGCCTCTTATCCAGGATGGGGAGTCTACTGCGCGACTAAGTTTGCAGTGGAAGCTTTGACTGAGTCACTGGCATATGAGCTGCAACCTTTCGGGATCAAGGCGACAACAGTTGAACCAGGCTTCTTCCGTACCGACTTTCTGGACAGTACCTCCCTGGTTTCCACCGAAAAATCATTCCCGGAATATGCTGAAACAGTGGGAGCAATGCGTGAGTTTGCTGCATCAGCTAATCATGCCCAGCCAGGTGATCCTACTAAGTTATCAAAAGCAATCCTGAAATTAGTAGATAGTGAGAATCCTCCTTTGAGACTACCACTGGGTTCAGACACTGTTCACAAGATCAGTGAGAAAAATCAATTCGTTCAAAAAGAGTTGGACGCATGGAAAGACCTGGCTGTTTCTACTGACTATGTTTAAGTCACCCCAGTCTCCAGCACACTTGTGCTGGGGATTGATAAGCGACCTACTAAGAATATATGAATGAAAGGATGAATCATGAAAAAGACTTTACTCATTATTGGCTCTGGACCTGGCATTGGTTTAGCCACGGCTCAACGTTTTGCAGGTGAAGATTATGAAATCGTCCTATCCTCACGCAATCTTCAAAACCTGCACGCTCAGTCTGCAAAATTAAGTAGATTCGGAATACAGGCAACACTTGAAGTTGCGGATGCGAATGATCCAGCACAAATTGATCACTTGGTCAGTCGCTTGGCAAAAGACACTCGTCTGACTATTTTATATAACGCTGGAGTGCTTCGTTATGATGAAGCCGGAAATCTCAAACCTATGACATTGACCGATCACTCCAGAGAACAACTGGAGTCAGATATCAATATCAATTTGACGAGTGCTCTGGTTGCGGTGCGTGCCGCTGAAATTGGTATGTCGCTTAAGAATGAAGGTTCAATTTTCATCACAGGTGGCAGCTTTGGCATCAATCCATCTCCAGACTTTCTACCTATCAGTATCGGCAAAGCTGGCATTCGTGCGCTCACACAAGGCATGTTTGCACCACTTAAAGCTAAAGGAATCCACATTGGCACTATAACGGTTAGCAAGCTTATTGCCTCAGACTCGCCAGAATCCCGGGATGTAGCTGACATATTCTGGGAAATGGAATCCACTCCAAAAGAGGCATGGGTTTGGGAACGAGTTTACGGTTAGTAGAGACAGGACGAATATCATGAAAGCGCTGATTATTATTGCTCATCCTGAACCTAAAAGTATGAACCACTCCATGATGAACGTGATGGTTGAACGATTGAAGTTTCATGGCTGGACAGTAGAGATATCTGATCTTTATGCTGAAGATTTCACAATGTCACCTTATCCCAGTGACTTCAATCAGCTCAAAAATCCATTGAGGTTCTCTTTGGCACATGAACAACTCAATGCAAGCTTAACCAGCAACTATCAGCGAGAAATACAAGATCAGCAAAGACGTCTGAAAGAAGCAGATTTGGTCATCTTTCAATTTCCGCTTTGGTGGTATTCGATTCCAGCAATACTAAAAGGTTGGGTAGAAAGAGTTTTGGGTAATGGCTTTGCTTATGACGATGAGCACGTGTTTGAAAATGGCTTGCTCAAGGGAAAACGAGCAATGCTTTCTTTGACAACTGGCGCTACAAACGAAGAACTCATAGCTGATAGTCAATACACGGGCTCAATTGAGCAAATGCTGAAGCCTTTCATTGGTGGGGTTCTGAAGTTTTGCGGGATAGATTGGGTTACGACTTTTTTAGCGCCTGCTGTTAGCCGAATGAACAACAATGATGTTAAGCAAATGTTCAAAAATCTGAGTTTAGAAATCGACCAGGTAGTAAGTGGCTATCCAGGTGGAAGTTCGACTGAGCTTTCTAAAGCCACTGCAATTGAAATGATATAAAGGACTAAACATGAAAAAGAAATTAACGTTGGTTGCATTCATTTATGCTAAACCAGAGTGCACAGACGAATTGGCCAATAAGTTGAAATCACTGATTGATCTTAGTAGATCAGAACCGGGATGTATAAATTATGATTTACACCAATCATCTGATGATCCTACTCTATTTGTAATGTATGAGAATTGGCATGATCGTAGCGACTTGGACCTGCACTTTGAAATGCCATACATGCAGGAAATGATGAAAACTCTGCCTAATTTACTCCGCGCCCCTTTGGAATTGCACTATTTGGATATGTTATCAAAGTCAATAAAGTTTGAATAAAAAGAAACAAGTATTGGCTTATGTTTCCGAGGAAACTACCATAATGGTTTCCATGGAAACATAAACTTATTATGCAAGACCCTATTCCCAGCTCGCTTGAAGAACATATTGGATTTTGGCTGCGCTTTGTATCCAATCAAGTCTCATGTCGCTTTGAACAACAGTTGGCTCTACACGATATTTCTGTGACTGAGTGGGTAGCCATGCGAACCTTATTCAACTCCAATGCTGCGACTCACTCATCGCTGATTGATGCACTTGGAATGACTAAAGGTGCTGCGTCCAAAATTATTTCAAAGCTAGAAGTTAAAGGCTTAGCAAAAAGAGAACAAGCTCAAGACAGCTTACGCGAACAGGTACTGTGCTTAACTGAAAGAGGTAAGGAGTTGGTACCTACCTTAGCGACCACCGCAGATGAAAATGACAAATATTTCTTCGGGCATCTTTCTGTTTCAAGTCGTGAGGACTTAAAAAAGCTTATGAAGGAATTAGTCACTTTGCATCAATTAAAAGAGATTCCAACCAAGTAAAAATATTAAAGGAGCTAGTAATGAATCAGGCAGCCGAATCAGTTATCCGCCAAACATTAGAGGCCTCTAATCAAGGTCGTATCCATTTTGGTCAGGTTATCCAACATCTTACTAGTGCAGGCGTTGAGTCTTATGCCGTGGATTATCGTGGGGGCCGTATTGCTTATTACATGCCAAGTGGTGAAACACTTAGATTGAAATTGGATCTGCCAGATATTCAGATAGCCTCAGACTTTAGTGCGGTTGGTATCAAAGATGCTATAGCAGGTGCGCAACGTGGCGAAGTGATGTACCCAGAATTTAAAAGACTCTCACAAGAGTCAGGGTGCATTGGGTATACGGTCTGGATTACAGGTCAGCATGTGACTTATTACGGGCGCAAAGGTGAGATGCATATTGAGCGGTTTCCAGATAGCTCAAGTGATTTATTAACAGCGCCTTAACTTAAAAACTTGATACACCGTAAAACTGTCAGATCCCACGCCAAGCCGACATAACAGCAACAATTGCCCTTACGTCGGCCAGCCTGATTGGTTAGGTATGGATCAAAGCGTACGATTATGGGCAAGGGCTCCGGGTATTGGTATTTCAATCGTTACTGGTTTGCCATTAGTTGCAGTTTTGTATGTGTTCCACAGCATGAGAATTAAACCGCTCATATACAGGAAACCACCCAATGTACGTGTGAAATAGTACGGGAATTTCGCTTTCACACTCTCAACAAAAGTATAAGCCAAGGTGCCGTCAGCATTCATCGCACGCCACATCAGCCCCTCCATTACGCCCGAAATCCATAAAGCAGAGATATAAAGAACTACTCCAACAGTTGCCATCCAGAAATGCACTTCAATCGCTTTCACGCTGTACATTTGCTTCTGTCCAAATAAACGTGGAACCAGGAAATACAGGGAGCCGATAGAAATAAAACCAACCCAGCCCAGGGCACCAGAGTGCACGTGGCCTACTGTCCAGTCAGTGTAGTGGGATAACGCGTTTACAGTTTTGATTGCCATCATCGGGCCTTCAAAGGTACTCATCCCATAAAAAGACAGAGCTACGATCAGGAAGCGCAAGATAGGATCTGTGCGCAGTTTGTGCCAGGCGCCGGATAAGGTCATGATACCGTTTATCATGCCGCCCCAGCTTGGTGCAAACAGAATCAGAGATAGCACCATACCGATTGATTGTGTCCAGTCTGGCAAAGCAGTGTAATGCAAGTGGTGAGGACCCGCCCACATGTACGTGAAAATCAATGCCCAGAAGTGCACGATAGACAAGCTGTAAGAGTACACAGGACGCTCAGCTTGTTTAGGCACATAGTAGTACATCATGCCTAGAAAGCCTGCAGTGAGGTAGAAGCCGATCGCGTTATGGCCATACCACCACTGCACCATCGCATCTTGTACACCTGGATAAGCAGAGTAGGATTTGAACCAGCCCGCTGGAATCATTGCACTTTCAACAATATGCAGCAATGCGAATGCAATGATGAATGCTCCATAGAACCAGTTAGCCACATAAATATGTTTAATCTTTCGATGAGAGATCGTCCCAAAAAAACTGATGGCGTAGGCAATCCAACTACCCAATATCATAAGATCAATTGGCCACTCTAGTTCGCCGTACTCTTTACCTTGGGTATACCCTAAAGGTAGGCTAATGACTGCTCCTACTAGAACCGCTTGCCATAGCCAAAAGCTGACACTGGCACTTCTATCACTGTAAAGTCTAGTTTGGCTTGTGCGTTGTACGGCATAGTATGAAGTTGCAAACAGTGCGCACCCTCCAAAACCAAAAATAACCAGGTTAGTGTGTAAAGGGCGAAGTCGCCCGAAGGAAAGCTCAGGAATACCAGATCCAATTTCTGGCCAAACTAGCAAAGATGCAATCAGCACACCAACTGCCGTACCTATTACTCCCCAGACTATCGCCATAATCGTAAATTGACGAACGATTTTATCGTTAAAAGTCTGTGTACTTACTTGAGTCACCATATAGTCAATTCCCTTTGAATCTTTGCAGGTAATAGAAATTCAATCTCTATGTTGTTCGAGATTTTGGGGCTTTATCCAAATAAAAAACATACTCAGAAACTTACAAAAATAGCGTATCAGATGTATATTAAAAAAGTGAATTAGTCGAAAACGGTTTTATGAAGCGATACGAAGAGCTAGCTGAGTCCATTGCAAAGTCCATCAGAGATGAAGTTTTTAGAGGTGGGGAGAAGCTTCCTTCGGTTAGAGAAGTCAGCACACTTAAAGGCGTCAGTGCCTCGACAGTATTCAAGGCATATTATCTTCTGGAGGCTAGAGGGTTAATCACTACACGCGCCCGATCTGGTTACTATGTAAACAATAGTATTAAGAAGCTTAAGCCATTAGACGTTACCAAAACTGAAGAGGTAGGACCGCATCAGGAAGTTGACGTAAGTGAGCTGGTATTTGAAGTGATGGAGGCTACTAGGTCTCAAGGCTGTGTCCCATTAGGTGCCGCCTTTCCAAGTCCATTACTGTACCCATTTGATCGACTTGCAAAGATGATGGCGCATTCGGTGCAAAAAATGGATCCATGGTGCACAGTCGAGTACCTTGGGCCTGGAGACAGTGAGTTACGCAGACAAATTGCGTTAAGGTACCGGATTGACGGCATCAATATTCCTTTGGACGAGATCGTGGTTACAAATGGTGCTTTAGAGGCGCTAAATCTTTGCCTTTCTGCCATCACCAGACCTGGCGACACTGTTCTTATTGAATCTCCGACTTTTTATGCCGCGCTTCAGTCCATCGAGAAAAGAGGATTAAAAGCTGTTGAAGTGCCAGGCCATCCCGTTACGGGAATTGATTTAGATTTGATGGAGCAAACAATTCTAAAACACCAACCGACTGCTTGCTGGATCATGACTACCTTTCAGAACCCACTTGGAAGTTCAATGCCAGACGCTAACAAGAAGCGATTGGTAGAGATTCTTAAAAAATATCAATTACCTCTGATTGAAGATGATGTGTATGGGGAGTTGTACTTTGATGAGAAACGACCAACACCCACCAAGTTTTATGATGACGAGGGATTGATTCTACATTGCTCCTCATTTTCGAAAACACTTGCTCCGGGGTATAGAGTCGGCTGGGTGTCAGCCGGTAGGTTTGCAAAGAAGGTGCAAAGACTTAAATTATCAACCACACATACAACCTCCATTCCGGTGCAACAAACTATTGCCAATTATTTGGCTAAGGGTGGCTACGATCGCCATTTAAGGCAATTAAGACATACACTTTCATTACAGCAACTTTGTTATTTTAATTCCGTTGAAAGGCATTTTCCTGAGGAGACTCGTATTTCAAAACCGCACGGAGGCTACTTTTTCTGGATTGAATTACCTCAAAAAGTAGATGTCTTGAAAATACATCGTGCTGCTTTAGAACATGGAATTAGCATTGCCCCAGGTCCTATTTTCTCTGCTCAGCGACAATATAAAAATTATATAAGATTAAATTACGGTCATGAGTGGGATGAAAAAGTCGATGCAGCAATCGCCACTTTGGGAACGTTGATCATGAATCAATTAACTGGTTAAATATTATGCAGCGAGTGAATAAGGAGTTAGCCTAGTAAGTATTGCTGCTATACGTCAAGCCAACCAGGTGTGAGTAAAAACTCACGGATGATTGGATGACAACCCCTTTTGTACATGGGATGCTTCTTGCTTCGGCGAACACCCCAATCGTGATTAACTACTCTGCAGTAACTGTCGAGATCCCCAATTGGATATATTCTGATGTCAGTTTACCTCACCTCAAAACAAAAAAGACCCAAGGTGTTAACCTTGAGCCTCTCTATAAATGGTGGCCCCTCTGTGAGTCGAACACAGCACCAACGGATTATGAGTCCGCTGCTCTAACCAAGCATGAGCTAAGGGGCCGGAAAGCGTGGGATTATAAACTAATCCTGACCGTTTTCGAGGA
>Ga0123388_1032929_pt1 | contig 16645 bp, 15 predicted proteins | sample T0HHNO3metaT_FD_89916 | JGI IMG/M metagenome (GOLD analysis project Ga0123388, IMG submission 89916) | Methane-oxidizing artificial microbial communities from Washington, USA to study methane cycling - T0-HHNO3 metaT (Metagenome... | ecosystem: Engineered > Modeled > Simulated communities...
CCCTTTTATTATTTCGAGATTAATCTTTTGTACCAAGGCTTCTTCTCTACCCTAACACCATAGCCATATCCATAACCATAGCCTTTTGTAGAATCGGTATCATTAAGTACGATACACATATTTGGTAATTTTTTCTCTTTGTAGAAAGTATTTGCAATATTCAGCATACGTTTTTCAAGAACATTTGCACGCATTACATATACAAACGTATCAGCATTTTTGGCAATTAATAATGTATCGGTAACCAAACTTACTGGCGCAGTATCCACAATTATATAATCGTATTCTTTTTTAAGCTCTGTAAAAAGCTGATCCACTTTATTACTCATTAACAATTCAGCAGGATTTGGCGGAATCACACCTGATGGCAGAATAAAGAAATTCTTGTATCCTTCATGTTTGATGATATAATCTCTAACGTCTTTATCAGTTGATGACAAATAATTTGTCAAACCAACACTTGGGACATTAATATATTCACCAAATTTAGGATTTCTGATATCAGAACCAACCAACAAAACTCGTCGTCCAGACAAAGCGAAAGTTGCCGCAAGATTTACAGATATAAAAGTTTTACCTTCTGAAGGAAAAGTAGAAGTAACAAAAATAGTTTTTGCGATTCCTTCTGGAACTTTAGTAAGCATGAACTCTAAATTGGTTCTTACGATGCGAATTGCCTCTGCCGAACTCGTTCTGCTTTCCGATTTAATCAATTCAGCAATATCATCTGAAGTCGGTACATCTCCAATAAATGGGATTTGTGTTTTTCCTTCCAGATCCAATTTGCTTTTGATTTTTGTATCTAAAAGAGCGTTACCATAAATGACACCAAACGGAACCAATAATCCTAGCAACATTCCAGCCAAATAAATAATTTTTTTCTTCGGACTGATTGGATCTTTCTCTGCTTTTGCAGCGTCAATAACACGAGCATTAGGCTCTGTTGCGGATAATGAAATTGCAGTTTCTTCACGCTTTTGAAGTAAATATAAATATAATTCCTCTTTAACTTTTTGTTGTCTTGCAATTACTCTAAACTGACGTTCCTGAACCGGAATTTTCCCTATTTTGCTATTTAAGATTCCTTCCTGACTTTTTATATCACGATTCTGTATTTGCAAATTAGACTGCATACGTCTTAGGCTTGTTGCAACGTTTGATTTTAAAGATGATATTTGCTGGTCTAATTTAACCACAGATGGGTTTTCCTCAGTAGCTGATTTAAGAATTCTATTGCGATCTAAAACTAGTTGATTGTAAGACGAGATTAATCCACTTGCATCGGCGTTATCAGAAATCATATTAGTTGGCAGCAAATCTGAATTATTGCTCTTTTTAATGAAATCTAAAAGTGAAGAAACCACATTCAATTGAATTTCAGTTTCTACTCCTTTTTTATCATATTCAGTAGAACCTTCAATAAAAAGTTTTGCTTCAGATTCAATATCTGTAAGTTTATTTGTTTTCTTGAAGCTTTCAACATCTTGTTCAACTCCATCTAATTCTTGGGCGATTAATGCTAATCTGCTTGCAATAAACTTAGAGGTGTTCTCAGAAATATAATTTTTATCCTCAGCAGCATTTTCATTATATATCTGAATCATGTTGTCAAGGAAGTTTTCAGCTTTCTTAGCAACAGGATCAGAGATTGAGACATTAACAACACTACTGGTTTTACTGATAGGATCAACTTTCAATCTTGTCCTAAAGCTTTCAGTTAATTCATCCAATGGATTAATAACAATACGAATAGATTCAAATCTACCAGTATGATTTTTAGCATAAAATACCGTTTTTTGAATTACTAAAACCCCTATTTTGGTAGCAATTTTTTCCCCAAACTTAAATTCATTTTTTGTAGACAAAATGAACCTTTCACTCTCTTCTACTTCATTTTCAAGCGAAAAAGTATTGTCGGTTAAAAGTTTGCAATTTAAAATAACCTTTGCCTTATCAAAAAAAATCGTCTTATTAAAAAAATAAGCACTAATTGGTGTATCCTCATATATATCACGATCAACAACTTTTCCTTCAACAAAAAGCCCAACATTCAGATTCAATTTTTTAATAGTATTTTCAACTAATGTTCGAGACTTTAAAATTTCAACTTCATTATCCACATTGTTTTTCATACTTCCACCTAAACCCAAATCAGCAAAAGCAGAAAGTTCTGAAAGCATTCCTCCTTTTTTCTCGTCTTTAACTAAAATAGAGGTTGTAGCTTCATAACTTGGCGTAGTGTAACGCAAATAAACAAACGCTAAAAGTAGACCAATAACTACACTTACTAAAAACCAACGCCAATGGATTAAATATTTATCTAACTGTTCTCTTAAATTAACATCTTCGATTTCATCATCAATTATATCATTATAAAAATCTTGCTTTTGCATTTTTTATTTCAATTTTATTTAAAGATTAGGACAGAAAGCGATACTAAAATAGAAATCGCCGAAATGATTACTGAGGTATTAGGACCAACTGCTGATGAATTTATTCTTGTCTGATTTGGCTCAACATAAACCACATCATTTTGAGCTAAATAATAAAAAGGAGAATTAATAAAATCAGATTTTGTTATATCAACTCTATTATATGATTTTACACCATTTGTTTCTCTAATAACTAATATATTATCGCGTCGGCCATAAATAGTTAAATCTTTTGCCATACTCAAAGCTTCAATTAAAGTAACTCTTTCTGAAGCAATTGGATAAGTCCCCGGTAAATTAACTTCGCCTTGCAATGAAATTTTAAAATTCATTATTCGAAGGTTGATGATTGGGTTTTTAATGTAAGTACTGATTTTATCCTGAAGGAGTTTAAGCACTTCAGTACGTGTTAGTCCGCCGACATGTAACTTTCCAATAACAGGAAATTCTATATTACCGCTTTGATCAATCAAATACAATTGAACAGTTTCCTGTCCTCTGGTAATATCCAACCTATTATTACTTGTTGTGCTATACGTTCTTAAATTAAAAGGAATTGCAACTTCAGGATCATCTGCTGAAACTAAAATCATCAACAAATCATCAGGTTGCAATTTAACTTCAAATGAATTTGCATTTTGCTGTGCAGCCAAATTATCAATATTCTGATAGTACACTACATCTTTTTTGGATCCACAGGAAAAACATAAAAATAAAAGCAATAAAAAGCTACTAGCTTTCATAAAAAAAGAAAGGTTCAATTTCATCAGGTCTACAATTTACGGGGGCAAAGATAAGGATTAAAATATTTTATTTACAGAAAAAACTTAATGGTTCTAAAGTGTATTATTGAACTCAAATTTAAATCCAGAAAAGTTTATACAAAATTTGAATAATTATTTAAAAGGCATTTTCTTCACCTTTAAATACATTAATAACCGTTTTAATTATTATTTTAATATCGAGTAACAAACTCCAATTTTCAATATACCAAATATCATATTCTACTCTATTTTCCATGTCAATAAGCTCTTTTGTTTCACCTCGAAAACCGTTAACCTGAGCCCAACCTGTGATACCTGGTTTTGCATATTGACGCACTAAATAATTATTAATCAACTCACTGTACTGTTTAGTATGGTTAACCATGTGAGGTCTTGGTCCAACAACTGACATGTCTCCAAAGAAAACATTAAAAAACTGAGGTAGTTCGTCGATGCTTGTTTTTCGCATAAAAGCTCCGAATTTCGTTACACGACTATCGCCTTTTACAGCCTGCTTACTATCAGCAGCTCCATTAAGACGCATGCTTCTAAATTTCAAACAAGTAAATGATCTATTGTCCCTGCCAGATCGTTCTTGCTTGAAAAAAATTGGGCCTGGAGATTCAATTTTAATTATAAGCATTATTATAGGAAATAGCCATGGAAATATAAATACTAAAACAAACAACGAAAAACAAATATCGAATACTTTCTTCAAAATTCTATTTACAGCTGCCTCTAGAGGTTCTCGTCGAAACATTAATACTGGAGTATTTTCATAAAAAGTCATCTCGACTTTATTTGATTTTGTATATAACTGAAAATCTGGGATAAATTTTATTCGCACCATATGGTGTTCACAAATTTTTACTAATTTATTTATAACTTCAATATTATCAATGTGCAACGCCACATACATTTCATCCACTTCTTCATTAATTATAAACTCTTCTATTTGATTAAACCCTCCCAATATAGGATGGGAAATAAAAGCAAAAGGATCTACTTTTTCATCAAAAAAACCAAGAAAACGATAACCATAAGTTAAATCCTTAGCCAGAATTCTTCGCATTCGCTCGCCAGTATCATTAGCACCAATTATAATAAAACTTCTAAAATTATAACCTTTTGCTCTGATATATCTAAGAAGTTTCATTGATAAATATCTTGAAACCATAAGTAATCCAAAGAAAATCAAATAGAAATATATCAGTCGAAGTCTTGAAATATCACTATATTTTAGTACAACGACAAAAAAAGTTGTTATGACAATATGTATAACTACTTTTTTAATTGTTCTTCTTAATATAGATTCAATAGGTTCAACCCTTACAATTCTGAAGGAATCTTTATATAACAAAAGTGCGATCCATATCAAATTACCTAATAAAGAAATGGTTTCTACTTCTTTTAAAAATAGCTTATCAATATTTCCAAATCGCATTAGTGCTGACAAAACAATCGCTGTATTCAACAATACTACGTCCCATAATAAAAATATAGCTTTAAAATAACGGGAAAAACGGTATTCGGAGAGTTCTTGCAGAATTTTCATAATTAAATAATACTTTTTTTCACTTTTAAAATATCTTTAAAATGATTTGCATATTGATCAACAATAAGCTCCCAATCAAATTGATCTACAATTTTTCTTTTATTTTCACTTAACATCAATTGAAATTGATTTTCTTCATATTTAACTTTTACTAAATGATTTGCTACATTATCAGCATTTTTGAAATAAATAGCATCATCGCCTAAAATATAACGGTTGAAGTCATTGTCGTTTGCACAAATCAAACTGTTGGATGCCATGGCTTCCAATAATGATGGATTTGTTCCTCCAACAGTATGTCCATGGAAATAGATATTGGAATAATAACGTAAATTGTTCAAAACATTAATATCATAAATTCCTCCAATAAATTGAATTTGCGAAAAAGATGAAAATTTTTGTTTTAAATATTTTCCATATGATGTTTCATGATTACCGACTACTAGAAATGGACGATTAATATTGGCTTTTGCAGCGCCATCTAAAATAATTTCAATACTATTTTCAGGTTCCAAACGCGCAATAAGCATGTCATATTGATATTCTTTTAAAGCATAACGCTCTAAAATATCAGGATTATTATTTTCAAAAAGCGTTGCCCCGTATGCAATGTATGTTGATTCTGAATTGTAGGTTTCTTTAAGATAATTTTTAATACCGATAGAATCAGAAATAAGATAATCGCTGTATTTAACTCCTAATGATTCGGCATATCGAAGGAATTTTTTAACTTTTTCAGAATATTTCGTCCTCTTCCACTCCAAGCCGTCCATGTTGGTTGTTACTATAGATTTCCTTGGCATTAACCATCCCCATATCGAACTACTGGTATATCCTAATTGCAAGATGACATCGCAGTCACGTTTTCTAACGTCTAAAATGCAATTCAAATCATAGATAAACTGACCTGCCGTTCCTAATTTGTGTTCTGGATCGTAGCAATGTACAATTTGAACTCCATTCCATTGATTTTCTTGATAAGGGTGATTGTGTGAATTATATACTAAAACCTCATAGCCTCTTTTCACTAACCCAACAGCCAAATATTCTGCACATTGTTCAAAACCTCCATAGTAATTAGGAATTCCCCTAGTTCCTAAAATAGCTATTCTCATTTATAATCTACTATTTTGACTTTATTAAATAATTTATTTTTATTTTTCTCCAAATAACCTTAATAGGAATAACTAAACTTAAACCAGATACTATCCAATAAGATCCTTTTGGAAAATAAACTTTTATATTCTGTTTAAACCCTTCTGAAGAAAAAGTTTCACGCTTTACAACTTTGACATTAAAATAAAGTAATGGCAAATAATTATACAAAATATCATTGAAAATCTTATTCTTTGTCTTTAAACTAATTTGCTCACTATCATAAGAAGCTTGAATTAGTGATGGGTATTCTATACTAAATGCTTGAAACTTATTATGTCCGCCTCTTTTTTTGACAAATTGAGTTTTAAACAGAGGCTTATCATTAATCACAAATACTTTCTTAGCATATTGTGTCAAGAATAAAGAAGTATGTGGAAATAAAGAATTCATTTCAACATTCTCTTTAATATCATCAAAATCTTCTTTCCACATTCCAAATCCATTACTCCATGAAGACCAGTATGATAAATTACTCATAAAATCGTCAAATTGTGTGTAATTCATTAGTTCTCCGTAATTTAAAAACCCACTTGTAAAAAAAACACAAGGCTTGGATATTTCGATTGATTTTATGAACTCAATCATACTCAACAAAGAACCTTTCTGAAATACTTCTTGACTATTATGCAATTTTAAAAATTGTCCTCTGCCATATGTTAAAACATGATAAGAATTCAAAAATCCCTCACATTGCGTATTAAAATAATAAAAATTTTTATATGGAAACTCAGCGGATAAACATTCTAACTCACGACTTGGATTATTGTCTGATAAAATTACCTCAAAATCATTTAAAGATGTTTCTAAATATTTGTCATCACTATAAATACTTTTTAAGGTATTTCTTACATAATCTATTCTTCCGTTTGCTGGAATACAAATTGATATTACAGGACAATTTTGCATTAATTATAATTTAAGAAGCTTTTCTATCTTTTAAAATTCTAGCAGGAATACCGCCAATAATTACATTATCTGGAAATTTATCTTTAACAATTGCACCTGCAGCTACAACACAACCATTACCGATTTCTGCACCATCTAGAAATGTCGCTTTAGCCCCAATCCAACAATTTTCACCAACAATTATCCCTTTTCCAGAAACGCCTTGTAATCTAATTGGTATTGATAGATCAGAATAATTATGATTTTCAGGATGAAAACTCACATAATTACCTATTATAGTATCATCACCTATTTCAAGTCCTCCAACCCCACTTCCATAATGACCGTGAGATCCCAAACCAACATTGTTTCCAATTTTAATACCTTTTGCAATGTTTTTTAAACTTCCCGTTAAATCTATATGCGTATGAAATCCCATGGAAACATTATCACCACAAGTTAAACCTTCTTCAGACAATGCGTTAATATAGCATTCTCTACCCACCGTAAAATTTCTACCAAATCTTAATTTACTACTGCATTTTATTGTCGCAGTTGGATGAATAAAAACTCTTCTAAAAGAAAGTAATCTTATCATTCCGTAAATACAACAAAATATTTTAGACCAAAGAAAAGAAATTAAGTAAGATATAGGAATATTGTCGTCAAGAGTGAAATTTTCCTTTTTAAATTTTGAAATTAGTTTATTAATACTCTTATAAAAAAATTTTCTCAAGTTCATACCCATGCCATTAAATTCCACCATTATTAGATTCACACAAATCAAAAAACATTTTACTGTATAAATTAGATATTTTAACAGCAGAAAATGAATCAGAATGAGATTTTAAATTCTGTAAAATTTCCTCATATTGAGTTTCTTTCATTTTACTAACTTCATTAATTCTATTTATTAATGACTCTAGAGATTGGCTTTTAAACAAAAAGCCATTTTTTCCGTCCGTTATAAATTCTGCAAAGCCTTTTTCATCAGAAGCTATCACGGGTAAATTGTAATTCATTGCGTCGAATAATGGACCAGACTGAGTTACATCCTGATAAGGCAAAACTAAATAATGGTGAGACATAAATAAATCCGGAATTTCATTTTGCGGTACAAAACCAATTTTTATATCAAATAAAGATTTATTTGATATAAAGGATTTACAATTTTCCCAATCAGGACCATCACCTGCGATAGTTAAGAGCAACTTTTTTTCAGACACCTGGACCACTTTTTCTAAAGCTTTAATAACTAAATCTAATCTTTTATAAGAATGAATTCCACCAAAAAATAATAATCTTAAATATTCATTAGTAGAAGGTCTAATTACCTTTGATGTACCTGAATTTTTCTTAGCTAATGGTATAAAAAAAGATTCTTTAGCGTAATGTTCTTTTAAAATAATATGTTGTTGACTTGAAAAAGTGTGAAAATAAGAAAAAGAATTAATTAATAGATTCTGAAAAATATGTTGCCTTTTTTTATAATGATTACTGTGAGGTTTTACATCATGAAGTGCTAAAATTTTCTTTTTTTTGCTTATAAATTGAATTATTCCATACATAAATAAAGCCATATAGAATTCAAAGTAATATAAATCAAATTTTACTTTATATAGTTTATACCCGAAGCTTAAAAATTTTTTAAGATTTTTAAACGTTAAACTTCGTTCACCTATCAAAAATAATTCTATTTTAAAATTATTATTGTGAGCATATAGCTTTAGTTCTTCAAGATTATATCGATTAAAATTAGAAATAAACAAAAACCAAGTTAAATCAAATTCTTTTCCTAAATATGGAAGAAGCGGTAAATCAACATCTGCAAAATAATCGACTGATATATATGCAATTTTTTTTTTCGGAAAACTCATTTTCTGTTGTTTCTCATTTTAACACTTTCAAATAGCGAATAAACTAAATATTTTTTTGAAATATTATATTTACCAGATAGTACCCACCATTTAAAAAAATGTAAATAGGAATTAGACAAATCTTCCGCAATTGTAATTAAGTATTTTTTTAGAAAAAATTTATCACAATAATTAACTAACAGCTCTTTATATAGAATATCCAAACTATCACTAGGAACGAGCTCTTGCAAAAATCCTAAAGACCATTTTTTTTCATTAACTATAGCATTCATTTTTATTTCAATATTTCCTGTATTTGTAATGCTAAAACTATTAACTCTGTATTTGAAAATTGGCTTAGAAGTATTCACAATTCCATTTTCCTTTGCGGAAATATATGCAGTAATATCATCTGAAGCCCAGGCCAAAGGCAATTTATAAAACCCTCCTTTATTTATTAAAGTATCTCTTTTATAAAGAAAATCACCTATAAACTGAATTCTATTTTTAACCCATCTATGCCACATCAAAGAATAAACAGACTCATACTCTGGGCGCGCTTCTTGAATATCTATTAAATTACTTTCTTCATTAATCAAGATTGTTTTTGCATGAAAGATATCAATTTGTGGATACTTTATAATTAAAGAACCATATACTTCCAAGCAATCCTGAAATAATTCATCATCATCTCCCATACAAATTACAAAATCACCAGATGAATATGACAAGCATTTATTCCAATTATCAACAACATTAACAGCACCTACATTCGTTACATTTTCAAAGTATTTGATTCTTTCATCACTATATTCTCCAACAATATTTTTAATATTTTCAGGAGAGGCGTCATTAAGAATTATAACTTCGAAATTAGAATGCGATTGATTTAAAATGCTGTCTATACATTTTTTTAGAAATTTCGCTTTATAGGCCGGTATTAAAACAGAAAATTTTATTGACATACAACTTTTCTTTTTTGCAAACTATGCTGATAAGAATCATACTCCAACAAGTACAATGAAATTGATAATAAAATAGGCTCCCATAAAACAGGTGTTGAAGCAATATTTGCCAAAACTAAATATATAATATATAATTTGGGATAAACAAGTCTAGTATCCGTTTTTTGCTTGACTCCTTTATACAAAACAATAATATAAATTGCTAAACTTATTATTCCGAACCTTATAAAAATATGTGCATAACCAACATCTGAATCCCAGAAAAGATATTCCTTAGCAAGTTTAGTATCCTTTTTACCAAAATCTGATTCTCCATGACTGACACCATTTCCAAATAAAAATGTAAAAAAATTCTCAGTGTAATTAAAAAAGAAATGTTTATACTCTTGAATACGTATATCCTCTTCTCCTCTCTTTTGATCCTTAGCTTGTTCTTCGGAAATATTAATTATTTTAGATACTATTGAATCATCTGCAAATTGTACAGTTCCAGCCATCACATAAAAAAAAACGGAACCAAATAATACATACCATTTCCATTTTGTTTTATACGAGAGATAAAAAATCCCAATTACAAATGAAAAAACAATAACCTGGCGAGTTACGTGAAGTATAATTACTACGTACAAAAAAGAAAAAAAAAGAAACCATACTTTTTTTTTACTAATTATATACTTATTGATAGACATAAAAAATGCTAAAACTACTATTGTACTGCCAGCCATTCTTAATCTAAATATCCCTCTTGAATCATCAATTACCTCATCTAAATCCTGACCAAAAACAACTTGAGGTACTTTGTATAAACCATACAACCATAATACAATATAAGTTATACAAAGTATTAAAATTAATCTCTCTATTTGCTTCACATTAGGTTTAATTGTAAGCAAATAAAATAAATAAATAATAGCCATATATTTTGCTGTTACTTTATAGCTTAACAAAAAACTTTGTCCATGGAAAATACTCGAATTAACCATTGATAATAACATAATACCAAAAATAGGCAACAAAAATTTAGCGTATTTTTTAGATTGTGATTTATATAATCCATGAAAAGAAAGCAAAATTGTTACAGGTAGAGCAACAAAGTACATTGCTTTTTCAATACTAGGATCGATACCAACGTATGAATAAAAAAAATACGACGATATTGGAAAGAATATCATCCAAAATTGAGAAAAAGTACTAAGTGAACTTTTTATATTACTTTGCATTAAATTGTTTTACTATTTTTTTTGACATTTATAGTTTAACTTAATTATACTACTATAATAATCAAGAATTTGTTTTCTTAAAAATGATTTTTAATATAGTTTAAAAGATTTGAACCAACTGATTTTTGATTATCTTTTGAATAAAAAAGATCGGTTACTTTTTTTCTTTGGTCTTCGTATATATCAACGTCTGTTATTTGTTGTAATATCATATAAAGTTCTTTGAAAGTTTTTACTTTAGGACCAGGTGTTACTTTATCATATTCAAAATACATTTCTCGATCATTAACTAAATAATTATCGTAATCGAAATAATAAAAAACAATAGGTCTTTTTAAAAGTAAATAATCTATATAACAACTTGAATAATCGGTTATTAACAAATCCGAATATTTTAATAATAATTGAGAATCATAATCAGTTTTAGTAATATCAATAATGTTACTATAATTATCTAAGTTTTCATTCTCATTACGATGATAATAATGTTTCTTAATTAGGAAAAGAAAGTTTTTTTCAATGCAATATTTATTTAATTCTTCAAAATCAAGAATTGTTGTCATATCCATTTTATTTTTGCCTTCATTTCTGTGTGTAGGCATATATAGAATAACTTTTTTATCCTTCTCTCTAAATGGAAATTCTTGTATTTCTAAATTATCATTAAAGAAAACATCGTTTCTAGGCTGGCCAAATTGTAAAATTTCTGATCTCTTTTTACGATAAGCACTTAAATAAATATCAGTTAATGTGTCACTTGTTGAAACTACATATTCTTTTCGATTTGGAAAAGAATAAATACTCTCAATTAAGGAAGATTTAATATGATTCGCTTTGCTATTTGTCTTATTCGTAACATTATCATCATACATCATTTTTTTTAATGGTACACCATGACATAAATTAATGTTAATTGCATTTCCCATCAGTAAGGAAAACACATCAAATCTTGATACACATGTATAGTATACTCCAGCTCTCAATTGATAATAAATTCCTTTTAGGCTATTGTAATAATACGCAATATACCCTTCAGATCTTAGCTTCCGTTCTATTTTTTTATCTTTTGTAATCCATACAGCTTTTATATCATCATGTTTTAGAGCTTCTAAATACAAATACATCGAATTATCTGCAAATTTATTACCCTGCCATGCACCAAAAACAAATATCTTTTTGCTTCTAATACTTAACATAGATAAGTAAAGAACCAAAATCTTTATTAAATTAGTAATGATTTTTATGGGATAAACAAATATGATCTTTACCGATCTTTCAATCATTTTTAAAAAATTATGTATTATTTTTTTGTTTTCATAATTAGCCCGATTCAAGGTAATTTAAAATAAAAACTTTTTAATTAATTAGTTATTTTCTTATAAACTCCAAAACCTCTCGATAGCAAAACTAGCAATTCTGTTATTAATACTAAAGTGGCAACTGCGATAACAGTAACATTACCAGTAAAAAATAGTAACAGTAATACACAAATATGAAAGAACGAAGAAAAAATAACAGTTTTATTTGCATATTGAACGTGGCCAAATGCTCCAAGTAATGGATATCCTAATAAAATAGAAGGAACAGTTATTAAGCATGCTCCTAAAAGTATTTTAAAAATTGTAATGCTTTCCGCTGCTACATCTTTGTATACAAAATGCATAATGAAATCAGCATAATAAATACATATCGGCAAACTAATAAAATTAATAAATACTACAACAGTAAATATTTTTCTATACATATTTAAGTTTTTAGTTTTGACCATGTATGGATATAACGCATTTGTAAGCGAGCCGTACATACTCTGCATCGCTGTATACAATTTCTCTGCTGCACTGTAATAACCAACTGCTAGATTTCCTGCTACTAACCCCAATATGAAACTATTACTTACAGTGTATAACGAAACTGAAATTCTTGACATAAAAAATTCCGAACTATCTTTCAAACAATTTTTGACTGATGATACTGAAGTTTTTGAGAAATCAAAACTTACATTAAAGTGCTTTTTAGCAACATATAGCGCTATTGCTCCAGATGCAATAGATCCTAAGCCATAAAATAAAGGAACTAACAAATAATCGCTATCTGATTTTACAAAGAAAAAGATAGGAATTATGGCAAGAGTACGTGTTGTAATATTAATTTTAGTAATATATTTCATTTGCTCCATCCCTTGAAAAAACCAAGTAGGCATTAATACTGTTCCAAATACAGTGGCATAAGAAAGTAAATAAAGCCATAGATTTTCATAAAACTTATCAAAACTAAAAATAATGATAAGCAATAAAAGCAAACCAATGAAAAATAAGAAAAGTTGTGCAATTACAACATTTGCAAAAAAAGTATCACGTAAATCCTTATTATCTCTATTAGATGACACATATTGCACTCCGTATAAATTAAACCCGAAATCCGTAAGAATAATAAAATATTGGGCGAATGCAGTTGCAAAACTAATCAAACCAAAAGTATCTACCCCTAAAGTACGAAATAGATAGGGCACCGTCAAAAGGGGGAAAAGATAATTAGCCCCCTGTAATATCACTAATGAAAAAAAATTGGTAACTAACGAAGAGTTTAAATTTATTCTTTTAAAAAACATTTACTTTTTATTATTAAAACATGGAATATCCTCCATCTATAGTCAATACTTCGCCATTGACATATTTATTATTTATTAAAAATAAATATGCATCAGTTAATTCAGATGGTTCACAAAATCTCCCTAATGCGATTTTTTTATTGATATTTTCTTTTTGTTCATGAGGTTTTAATTGTTGCCATTCTGTATTGACAAATCCGGGAGCAACAGCATTTATTCTAACTTTTTGCGATGCAAATACTTTTACTAAGTTTTTAACTAATGCATGTACAGCTGCTTTTGTTACACCGTAAGATAATGATACAGAATGAGGATGGATTCCCATTAATGAACCAGTAAAAACAACTGTAGCCCCATTGTTAAGTCTTGGTGATGTTTTTTGCAACAAAAACATTGGGAAGTTTACATTGACATCAAATACTCGTTGCCAATTTTCAAAATTGATTTCTCCAAAAACGGTTCTATCTGTTGCACCCGCATTGAATAAAAGTGCATCTAAATAAATATTATTTTTAACTAAATAATCATCAATTAAATCTAATTCATTTAAATCTCCACAATCAACTTTTAATAATATAATTCTTGATTTAGGATATGAAGAAACAAAATACTCTTGAATTCTAGAAGCTGCATCATCATCTGAAAAATAAGTTAATATAATATTCCAATTTTCATTCAACAAACGTTCCGCAATAGCACTACCTATACCTTTTGTTCCCCCAGTAATTAATGCAGTTTTCATTTTTATTTTATTGACGGATTAGCATGTTTGTCACTAACATCCTTTAATTCCTTGTATTTATGAAAAATATCTTCTTTTAATTTAGAAGAAGAAACACCGTCACCGTAAGGAAAATAAAACACCTCAATATCTAATTCTCTTAAATAATCATATTTACCAACCCAGTCATCTCCTACTACAAAAGCATCAATATTAAGATTAACAACTAGCTGTGTATGATCTAAAGATCGTTGTGGTATTACAATATCTGGATATTTTAATGCTTCAATAATTGCTAACCGTTCTTCAAATGGAATAATTGGTGCTTTTTTATATGAACAAACTAATTCATCAGTACTCACACCAACAATTAAAGTTTCACCTAATCCTCTCGCATACTTAATCATTTTTAAATGATTAGAATGAAACATATCGAATGTCCCAGATGTATAAATAATTTTTTTTTGCATATCAAGAAAGTTGTTTTTTACGAAGACAGTAAATCCTCATAATATAGTTTTATATACTTCTTTTTAAGATCAAAAATGATCCTTATTTAAAGTCTAAAAATATAAGTAGTGAAATGTATTATAAATTTTTGTTAGAAAATTAATTATCAAGAGCAACCTAATTAATCACCGAAGAGACAAGTTAATTCTGGTATAATTATAAATATTTTTATTATCTATAATTTCAAAATAAAGATGGTATAAATAAAATAATGATACTTTTTATCAATTTAATTTATTCCTCAACGTATCAGTTTGCTCCTAAAATCTTAAAAGCATATTCAGGTTCATCTGTTATGATACTATCAAATTTATAATCTGAAAATAGTTTTATATTTTCCTTATAATTTACTACCCAAACGTTTAATGAAATATTTAGATTTTTTGCATTTTCTATCCAATCTAAGTTTCTTTTAATTATGTCATAACTATAGCATAGCCCTGATATTTTATTAGCCATTAGTTGCTCGGGAGACAATTCACCATTTAAATACAGAGTATTAACTTTACTATTCAATGCTCTAATTTGATTTATCATAGGATAATCAAATGACATATATACCATAAATTGTTCTGCTTTGAGGCTTTTAACTAACGCAAGTACTTTATAGGCAAAAGTCTTTTTTCTTTCACTACTTAAACCAAAATTTTTAAACTCACAGAACAATTTAGTTGTTGTATTATTTTCTTTTCCGGCGAGTATATACTCCCTTAAAGTTGGCAGGTTTTCTCCATTAGAAAGCTTTAAAGTAATTAAATCCAGATATTTAGATTTTTGAATCGCTAAGTTATTATACTTCTCATCATGGCACACAACTAAAGAATCATCTGCCGTTAAAACAATATCAAATTCAGACCCCTTACACTCTAATCTAACAGCCTCCCTTAGAGATGCTATAGAATTTTGTGGTAGATTTTTAGTTTTCCACGCCCCTCTATGTGCAACAACAATATTTTTAGAAACAATTTCTGGAGTAATATCTGAATCTACTGGATTATCTGTATTATCCGTATTTCCAGGCTTAGCTATAGTATCAGGACTAGTTGAATTAACAGGTTTAGAAGTAAAATTATTAAAATCTTCTTGTGCTGAACAACCAACAAAAAAAACAAAGCCAAATATTGCAAAAAAAAGTAATTTTCTCTTCATATACTAATAAGTTTTAAAACCAAGTCATTAACTAGTTGCAATGATAATTTTAAAATCCAAATTGCCCAAAAAAAAACAGAGTTTTTTCAAAGTATTTTCAAAAAAAAAATACAATATTACAAAGCCACTACTCTTTATTGATGTATTATTCCTACTGAAAATGTTAAACTACTCCAAGAGCTTCCTTTTCAGCAACAACCTTTCTTAATCCGCTACTCGAAAAACGATGATCTCTTTTGTTAAAATATAGCTCTATTCCTTTCTCTTCGCAATAAGCTCTACCTGTAAAATTTTTATCTTTATATTCATCACCCAAAATACGCACATCAATCTTGAATGAACGCAAAATATCTTCTAAATCTTGCTCTGTCGCATAAGGGACAATTTCATCCACGAATTTACATCCTTTTAATTGAATATAACGTTCAACTACGGTCTGTGTAGGTTTATTTTTTTCGGGACGATCAAGAGTGGGATCTGTTTGCAAAGCACATATTAAATAATCACATTGACGTTTTGCTTCTTCTAACATTTTAATATGTCCTGCATGTAATAAATCAAATGCACTAAATGTAATTCCTATTTTCATAACCGTTTCTTTACTTATTTTTTACAATTAATTAATATTTACTTTCAACACACGGCTTCGCCCTTCCAACTCCCAAATTTTGAAAGCAGAAAATTCACATTGACGGCAAATATATTGACAAATTTTAAGTTTTTTTTATCAAATAATACTTTAACAAACATGCCAAAGTAGCTGACCTTAAACACAAAGCGTTAAATACCAACAACATAAACAATAAACACGTAAGAATAACC
>Ga0123388_1109213_pt1 | contig 16372 bp, 11 predicted proteins | sample T0HHNO3metaT_FD_89916 | JGI IMG/M metagenome (GOLD analysis project Ga0123388, IMG submission 89916) | Methane-oxidizing artificial microbial communities from Washington, USA to study methane cycling - T0-HHNO3 metaT (Metagenome... | ecosystem: Engineered > Modeled > Simulated communities...
CTAACTCAGGGCATGCCCGCAGACGGCAGCTTGCCAATTCAGGAACTTACCTTACCTGAAGCGCCGGCTATCAAAGAAGTCGAAAAACCAGCGGCAAAGTAAGCTCGTAACAAATTAAGCCGACGTGGTGAAATTGGTAGACACGCCATCTTGAGGGGGTGGTGACGCAAGTCGTGGCGGTTCAAATCCGCCCGTCGGTACCATTTGAAGATGCACGGAAGTGCAAAGAAGTATAAAAAACCCGCAAGCTTTCTAGCTTAGCGGGTTTTTTTATGCCTCATGATATTTATCGGGTGTGGTCTGCCTTAATCCAGTCTGATATGCAGCACGGAATGTATCTCAGACCTTGTAAGGTGTTTGTATGGCTATCAAGCTCAATTAAGATGCGGTTTAAAGGACAACTAAGCAGAACGATAAGGGTTGCAAGGGGATCTGTCGGTACATCTTAACGCCCGGAGCCCAAGCGGCCGCCATTGCTGAGATTTGGAGCCCATGAAAAATCAAATCTGAGCTACTGACTAGTTTTGGATTTTGTTACCATTGGCTTGACGGAGTCTTGAGTCGCAGACCTATTTCACGTTGCGAAATCACGGGTCCAATAAAACCAAAGCAGGGATTTGTACTTGGATCAGCAAATTTTTCCGAAGGTGTTCATTAGCTATAGCCACGATACGTCAGAGCACAAGTCTGACATTCTGGCTTTGGCTTCTCGTCTGCGTAACGACGGCATCGATTGTGAGATCGATCAATTTATCAATGGAGCTCCGCCAGAGGGCTGGATTCGCTGGATGGAGCGGCAAATAGAATGGGCTGAATTCGTGCTAGTGGTTTGTACAGAGAGTTATCTGCAACGATTCAAAGGCGAAGATAGACTGGGCGGAAGGGGCGTAAATTTCGAGGGTTTACTGATCAGCCAAACGTTGTACGATGATTTTTTGGAAAATACCAAGTTTCTGCCGGTGATTCCGGAACACGGCAGTATCGACCATGTTCCATTGATCCTAAAACGTGGTTCAACTTATAAAATCAATTCCGATTATGAAAGACTCTGCCGGGTTTTGACCAAACAACCTGAGGTTGTAAAACCACCCATCGGTAAGCGGATGGTTTTACCTCCGATCAACCATAGAGCAGAAATTGATCGGGTATCAATTGAAAAGATCCAAATCACAGCTGCCAATCAACCAGTTAACGAAATTGGTCAACAAAGCAGGGGAAAACTAATCAATAATCTGGCTGCTCAGTTTCAACGCCCTGAATTGCTGACACTGATTACCGAATTCGTCGAGCTCATTGATGATCATTTCGATACTGCCTTTTCCAGCCATCAAACCGACTACAAACACTTTGCAACCTATTTAGTCAACCAAGCGGATGATGAGCGGCGTAGGCGGCAAGTTTTAATTTTGCTGGACGCACTTGATGCGATCAAAGATAAATCTAGTGTGTCGGAAGCAGAAACTTTATTGGCTTATTTGCTACACACATTGATTCGAAAGGACGAAGTCAACGCTGATCGCATCAACCGCGTACCGTTTAATTATTCGGAAACTCTGGATTTATTCTCGGCGAGTCGCAATAACCAAGCGCTGATTCCGGATTATGGGAATGATGAATTTACCAATGGCAGACAGAAGTCGGATATTTACGACCACAGCCATTATCAACCGCCGAGTGGGCATTGGGATAAAGAACGCGTATGTCGGGAAATAGCTAAAGACTTATTACGTAGTCTTGCCGATCCAAATGCGGATAGCGACAACGCAGTGACTTTGTTGTCGAGTCGCCTGCGTGCTTACGACACCAATCCTCAAAATCGACCCATCAAAGGCATCCGCATCCACCAAAGCAGTTTGGATAAACATCCTTTGGCAAACAACGAAATCGCTGAATATTTTCTCAGCAAAATCGGCCGCTATTTGCCGGTATTTGTATACGGCGACGTCGGTTCAGGTGATGAAAAGGATTATCTTTACGTCAGCGAAGACGATATTCGCGGCATGTTGGTTGAGCGCATAGCGCCTTACCGAACCGGTCACGAAGCCATCGCAACTCAACAAAAGGAAACCAGTATGAGCCATCAAACCACTTCGCCGATTACCGTCAATGTGGTTAACAATAGTCCCGGTACTGCTATTGGAAACAATATCACCCAAACCATCGAAAGCAGCACCAAGCAATCACTAGCTGACCAACTGGAACGCCTTAAAAACGCTGCTGATGAGGATGAAAGCATAGAAAGAAAACCATATGCGGAGATTCTAGCCGCCACAGAAACCCTGAAAACCGAAATTGCCAAACCGCAAGCCGACAAGTTGACCCTTGCCAACGCTGCAAAAACGCTGGAAGGTTTCAAAAATGTTGCCAGCATTGCCGGCAGCATCGAAAAGCTTAGCCAACTCTTGATTCCCCTGATCAGTTGACATTTTATGACCAACATCAAGCACCCAGACCCCATCACCTATTATCTACCCGCCGTCGGTACCTGGCCCGCCAGTCATTATTTGCTGGATGGTCGTTGCCAGGATGCGATTCAGTTAGCGCAAGCCAGCGGTCGGCCCTTGCTGGTGCGTGGATTGCCAGGCACCGGTAAAAGTGATCTGGCGCGGGCGGCGGCAGAGTTTCTGCAGCGGGCGTTTGTCTACGAAGTTGTCACCGCACGTAGCGAACCACAAGATTTACTGTGGCGTTTCGATGCCGTAGCAAGGCTGGCCGATGCCCAGGCACAACAAAAAGAGCGTGCCCAAGACATTCGCCATTATATTGTTCCCGGCGCTTTATGGTGGGCGATTGATTGGCAACGTGCCGAACAATGGCAAAATGATTTTAAAGTTCACGCACAACGTCCAGATGCAAAACTGCAAGATCAAAAAAGCCAGGCTATCGATCAACAGCAACGTGCCCAAACCAAAGGTTGTGTCTTGCTACTCGACGAAATCGACAAGGCGGACAGCGAATTACCCAACAGTCTGCTGGAGGTACTGGCCAACAGTGGTTTTCGCTTGCCCTGTGCCGAAGCTTACGAAATCAAAGCTAGCCAGTGCAAACCGTTAATTATCATCACCACCAACGAAGATCGCGAACTACCCGCCGCTTTCATACGCCGCTGTTTGGTTTTACCTTTGGCTGCCGGTGATGATTTTCAACTATGGATCAAAGATCGTGCGCGCAGTCATTACCGTGATCCCGAACTTGAGCCGGATGACGATGGTCGTCCGGCAATGGCTCAAGCCATCCTCGATCAAGCCGCAAAAATATTGATGGAAGACCGGCAGCAATTGCGCGGCGAGGCGCATTTACCGGGATTGGCGGAATACCTGGATTTACTGCGCGGCCTGCATCAGCTGGCACCGGACGATCCGCATACACAGCAAGTTTGGTTGGAGCGGATATGCGCATTTGCCTACCGTAAGAGCGCCTCGTTAACCGGCTAGCCCGATGCTCTCCGACAACTCAAGCAAAGCCGCGCTCGGGCGCGCCCATTTGTTGCAAATGCTTGTGGATCATGCGGACGCCGGCAGCGAAAGGCAGATGGCGCTGGCGGACGTCCTTGGTTTCGATTTTTCTTCGAAAATTGGTCAGTTAAAGCCAGAGCAGGGCGTGACCGAGTTGACTAGCCAGTTGCCAGGGTTTACATCGCAAACCGGCACGCCAAGATTGCCGCGCGGCCTTTTCCGCCCGCTGCATGCGCAATATTTGCAAGTCGCCGCCAGTGAAGAACAGTGGCAGAACCCCGCGTCTCTGGCCAACTACGGCGTGTTAAGCGACGACGACCAGCTGCCTTGGGACGAAGCGGCCTGCGTTCCACCCTTTCAGCCGCTGGTACCCTGGACACGACTGTGGCCGCGTTTGCATCAGACCGTCTCGCAACGCCATAAAGCCAGCGTGGATGTCGCGGGGCTCACCGAGCTATTAGCGCAAGCCAAATGGGTTCAGCGACTGCCCCGGCAGACCCGGCAAACCTGGCCAGCTAAAGTGCATTTAATTCTGGATTTTTCCGACCGCCTGACCCCTTACTGGGATGACTGGCATTGGCTGGCAGACAATCTAAGTAAATTGCTCAAAGATCGCCTGCTGGTGTCGGTACTATATCGGTCGGATGCGACCGCCTTGCATAGTTATTCATCGCCGCAAACTCGGCCCTGGCCGCAGCCAAATAGCCACCAAACCCTATTGATAGCCAGCGACTTGGGTATGCTGGATAACGCCAGGCCCTATGCCCGGCAAATCTGGCAGCACCGCTTACAGACTTTTCGCCGGCAGGGTATACCCTGTTTGGTGGCCGCACCGTTGGCGTACAGCCAATTGCTGGCGGAAGCGGCCAACCTCTTGCCGTTGCTTCGTCTTAGTTCGGATAGCAGTTTGCGACCGGTGGCTAAACTGTCGCCTTTGCATCAGGCCAACGTCTACGGTGACGACGATCTAGCCTACCGCGTGTTGCTGACCCTGCTGGCGATGGCGACGCGCGCGGAACCGGCCTTATTGCGGGCTCTGCGTCTTAGCTTGCCGATGCAGGCCGATAATGCCGGATTGGAAGGTGCGGTCTGGCTGGATGCCCGATTGAACACCTCAGCCGGCGCCTGTGCGGTCAACGAAGCGGTGGCGGCCGAATGGCAGCGAGCGTTTTCTGCGCTCGATGCCGCTTTGCAGCAACAGCTGTTGGCCTGTCTGCGCCGGTATCATGCCGGCTTGCCGCAAATGATCCATCATGAAGAAACCTTGCTGTGGTCCAGCCGAGTGAATCCCGAATTGGCAAAGTCGGAACACGGCCATGCGCAAGAGGCTCGCGGGTTTTTTCATAAACTGACCCAAAGCTTGCAAGAAGACGACAGTGGCCAATACCATCGCGCCGCCCGGCATTTGCTGCTGAACATGGCCGACCACCACTTGCAGCATACCGCCGTCAGCCTGTCCGGCGAGGCTTACCTGAATCGGCTGTCGGTTGCCGTCAGCCGCAACCGGCCTATGGATACCCAGCCCTTGCCGGTTGGTCTGGATTGGGCTGCTTGGCTGCAAAGCCAGCCGGATATTCCGCCACAGTCGGTCAACTTGTTGCAACACCAAGATGGCGCGCTAGTTATCGACCATACGGATTTTCAAATAGAACTGGGCTGGCAACGTTTGCTAACCTTGAAACTGGATCGGCAGGTGTTGCTTTGGTCGGTGCAAAAGGCCGGGCAAACATTGCATTATCGGCCCTGGCATTGGCTGCAGCAGCCAGTGCTGGCCGATCCGCTGTTGCAATCTGTGGCCTTGCCATTGAGCCAATTGCATGCCGGGGACCTCTGGCTGCACACCGGCCGCCAGCAAATCTGTTTGAATCAACTGGTGGCGCCGGCTTGGGCCAAGGAATGGGGTGTCGATCGCTTTGGCTTGTATGCCGATTTGAGCTTTCGCTCTGTGACGCAGCGCTTTCGCTGGATAGAGCCTGGCAGTTTTATGATGGGTTCACCTACTTCGGAGATAGAGAGATATGATGACGAAGTACAGCACGCAGTGACGCTGACAAAGGGATTTTGGTTGGCCGATACGGCTTGTACTCAACTTTTCTGGCAAACGGTGATGGGTGAGAATCCCAGCAGTCTTAACGACGATCCCCGGAAACCCGTTGAGACGGTTAGCTGGGATGACGTTCAGCAATTCATAGAAGTCCTAAATCGGCAAACGGCCTCGCTGAACTCTCGCCTGCCGAAAGAAGCCGAATGGGAATACGCCTGCCGGGCAGGCACGGAAACGCCGTTCAGTTTCGGAGTCAACATTACCCCGCAGCAAGTCAACTATTACGGTGATCGGCCGTATGCCAACGGCGAAGAAGGTGAATACCGTGGTACCACGATGGCGGTGAAAAGCCTGCCGGCCAATGCCTGGGGATTGTTCGAAATGCACGGGAATGTCTGGGAATGGTGCCAGGACGGTTGGCAGGAGACTTTGGGCAGCGAGCCAATGACCGATCCGCTGTTTGATTTGCAGGATCTAGACCTTGACCGCGTGATGCGCGGCGGCAGCTGGATCACTATCGGCCGGGAAGTACGTTCCGCTTTCCGTGGCAGGTACCAGTCAGGCAACAGTGATGTCGAAATCGGTTTCCGTCTTGCCCTAGGTTGAAGGCGCTTTCTGGCAGGCACAACTCCGGACGGACAGCCGGAGTGGAACGCAGGCGGTCAGGCCGGAGACGGTGACAATAAATTTTCAGGAAGGCAGTCATCATGAAAACATCAGTTTTTCGGTTCCAACTCTCATGGCTGAATGTTATGCGCGCAGAACTTACCATGACGCTTTGAGAGGTTTTATCGATGAGTCACTTTAACGCCATTCTCGGTCAATCGCCGGAAATACATGTATTAATCCGAAGCGCCCGTATAGTTGCGGCCACCGACGTCACTGTTTTGATCAAGGGTGAAACCGGTACCGGGAAGGAGTTGCTTGCTGCTGCCATTCAGCAAGAAAGCCCCCGCGCCAACCAAACTTTCATTACTCTAAATTGCGCCGCTATGCTGGAAGGTCTGACGGAAGTCGAATGGGAGTCCGAACTGTTCGGCCACATTAAGGGCGCATTCACCGGCGCAATTAGCAATAAGCAGGGTCTGATTCAAGCGGCCGACGGCGGCACGTTGTTTTTCGACGAAATCAATTCTTTACCGCTATTCATTCAACCTAAAGTGCTGCGTTTTTTGGAGACAGGCGAATGCTTGGCGGTGGGCGACACCAACTTCTACAGTGTTAATGTCAGAGTCATTGCCGCCACCAATACCGATCTAAACCAGCAAGTCGCCAACGGCACTTTTCGCCGAGATTTGTATTTCCGTTTGAATGTCGTGCCGTTGGAATTACCGCCGCTACGCCAACGGAAGGAAGACATCCCGCTACTGGCCGATCACTTTTTGGCGGACTTCGCCGAACTCCACAATTGGCAAGCACCGGTTCTCAGTCATCAGGCGATTAAATTACTGCGCGACTACGCTTGGCCAGGCAATATTCGCGAGTTGCGTGATTTGTGCGAGCGTTTGAATATCCTGTTTCCCGGCACAGTCATTGAGCAGGAAAACTTGCCGGTCGAATTCAGACCCGCACTTTCATCTTTTATTTCGATTTCACCAAAGCTACTACCCGAGAAGTTTCCTCCCTCCTGGGCCAGGGCTTGGGGCGAAGACACATTTGGCTTGTTTGCCGAGTTGCACTACCAAGGGTGTGTTCAACGCTTTCGTTGGATTTTGCCAGGCAGTTTTTGGATGGGTTCGCCGCCGGGCGAGCCGGACCGCGAGCCTTGGAATGAAAGCAAAGAAACTTGGCACCTGGTTACCCTGACCAAGGGTTTTTGGCTGGCTGATACCGCATGTACCCAAGGCTTATGGGAGTCTGTGATGAGGGAGAATCCCAGCCGTTTTAACGACGATTCCCAAAAACCCGTTGAAATGGTCAGTTGGTATGAGGTTCAGCAATTTATTGACACCCTGAGCCGGCAAACCGCTGTATTGCATGCTCGTCTGCCGAGCGAAGCTGAATGGGAATACGCCTGCCGGGCCGGCACCGAATCAGCATTCAGTTTCGGGGACTACATTACCCCGCGGCAAGTTAATTATAACGGCGACCTTCCCTACGCCGGCGGCGAAAAAGGCGAATACCGCCAAACCACCGTGGAGGTGAAAAGCTTGCCTGCCAACGCGTGGGGCCTGTACGAAATGCATGGCAATGTCTGGGAATGGTGCCAAGATGTCGGGTTGGCTGATTTGGGCAGGAACGATGTAGCTGATCCGCTGTTCGATCTGTCGGATCAAGACCGTGACCGCGTGTTGCGGGGTGGCGGTTGGTACTCTCAGGGTAGGCTCGTGCGTTCCGCGATTCGTATTAGGCGCCAGCCAGACTACCGTATCTACGATATTGGTTTTCGTCTTGCCCTGGGTTGAAGTAGGTAAGCGGACGTAAGGACAGGCCTAGCAGAGTTTGTACTCAGGATGGACATGTCATTTATCAGCAGGATGTATCTGACATTGTTCCGGTTTGCCGTCCTTATACGCCGCCGATATACCGCCCGGACCAGTGGCGCCGGTGATTAGCAGATAGGCTTGGCCGTCGATACATACCTTATGTAAACGCCAGGTTTGGATCTGGCCTTGAATATTGATGTGCTCCAGGCTTATCTCTTCCAGTGGCAACGATCTCGCCTCCGGTGGCGGCAGGGCGTTGGCGGTGGCTGCTGCAATGCTTATCAATAAACCGAAAATAAACTGCTGCATATTTTTCTCCTGTGTGTTTTAGGGGCCAGCACCGCTTCAGGGCGACTGTATCAATGTTACTCGATGAACCGAAAGCTTTCGAAATTATGGTCAGAGCAGGGTAATTGGGACGCTAGGGACTATTGCCGGCGGCAGCAGGTATTTTTCCACAGATTTAAGGGTGCGGCAGTCGTACAGTGACTATGCCGACATCACAGGGATTGGTGACAGGACTGATAGACGTTCGTTGCCGGTCGGATAGAAATAGGCCTTACTTTCTGGCTCTGGGCAGAAAATGGACCTTTCTGGTCACGAGCAATAGCACGTTGAATCATCCTGCCTTAATGGTCGGTTTCAAGGCTGATCGGTTCGACTCGCGGTTTGGAGCCACCTTTTTACAGGTGGTAATTTTTCGATATTTCAAAGGAGCCAGTCAAATGAACGCTCAATTAAATCAAAGTTTCAGAGTTCTGAATGCTGAAGAACTGCAAAACGTATCCGGCGGTTGGTGCGGAACTACTTACCCCGGTTTTTGGAAAGGACCAAAACCCGGCCCTCTGCCCGACCTGTTCAATAGCGCGGTTAGCAGGCTTAACATGGTAAGCCTTAATCCCCAACCGTTACCACCCGCTGAGATCGGCTTCTTCGTAAAGTAAGAGGTTCTGATCAGAAAGCCGGCCAAGTGCCGGCTTTTTTACGTTGTGGCAAGCAAATAAATAAACGTCTTCTTGGCATCGCTGAGTAGCTTTCTAGGCAAAAAAACCATGCCGCCAGCAAGATGATCGCCAACGGCATGGCAGGTAGGAAGGAAGGGAGCGCAGGATGATTTACGCGGCGGCTTTTCGACGTTTACCCAAACCCATTACCCCCAGCATGCCGCTCAGGAACAGCCAGGTCGCGCCGGGCAGCGGTACCGCGGAAACGCCGGATACCGAGAAGGCTTGGTTGAAGGTGGTGCCACCGACGATGTCGGTGCCGATTCTCAGCCAGTCCGGGTCCAGGTTTCCGTCGCGTATCCAAGATTGCAGGTCTGGCGTGAACGGGCCGCTGCCGCCGACTATCGGTTTGGCTGCAGATAACCAGAGAAAATTACCGTTTTTCAATTCCACCTGCGGCACGAAAAAGTAATGGTCGGCCGCCAGCGAGATGGCGTCGTTAAAATTAACCTCAAATCTCACTTCCTGCCCGGAAACCGCACCTTCGCCGCCGGTGGTTTGATCGGGCAACGGATGGATGCCGTTTATTACCGAGTTGGCGGCCGAGGCGTTACCATTGAGTAAAGTGACGCTATAACTCAGCGAGTTGCTGGCCGATTCGCGGCCCAAAAACGCCACATCCGAAGGCGAGTTGACACGGGTCGGGACGCGGCCGGATGGCGGATTGACCGAATCTTTTCCGAATACCCGGTAGATTTCTACATTGACGTTGGCGATGTCGTCGAGCGTGGCGCCGTTGGCCAGCAACCCGGTGAACGTGGCTTGGTTTAGCTGGGTATGTTGCGTCAACACGAAATCGTCGGCCGATTCTATTTCCTTGCTGGTGCCGCCGGCTTGTGCGCCGGTGGCGATTCTATAATCCGAATTGCCGGTGCTGAAAGTGAAGGCTGCGGCGTCGGCGTTGGCGGCAAATAGCGTGGAAATGGCCAGAATGGGGATTAATTTGGTTTGCATGGGGATACTCCTAAAATGGTTAAAGTGCGGAGAACTTGTCTCGGATAAAGAAACTGCTGACAGCTTCTGTCTCTAACAATGCGAGTAGCGTGCCAAAAGTGTTTTTTTATAAATAATGTTTAAAAATCAGTTAATTATGATTGTTTGTGACATGATTTTTCTGGCGAGAGGGTGCGACGGAAGTTGCGGCTAAAGCGCTTGAAAGCGGATGGGTGCAAGGCGTTAAGCGACGGAGGACGGTTGACAGAGCTGCATAGTCAGCAACTTTTGTCGCTGGGTGGTTTCGGAGAGGATTAGCAGAATGATTGCCAGGCCCTTAAATGTGGCCGATTACCGGTGCAAAAGGCCGTTTAGCCAGTGCGAAATTTAGGCTTACCGCTATTTCAATCGAGGATAGAATGAAGACCGGATTCGTAAACCAAGCTTTGACACAAGTAAACATGAAGCAGAAAAGTAATCCTGGGCTTTTTTTAGCGGGATGTTTAGGTATAGCCTTATCGGTTGCCGTGCAGGCGCAAACGCCGGAACCGCTGGCACCGTTGCCGCTCACGGTGGACTTAGATGCCCCGCGCGTGGTGTTGGGGCAGCGCTTATTCCACGATCCCAAACTCTCCGATCAAGGCCAGCGCTCTTGCGCCAGTTGTCATCCACTAGACAGCGGCGGGATGGACGGTAAGGTCCGTGCCGAATCGGCGGACGGTGTTTCGCTGCTGCGCAATACTCCCAGCTTGTTCAACGTTTCCTTTAACTACTTTTTCAATTGGGATGGCGTAGTCACCACTTTGGAGGCGCATACCGAAAAAGTCATGCTTAATCCGAAAATCATGAACGCCAAATGGCCGGAGTTGCTCGAGCGTCTGCGCACGGTGCCTGATTATGTCGATGCGTTTAACCGGACCTATCCGGACGGGTTGACGAAAGCCAACGTGGTCGATGCCTTGAGCAATTTCGAACGCAGTTTGATCACGCCCAATGCGCACTTCGACCGTTTTCTGCGCGGCGACACTGCGGCGCTTGATGCTGATGAACAGCAGGGTTATCACCAGTTTAATGCCTTGGGTTGTGTGGCTTGCCATCAGGGCGTCAATCTGGGCGGCAATTTATTCCAGAAGTTCGGCATATTCGGCGCACCGCAAGGCCAGCAGGGGCCCGTGGATCAGGGACGTTTTAGCGTGACCGGCAATGAGCGGGATCGGGGCGTGTTTCGGGTGCCGAGTTTACGCAATGTCGCCGTCACAGCGCCATATTTTCATGATGGTCGTGCCGCCAATCTGGAAGCGGCGGTGGATACGATGGCCGAGCATCAATTAGGCAAACGGCTGGCGACGAAACAGCGCGATGCTATCGTCAAATTTCTGCGGACATTGACTGGGGAATATGCTGGCAAGGCTTTGGTCGTCAAGAACACAACCAATCCATGACTGCTATTTCCTGGCAGCCCAGGCTGATCGTCGCCGGTCTGTTGCTGGCCTTGACCTATCTCTGGCTACAAAGCGCCAGTCCGGAACTGGAAAGGCGTAACCGCCTGCAAACTACGCTGCGCATCATCGAATTGCGCGATGCCGAATTGATGCGCGATATTTTGCTGGCCCGTGCCGGTCTGCTCGCTAACTACGATTCACTAACAAAAGCCGGTCAGGAACTGCTGCGTTTATCGCAGAGTTTGCAAACCGAATTGCCACCGGCAAATGCTGACGCCGAAAAACTAATGGGTAAATTAGCGGACCAGCTAACCGCGACTGTCCAGGATAGCTTGGTGCAAATCGAGTATCTCAAATCGGACAATGCCTTGCTGCGCAATTCGGTGATGTCCTTCGACGAGATCGGTAAGAACTTGCGGGCCTCAGCAAAGCCCGCTGACAGCGCAAAGCTGGGCAATTTATGGCGCTTGATGTTCAGTTTCATGGACAGCCCGCAGCTGGAATTAGCCAACGAAATCCAGCAGGAGCTTGATCGGTTGGCCGGACTTGCCGCTCTGTCAGATGACTATCGGCTGCTGATCGCCCACGGCCGGCTGATCATAGACGTCTCGCCTAAGGTGGATACGCTATTACGACAAATCATCGCCCAGCCTATCGTCAGCCGGGTCGATGATTTGCAACAAGCCTTGCGCCAGTACAGCGACAGCGTGGAGCAACAAGCCGACGTCTATCGTCTGGCGCTATATCTGGTCGCCGTGGTCCTGCTGGCGTATTTGCTGTATCAATTCGCGCTGCTCAGAGCGAACACGCTGGCTTTGCGCCGGGCCCACGCCAACCTGCAACAAGAAATCAACGAACGTTTGCAAGCGGAATCCTGGTTGCGGGAAAGTGAAGCCCGGCTGCGGGCCATCACCGACTCAGCCCATGAAGCGATTATCTCCGCGGACATGCAAGGTAACATCGTTTCCTGGAATCAGGGCGCGCACCAAATGTTTGGGTTTAAGGCCGACCGGATGTTGGGGCAGCCATTTCAGCAGTTGCTGGCAAACCCGTCGCCAGACTTTTTCGACCAAATTCGGGAAGAAGGGGAGATAAATCGACTCAATAGCCCGATGCTGGATTCGATAGCTTTTAGGCAGGACAGCAGCGAGTTTCCGGTCGAATTGTCCCTATCCAGTTGGACGCGCGGCACCGAGCGCTATCTGACTGCCATCATCCGCGACATTAGTGCCCGTAAACACTTGGAACAAGTAGCCCGGCAGCAAGAACTGCAACTCATCCAAGCTAATAAGATGACGGCCTTAGGTACCTTGGTATCCGGCGTCGCCCACGAAATCAATAACCCCAATCAACTGATTTTGTTTAATTCCGGTTTGCTCGCCGATATTTGGAGCGATGCGCTGGAAATTCTGGAAGATCGCTATCAGGCGAGCGGTGAGTTTTCGTTGGGCGGTTTGCCTTACAGCGAAATGCGTAATAGTGCGGCGGTGCTGATCCATGACATTAACGATGGCGCAAAACGTATCGAACGCATCGTCGCCGAACTGAAAAATTATGCGCGCCCGCAAAGTGCGGAGGCCTCAGTGTCTTTTGCTATCAATGAGGTGGTGGAACGGGCAGTGCGATTATTGAAACATTTGATAGACCAAAAAACGCAGCATTTCAAAACCGATTTGGCTGAAGCTTTGCCCTTGTTGCACGGTGATCCACAGCAGGTGGAGCAAGTGCTGGTCAATCTGCTGATCAATGCACTGGAAGCACTTCCGGACCCGCAAAAGTCTGTTAGCGTTGCCACCAAACTGCTGGACGACGGCGGGCACGTGTGTGTGGAAGTCCGCGACGAAGGCATTGGCATAGCCGCCGAGCATATCCAGCAACTATGCGACCCTTTCTTTACCACGAAGCAGGCCAATGGCGGCACCGGGCTGGGTTTGGCGATCAGCGCCTCTTTGCTGCGCGCCCAGGGCGGCCGCTTAAGTTTTTCATCCGCGCCGGGTCAAGGCACCTGCGCCCGGGTCATTTTTCCGCTAAATCCGGTGCCAGCTATGGAAGCGAATCATGCAATGTAAAGATCTGGGCAACCTCCCTATCTTGTTGGTGGACGACGAAGCGCAATTGCTGCACAGCGCCAGTCTGGTATTGCGCAGCGCCGGCTTCGCCGAGGTGCTGACTCTGGACGACAGTCGGAAGGTGTTGCCGTTACTAGCTAGCCGGCCCGTCGGCGTAATAGTGCTGGATCTGACCATGCCGCATCTGTCCGGCAAGGAGTTATTGGAGCAGATAGCCGCCGAGTATCCGGAAATCCCGGTGATCATGATGACCGCCACCAACGATTTGCAAATCGCGGTGCAGTGTATGCGCAGCGGCGCGAGCGATTATTTGCTAAAGCCGGTGGAGCAAAATTGTCTGGTGGCTGCGGTGCGGCGGGCAGTAGAGGGCAGAGTGCTGCGCGCGGAGTTTTTGTCGCTGAAAGACCGGCTGTTAACCAACAGCCCGCACGAGCCCAGTGGATTCGCCGACATCGTTACCCAAAGCCCTGCCATGTTTGCGATATTCCGTTACATCGAAGCCATTGCCGCCTCACCGCAGCCGGTATTGATTACCGGCGAAACCGGGGCCGGCAAAGAGTTGATTGCCCGCGCCTTGCATCGTCTGTCCGGGCGAACTGGCGACTTGGTGGCGGTCAACGTCGCCGGTTTGGACGATACGCTATTTTCCGACACGCTGTTCGGCCACGCCAAAGGCTCGTTCACCGGCGCCGAACGGGCTCGGGACGGTTTGCTCGCCAGTACCGGCGAGGGTACGCTGTTTCTCGATGAAATCGGCGACCTCAGCATCGCTTCGCAGGTCAAGCTGTTGCGCTTATTGCAGGATGGTTCGTTTTACCCGATAGGTGCGGATCGGCCCCGGCAAAACCGGGCGCGGATTATCGTCGCTACCCATTGCGATGTCAGACGCCAGGTCGAACTAGGCAATTTTCGCAAGGATTTATATTTTCGGTTGCGGACCCATCATATTCAACTGCCGCCGCTACGCGAACGCAGGGAGGATCTGCCGCAACTGACGCTGCATTTCGTGGAAAAGGCCGCCGACAGCCTGGGAAAGCCTGTACCCAGCGTGCCGCCGGCGCTGTTTCAGTGGTTGCATAACTATGCGTTCCCCGGCAATATCCGCGAGTTGGAAGGCATGGCATTCGATGCGGTGGCCCGCAGTCAGGGCGCGGTGTTGTCCTTGCAGAGCTTCAAGGAGGCCATTGCCGACCAAGCGCCGATGAATGCAGATGGCGAGGCAATGGACGGACTGACCGCTTTGTCCGGCCAGTTTCCGGAGCGTTTGCCGACTTTGAAGGAAGCCGAAGAGTCGCTGATTGCGGAAGCCTTACAGCGCGCCCAAGGCAATCAGGGTGTTGCCGCCGGCTTGCTAGGTATAAGCCGGCAGGCTTTAAACAAGCGACTGATTCGCCGCGACGCGGAGAGCTTCTGAGCCGATAACCAGCGGATAGATACTGCGAGACTCCATATAGAATCTAATAAAACCAAGCTAAGGAGAGCCGTTCATGGCTTTAATATCATTGCGACAACTTTTGGATTACGCGGCGGAACACAGCTTTGCCGTGCCGGCTTTTAACATCAGCAATATGGAGCAAGTGCAGGCTATTATGCAGGCGGCCGATACCTGCGACAGTCCGGTGATTATGCAAGGCTCGGCTGGGGCGAATCGTTATGCCGGCGAGGTATTTCTGCGGCATTTGATATTAGCCGCCGTCGAGCAATATCCGCATATTCCGGTGGTGATGCATAGAGACCACGCGCCGTCGCCGGACATCTGCGCCCAGGCTATTCAATCGGGATTTAGTTCGGTGATGATGGATGGCTCTTTACTGGAGGACATGAAAACCCCGGCATCTTTTGAATATAACGTCGAGGTGACCCGCCGCGTGGTGAATATGGCGCATGCCTGTGGTGTGTCGGTGGAAGGGGAAATCGGTTGCCTGGGCTCGTTGGAAAATCAGCAGGATTCGGATCACAGTCGCTTGCTGACCGATCCTGACGAGGCGGTAGAATTTGTCAAACAAACCCAGATCGATGCATTGGCGGTGGCCATCGGCACCAGTCATGGGGCGTATAAATTTAGCAAGCCGCCGACGGGTGAAGTGTTGGTGATCAGCCGTTTAAAAACCTTGCAACAGCGTCTGCCGAATATGCATTTTGTCATGCACGGTTCTAGTTCTGTGCCGCAAGACTGGCTGCAAGTCATCAACGAATACGGCGGCAATATTGCAGAAACCTATGGCGTACCGGTTGCGGAAATTGTGGAAGGCATTAAATACGGGGTGCGCAAAGTCAATATCGATACCGACTTGCGCATGGCATCCACCGGCGCGATACGCCGTTTCGTCGCCCAGCCGGAAAATGCCTCAGAATTGGATGCCCGCAAGATTTACCAGGCCGCTAGAGACGCCATGCAGACGCTTTGTCGGGCACGTTACGAAGCATTCGGTTCCGCTGGACATGCCGGTAAAATTAAAGCCAAACCATTAAGCGAAATGGCGAAACGCTATAAGTAGGCGGCAAGGCCCTCGGCGTTGATCGTTCGAAAATGGCTTCGACGTAAGCAGTTTGGAGTGTCAGGTTTGGCAACTAGGTCTGCCGGCCACGCGCAAGAAAGTTTTAGGTTCATCACATAAAAACCAGTATCATAATTCCGCAAATTCTATTGGCTATTTTTTAACCGACATTTAATCAGACTAAATACCTAATCCATCACCGCACCATGCCAGCCAACCTCCTTAACAAACAATCAACTGCCAGACGTAAGCTAAGTAAGCTGCTGTCTTTTGGGTTGCCTTTGGTTTTGTTGTTGGCGTTTTTGGGTAAGCAAATCGTCGGTTTCGATAGTATCGGCTGGAGCAATGGTTTTAGCCACCCATTGAACGGTTGGGATCATTTGGTGACGATGCTGGCCGTCGGCATCTGGGCTGCGCAATTGCGCGGACAGGCTATCTGGATGCTGCCGCTGGCCTTCGTTGGGGTGATGAGTCTTGGCGGTTTGGCCGGCGCTGCAGGTA
>Ga0123388_1053819_pt1 | contig 16302 bp, 26 predicted proteins | sample T0HHNO3metaT_FD_89916 | JGI IMG/M metagenome (GOLD analysis project Ga0123388, IMG submission 89916) | Methane-oxidizing artificial microbial communities from Washington, USA to study methane cycling - T0-HHNO3 metaT (Metagenome... | ecosystem: Engineered > Modeled > Simulated communities...
CAGTAAGTTCACGTCGTCGCAAGCGCCGCGCTCGCGACCCTTCGAACTTATACGCTGTCGGCCTCACCTGAGACTGCCAAGCAGTTGGTAATCATGGGGCGCGCGAGCGTCCTCCAGGAAGGCACGACCCCGGAAACGGGGTCCTCTGCATGAGGAGCGCCTTGGGCCGGAGGGCCGAGGGCGCTCAGCTCGCTTGCGTTCTAGCGAACGTGGGCGGGGTATTCGATTATTCGCCAATTCGCCGGGCGCGCAAATCGTGCGTCTGATCTGGAGCGAAGGAACTGGAATGCCGACGATCAGCCAGTTGATCCGCAAGCCGCGGCAACCGAAGACCTACCGCGAGAAGTCCCGCCATCTCGGGGCCTGCCCCCAGAAGCGCGGCGTCTGCACGCGCGTCTATACGACGACGCCGAAGAAGCCGAACTCGGCTCTCCGCAAGGTCGCCAAGGTGCGCCTGACCAATGGCTTCGAGGTCATCGGCTACATTCCGGGCGAGGGTCATAACCTCCAGGAGCACTCGGTGGTCATGATCCGCGGCGGCCGCGTGAAGGATCTTCCCGGCGTGCGCTATCACATTCTGCGCGGCGTGCTCGACACGCAGGGCGTCAAGGACCGCAAGCAGCGCCGTTCGAAATACGGCGCGAAGCGTCCGAAGTAAGGAGCGAGACAGATGTCGCGTCGCCATCGCGCCGAGAAGCGGGAAATCATCGAGGACGCCAAGTTCGGCGATTCCGTCGTCACCAAGTTCATGAACTCGATCATGTACGACGGCAAGAAGTCGGTCGCCGAGGCGATCGTCTATGGAGCCTTCGACATCATCGAGGCCAAGGCCAAGAGCGATCCTCTGCAGGTGTTCAAGTCGGCGCTCGAGAATGTCGCGCCGGCGATCGAGGTTCGCTCGCGGCGCGTCGGCGGCGCCACCTATCAGGTGCCGGTCGAGGTCCGCAACGAGCGCCGTCAGGCGCTGGCGATCCGCTGGATCATCACGGCGGCGCGCGCCCGCAACGACAAGACGATGGTCGATCGTCTTTCGGCGGAGCTGCTCGACGCCTCCAACAACCGCGGCAATGCGGTGAAGAAGCGCGAGGACACGCACCGCATGGCGGAAGCGAACCGCGCCTTCTCGCACTATCGCTGGTAACCCTTTTCGTCGCCCTCTGATCGAGGACATCTCAAATGCCCCGTAGCCATCCCATCGAAGACTATCGCAACTTCGGCATCATGGCCCACATCGACGCGGGCAAGACGACGACGACCGAGCGTATTCTGTACTACTCCGGCAAGAGCCATAAGATCGGCGAGGTGCATGAAGGCGCCGCGACGATGGATTGGATGGAGCAGGAGCAGGAGCGCGGCATCACGATCACGTCCGCCGCGACGACGACCTTCTGGAACGGCAAGCGCCTGAACATCATCGACACGCCCGGCCACGTCGACTTCACCATCGAGGTGGAGCGTTCGCTGCGCGTGCTCGACGGCGCCGTCTGCGTTCTCGACGGCAATCAGGGCGTCGAGCCGCAGACGGAGACCGTGTGGCGTCAGGCCGACAAATATGCGGTTCCGCGCGTCGTCTTCGTCAATAAGATGGACAAGATCGGCGCCGATTTCTATCGCTGCGTCGACGATATCGTCACCAAGGTCGGCGGCAAGCCGGTCTGCCTGCAGCTGCCGATCGGCTCCGAGAATCTGTTCAAGGGCATTGTCGATCTCGTCCGCATGAAGGCGGTGGTCTGGGACGACGAGGGTCTCGGCGCGAAATATCACGACGAAGAGATTCCGGCTGACCTGCTGGAGAAGGCGAAAGAGTATCGCACCACGCTGATCGAAGCGGCGGTCGAGCTCGACGACGACGCCATGGCCGCCTATCTCGACGGCCAGGAGCCGAGCGAGGAGACGCTGAAGCGCCTCGTCCGCAAGGCCGTGCGTTATACTGCCTTCCATCCGGTGTTCTGCGGCTCGGCCTTCAAGAACAAGGGTGTGCAGCCGCTGCTCGACGCGGTCGTCGATTATCTGCCGTCGCCCGTCGATCGCGAGGCGATCAAGGGTGTGGACATGAACACCGGCGACGAGCTGGTGCGCAATCCGTCCGACAGCGAGCCTTTCTCCATGCTCGCCTTCAAGATCATGGACGATCCCTTCGTCGGCACCATCACCTTCTGCCGCGTCTATTCCGGCAAGATCGAATCGGGCACCACCGTGCTCAACTCGACCAAGGACAAGAAAGAGCGCGTCGGCCGCATGCTGCTGATGCACGCCAATAACCGCGAGGACATCAAGGAGGCCTATGCGGGCGACATCGTCGCTCTCGCCGGCCTCAAGGAGACACGCACCGGCGACACGCTCTGCGATACTCTGAAGCCCGCGATTCTGGAGCGCATGGAGTTCCCGGAGCCGGTCATCGAGATCGCCATCGAGCCGAAGTCCAAGGCCGATCAGGAGAAGCTCGGCATCGCGCTCCAGAAGCTCGCCGCCGAGGATCCGTCCTTCCGCGTCTCGACCGATCAGGAGAGCGGCCAGACCATTCTGAAGGGAATGGGCGAGCTGCATCTCGACATCAAGGTCGATATTCTGAAGCGCACCTATAAGGTCGATGCCAATATCGGCGCGCCGCAGGTCGCCTATCGCGAGCGCCTGACGAAGCGCGTCGAGATCGACTACACGCATAAGAAGCAGACCGGCGGCACCGGCCAGTTCGCCCGCGTCATCATTATTTTCGAGCCGAACGAGCCCGGCGCCGGCAATGTCTTCGAGTCGAAGATCGTCGGCGGCTCGGTGCCGAAGGAATATATCCCCGGCGTCGAGAAGGGCATCAACAGCGTGATGGGGTCCGGCATTCTCGCGGGCTTCCCTGTCGTCGATGTCAAGGCGACGCTGATCGACGGCGGCTTCCACGACGTCGACTCGTCGGTGCTCGCCTTCGAAATCGCTTCGCGCGCCGCGTTCCGCGACGCGCTGCAGAAGGGCGGCTCGGTGCTGCTCGAGCCGATCATGAAGGTCGAGGTGGTGACGCCCGAGGAATATACGGGCTCGGTCATCGGCGACATCAACTCGCGGCGCGGGCAGATCCAAGGTCAGGACATGCGCGGCAATGCGGTCGTCGTCGATGCGATGGTGCCGCTCGCCAACATGTTCGGCTATGTCAATCAGCTGCGTTCCTTCACCCAGGGACGCGCGAACTACACGATGCAATTCGACCACTACGACCAGGTCCCCGAGGCGGAATCGAAGAAGGTTCAGGCGAAATACGCCTGATCGTCTCGACGTCGCGGAATCAGTCTCTAAAGGAGTGTGGCCATGGCCAAGGAAAAATTCTCACGCACGAAGCCGCATTGCAACATCGGCACGATCGGTCACGTGGACCATGGCAAGACGTCGCTGACGGCGGCGATCACCAAGGTTCTGGCCGAGACGGGCGGCGCGACCTTCACGGCCTATGACCAGATCGACAAGGCCCCGGAAGAGCGCGCGCGCGGCATCACCATCTCGACGGCGCATGTCGAGTATGAGACCGCCAATCGTCACTACGCCCACGTCGACTGCCCCGGCCACGCCGATTATGTGAAGAACATGATCACCGGCGCCGCGCAGATGGACGGCGCCATCCTCGTCGTCTCCGCCGCCGATGGCCCGATGCCGCAGACCCGTGAGCACATCCTGCTCGCCCGTCAGGTCGGCGTGCCGGCGCTGGTCGTGTTCCTGAACAAGGTCGACATGGTCGACGATCCCGAGCTGCTCGAGCTCGTCGAGCTCGAGGTTCGCGAGCTTCTGTCGAAATACGAGTTCCCCGGCGACGATATTCCGATCACCAAGGGCTCGGCCCTGGCGGCGCTCGAGAATAAGACGCCCGAGATCGGTCATGACGCGATCCTGAAGCTGATGCAGACGGTCGACGAATATATCCCGCAGCCGGAGCGCCCGAAGGATCAGCCCTTCCTGATGCCGGTCGAGGACGTGTTCTCGATTTCCGGCCGCGGCACGGTGGTGACGGGCCGCGTGGAGCGCGGCATCGTCAAGGTCGGCGAGGAAGTCGAGATCGTCGGCATTCGCCCGACGGTGAAGACGACCGTGACCGGCGTGGAAATGTTCCGCAAGCTGCTCGATCAGGGCGAGGCGGGCGACAATATCGGCGCGTTGCTGCGCGGCACCAAGCGCGAGGACGTGGAGCGCGGCCAGGTTCTGTCGAAGCCGGGCTCTGTGAAGCCGCACACCAAGTTCAAGGCGGAAGCCTATATTCTGACGAAGGAAGAGGGCGGCCGTCATACGCCGTTCTTCACCAACTATCGTCCGCAGTTCTACTTCCGCACGACGGACGTGACCGGCATCGTGACGCTCCCCGAGGGCGTGGAGATGGTGATGCCGGGCGACAATGTGGCGATGGAGGTGAACCTCATCGTTCCGATCGCCATGGAGGAGAAGCTGCGCTTCGCCATCCGCGAAGGCGGCCGCACCGTCGGCGCCGGCGTCGTCGCTTCGATCATCGAATAAGGAATTTGGACCGCGGGGCGTCGCGCCTCGCATTCGTAGAAACGGCCTGCGAGCCTTCACGGCTCGCGGCCCAGAGCGCGCCGCGGCTCGCGGTCCAAGAGGAAGACGCTGATGAACGGACAGAATATCCGGATTCGCCTCAAGGCGTTCGATCACCGGATTCTCGATACGTCGACGAAAGAGATCGTCTCCACCGCCAAGCGCACGGGCGCTCAGGTGCGTGGTCCGATCCCGCTGCCGACCAAGATCGAGAAGTTCACGGTGAACCGCTCGCCGCACATCGACAAGAAATCGCGTGAGCAGTTCGAGATCAGGACTCACAAGCGCGTGCTCGATATCGTCGATCCGACCCCGCAAACGGTGGACGCGCTGATGAAGCTCGATCTCGCCGCCGGCGTCGACGTCGAAATCAAGCTCTAATAAAAATGAACCGGGCGCCTCTCGCGACGAGAGCGATGCGCCTTTCGAAGGAAGAGATCATGCGGTCTGGCGTCATCGCGCAAAAGGTCGGAATGACCCGCGTCTTCACCGAAGCGGGCGAGCATGTGCCGGTCACGGTGCTGAAGCTCGACGGCTGCCAAGTCGTCGCCCATCGGACCAAGGAGCAGAACGGCTATACCGCCGTGCAGCTCGGCATCGGCCACGCCAAGGTGAAGAACGTCTCCAAGGCGGAGCGCGGCCGTTTCGCCATCGCCAAGGTCGAGCCGAAGCTGAAGCTCGCCGAGTTTCGCGTCGAGGAGACGGAGCTGCTTCCCGTCGGCGCCGAGATCACGGCCGATCATTTCGTCGTCGGCCAGTTCGTCGACGTGACCGGCACGACGATCGGCAAGGGCTTCGCCGGCGCGATGAAGCGCTGGAACTTCGGCGGTCTGCGCGCTACTCACGGCGTGTCGATCTCGCATCGCTCGCATGGTTCGACCGGCGGCCGTCAGGACCCCGGCAAGACCTTCAAGAACAAGAAAATGGCCGGGCATATGGGCGTCGACCGCGTGACCACGCAGAATCTGCGTGTCGTGCAGACCGACGTCGAGCGCGGCCTGCTGCTGGTCGAGGGCTCCGTGCCCGGACATGCCGGCGGCTGGATTTTTGTGCGCGACGCGGTGAAGCGGGCGCTGCCGGCCGAGGCGCCGCAGCCCGGCAAATATCGTCTGGCGGAAGCTCCCGCCGCGCAAGAAGACAAGAAGGAGGACTGAGCCGTGGTGCAGATCAGCGTCACGTCGTACGACGGCCAGGATGCCGGCTCGATCGAGCTGGCGGATGAGATTTTCGGGCTCGAGCCGCGCCAGGATCTCATTTTCCGCATGATCCGCTGGCAGCTCGCCAAGCGGCGCGCCGGCACGCATGCGGTGAAGAACCGCGCCGACGTCGCCCGCACGGGCAAGAAGCTGCATAAGCAGAAGGGCACGGGCGGCGCTCGTCATGGATCGCGGCGCGCGCCGCAGTTCATCGGCGGCGGTCGCGCCTTCGGTCCGGTGGTGCGCAGCCATGAGCACGACCTTCCCAAGAAGGTGCGCGTTCTCGCTCTGAAGCACGCGCTCTCGGCCAAGGCCAAGGACGGCGCCATCATCGTCTGGGAGAGCGCCTCGCTCACCGAGCCGAAGACCAAGCTGCTCAAGGCCGGTTTCGACAAGACCGGGCTTTCCAGCGCGCTCATCATCGATGGCGCGGAGCCGCAGGCCAATTTCGCGCTGGCTGCGCGCAATCTGCCGCGGATCGACGTGCTGCCGGTCCAGGGCGTCAATGTCTATGACATTCTGCGCCGGGAGAAGCTGGTGCTGACCCGCGCGGCGATCGATGCGCTGGAGGCGCGCCTGAAATGAGCAAGGATGTGCGCCACTACGACGTGATCGTCTCCCCGGTCATCACCGAGAAGGCGACGATCGCTTCCGAGCAGAACAAAGTGGTCTTCAATGTCGCCAAGACCGCCACCAAGCCGCAGATCAAGGCGGCCGTGGAGGGGCTTTTCGATGTGAAGGTCGAGGCCGTCAACACGCTGCTGCGCAAGGGCAAGCTGCGCGCCTTCAAGGGCGTGCGCGGCCGCCAGTCGGATGTGAAGAAGGCGATCGTCACGCTGGCCGAAGGCCATAAGATCGACGTGACGACGGGACTCTAAAGGCAGGCTCGAGGACAAAACCATGGCGCTGAAGACATTCAAGCCGGTCACGCCGAGCCTTCGTCAGCTCGTCATCGTCGACCGCAGCGATCTCTACAAGGGCAAGCCCGTCAAGACCCTCACCGAGGGCAAGACGTCCAAGGGCGGCCGCAACAACAATGGTCGCGTGACCGTGCGCTTCCGCGGCGGCGGCCACAAGCAGGCCTATCGCCTCGTCGACTTCAAGCGCCGCAAGCTCGATGTCGTCGGCAAGGTGGAGCGGATCGAATATGATCCGAACCGCACCGCCTTCATCGCGCTCATCCGTTATGCGGATGACGAGCTGTCCTACATTCTCGCGCCGCAGCGTCTTTCGGTCGGCGACGAGGTGATCTCGGGCGCTCAGGTCGATGTGAAGCCCGGCAACGCCATGCCGATCGGCAATATTCCGGTCGGCACGATCGTCCACAATGTCGAGATCAAGATCGGCAAAGGCGGCGCGATCGCGCGCTCGGCGGGCAATTATGCGCAGATCGTCGGCCGCGATCAGGGCTATGTGATCATTCGCCTGAACTCGGGCGAGCAGCGCCTCGTGCACGGCCAATGCTTCGCGACCATCGGCGCGGTGTCGAACCCGGACCATATGAACATCTCGCTCGGCAAGGCGGGTCGTTCGCGCTGGCTCGGCCGTCGCCCGCATAACCGCGGCGTCACCATGAACCCGGTCGACCATCCGCACGGCGGCGGCGAAGGCCGCACCTCCGGCGGCCGTCACCCGGTCACGCCCTGGGGCAAGCCGACCAAGGGCAAAAAGACCCGCACGAACAAGAAGACCGAGAAATTCATCGTGTCCTCGCGGCACGCCAAGAAGAAGAAGGGCTGATCCATGGCTCGCTCTATCTGGAAAGGCCCGTTCGTCGACGGCTATCTGCTGAAAAAGGCGGAGACCGCCCGCGCCTCGGGACGTAGCGACATCATCAAGATTTGGAGCCGTCGCTCCACCATTCTGCCGCAGTTCGTGGGTCTCACCTTCGGCGTGCACAATGGCCACAAGCATGTGCCCGTGTCGGTCAGCGAAGACATGATCGGGCACAAGTTCGGCGAATTCTCTCCGACGCGGACCTTTCATGGTCATGCGGCGGACAAGAAGTCGAAGAGGGGCTGACGAACATGTCCAAGCCGAGCAATCCGCGCGCGCTGGCCGACAATGAGGCGAAAGCCGTCGCCAACACGCTGCGCGTCTCCCCGCAGAAGCTCAATCTTCTCGCTCAGCTCATCCGCGGCAAGAAGGTGGATCGCGCTCTCGCCGATCTCGAATTCTCGCGCAAGCGCATCGCTCACGAGGTCAAGAAGACCTTGGAGAGCGCCATCGCCAACGCCGAGAACAATCACGGTCTCGACGTGGACGATCTGATCGTCGCGCAGGCCTTTGTCGGCAAGTCGCTGGTGATGCGGCGCTTCGCGGCGCGCGCCCGTGGCCGCTCGAGCCGCATCGAGAAGCCCTTCGCGAATCTGACGATCATCGTCCGCGAAGTCGAAACGCCGGCGAAAGCCTAAAGGGAGCCAACGATGGGTCAGAAGGTCAATCCGATCGGGCTGCGCCTCGGCGTCAACCGCACCTGGGACTCGCGTTGGTTCGCGAGCAAGGGCGAATACGCCAAGCTCCTGCACGAAGATCTCGCCATTCGCGCTGCGGTGGCCAAGAATCTCAAGCAGGCTGCGGTGTCTCGCATCATCATCGAGCGTCCGCACAAGAAGTGCCGCGTGACGATTCATTCGGCGCGTCCGGGCGTCGTCATCGGCAAGAAGGGCGCCGATATCGACAAGATCCGCAAGCTGGTCGGCAAGCTGACCGGCAGCGAGGTCGTGATCAACATCGTCGAGGTGCGCAAGCCCGAGGTCGAGGCCGCTCTGGTCGCCGATTCGATCGCTCAGCAGCTCGAGCGCCGCGTCGCCTTCCGTCGCGCCATGAAGCGCGCCGTGCAGTCGGCGATCCGGCTCGGGGCGCAGGGCATCCGCATCAATTGCTCGGGCCGTCTCGGCGGCGCGGAGATCGCGCGTCTGGAATGGTATCGCGAGGGCCGCGTGCCGCTGCATACGCTGCGCGCCGACGTCGACTATGGCGTCGCCACCGCTCATACCGCTTATGGCGCTTGCGGCATCAAGGTCTGGATCTTCAAGGGCGAGATCCTCGAGCATGATCCGATGGCGCAGGACAAGCGTCTGGCCGAGCAGGCCGCCGGCGGCGGTGAGCGCGAACATCATGGCGAGCGTCGCCGTCGCGAGCCGCGCGAGCCGCGCGACGCGGCCTAATTTCGAGAGTTCGACATCATGTTGCAACCCAAACGCACCAGGTTCCGCAAGGCCTTCAAAGGCCGCATTCACGGAAACGCCAAGGGCGGCTTTTCGTTGAATTTCGGGCAGTTCGGCCTCAAGGCTCTCGAGCCGGAGCGCATCACCGCGCGCCAGATCGAGGCGGCTCGCCGCGCCATGACGCGCCATATGAAGCGCGCCGGACGCGTGTGGATCCGCATCTTCCCCGACGTGCCGGTTTCCAAAAAGCCGACCGAAGTGCGCATGGGTAAGGGCAAGGGCGCGCCGGAGCTCTGGGCCGTGCGCGTGGCGCCGGGCCGCATCATGTTCGAGGTCGACGGCGTGTCCGGCGAGCTCGCGCGTGAGGCTCTGACGCTCGCCGCCGCGAAGCTGCCGATCAAGACGCGCTTCATCGAACGCATCGCCGAGTGAGGATTGCGACCATGAGCACGAACAAGCAACGCGTCTCCGACCTCCGCGCCCTCTCCTTCGACCAGCTGGACGAGGAAGTGCTGAAGCTGAAGAAAGAGCAGTTCAATCTGCGCTTCCAGCGGGCGACCGGCCAGCTCGAGAACACGGCGCGCGTGCGCGTCGTTCGTCGCGACATCGCCCGCGCCAAATCCATCGCCGCGCAGAAGCGCGCTGAACAACAGAGTTGAGAGAGCGCCAATGCCGAAGCGAATTCTCCAGGGCGTCGTCGTCAGCGACAAGCAGAACAAGACAGTGGTGGTGAAGGTGGAGCGCCGCTTCACCCATCCGCTGTTCAAGAAGACCGTTCGTCGCACGAAAAATTATCATGCGCATGACGAAGCGCAGACCTTCAAGGTCGGCGACGAGGTCACGATCGAGGAGACGGCTCCGATCTCGCGGCTGAAGCGCTGGCGAGTGGTGGAAGCCGCCGACAAGGCCTGATGAGGCCTTCAAAAAGACGAGACGAGTGAGATGGTTTTCTCGGACGAAGTCGGGGGACCGAAACCAGACCGAGACGAAAGGCGGGATAAGCCATGATACAGATGCAGACAAATCTCGATGTCGCCGATAATTCTGGCGCCCGCCGCGTCATGTGCATCAAGGTGCTGGGCGGCTCCAAGCGCAAATACGCCGGCGTCGGCGACATTATCGTCGTCTCGATCAAAGAGGCGATTCCGCGCGGTCGCGTGAAGAAGGGCGACGTGCTCAAGGCGGTCGTGGTGCGCACGGCCAAGGACATCAAGCGCGCCGACGGCTCGGTGATCCGCTTCGATTCCAATGCGGCGGTTCTGATCAACAATCAGAAGGAGCCGATCGGCACGCGCATCTTCGGACCCGTGCCGCGCGAGCTGCGCGCCAAGAACCATATGAAGATCATTTCGCTCGCGCCGGAGGTGCTGTAATGGCCGCGAAAATCAAGAAAGGCGACAAGGTCGTCGTTCTCGCCGGTCGCGACAAGGGCCGCACGGGTCAGGTGATTCAGGTGCTGCCGACGGAAGGTCGCGCCGTGGTCGAGGGCGTCAATCTCGTCAAGCGCCACCAGCGCCAGACGCGCCAGCAGGAGGCGGGGATCGTCACCAAGGCGGCGGCGCTCGACCTGTCCAACATCGCGATCGCCGATCCCAAGGACGGCAAGCCGACGCGCGTCGGTTTCAAGACTCTCGATGACGGCCGCAAGGTCCGCATCGCCAAGCGTTCGGGAGAACAGATCGATGGCTGAGGAAAAGAAGCCGAAAGCCGCCAAGGCTCCGAAGGCGGAAGGCGAGGCCAAGAAGGCCGGCAAGGCGAAATCCGCGCCCGATTCTTCTTCGCATGATGATGGCGAGCGCCGTTCGGCCGGCCCGAAGTCGCTTCCCGAGGGTGCCTATGAGGTGCGGCTGAAGAAGCACTATGACGAAGTCGTTCGCGCCAAGCTCATGGAAGAGTTCGGCTATAAGAACGCTTTCGAGGTGCCGGCGATCGAGAAAATCGTGCTGAACATGGGCGTCGGCGAGGCGGTCAACGACAGCAAGAAGGTGACGGCCGCGGCCGGCGACCTCGCGCTGATCGCGGGCCAGAAGCCGGTGGTGACGCGCGCTCGCAAGGCGATCTCGACCTTCAAGGTGCGCGAGAACATGCCGATCGGCGCCAAGGTCACGCTGCGCAAGACGCGCATGTATGAGTTTCTGGACCGTCTGATCACGATCGCGCTGCCGCGCGTTCGCGATTTCCGCGGCCTCAATCCCAAGTCCTTCGACGGACGCGGCTCCTACGCCCTCGGCATCAAGGAGCATATCGTGTTTCCCGAGATCGACTATGACAAGGCCGAGTCGATCCTCGGCATGGACGTCATCGTCGTGACGACGGCGAAGACGGACGACGAGGCGCGCGCGCTCCTGCGCGCGTTCAATTTCCCGTTCCGGCAGTGAGACGGTAAGTCTCAAACGCGGAAACCGAAGGCATAGAAAATGGCCAAGAAGAGTTCGATCGAGAACAACAAGCGCAGGGCGAAGCTCGCCAAGGCCTATGCGGGCCGCCGCGAGCGGCTGAAGGCGAAGGCGAATGACGAGGCGCTGACCGCCGAGGAGCGGTTCGAGGCGCGTCTCAAGCTCGCCGAGCTGCCGCGCAATTCCGCGGCGATTCGCATTCGCAATCGCTGCGAGGTTTCGGGACGTCCGCGCGCTTTCTACCGCAAGCTGAAGCTGTCGCGCGTGGCGCTGCGTGAGCTCGGCTCGCGCGGCCTCATTCCCGGTCTCGTGAAGTCCAGCTGGTAAGGGAGAGAGCGAATGTCGATCAGCGATCCGTTGGGCGATCTGCTCACCCGTATCCGCAATGCGCAGATGCGCCGCAAGGACAAGGTCCAGACGCCGGGCTCCCGCCTGCGCGGCCATGTTCTCGACGTGCTGAAGGAAGAAGGCTACATCCGCGGCTACACGACCACGGATTTCGGCAATGGCCGCACCGAGTTCGAGATCGAGCTGAAATATTTCGACGGCGAGCCGGTCATCAAGACGATCGAGCGCGTTTCGCGTCCAGGCCGCCGGGTCTATGCGGGCGTCGACAAGACGCCGCGTGTGGCCAATGGCCTCGGCATCACCATCGTGTCGACGCCCAAGGGCGTCATGGCCGATCACAAGGCCCGCGAGAACAATGTCGGCGGCGAGGTGCTTGCCAAGGTCTTCTGACCGAAGCTCGCAGGAATTGGGATAGGACTTCAACCATGTCTCGTATCGGCAAGAAGCCCATCATCGTGCCGGCCGGCGTGACCGCGAAGGTCGACGGCCAGCTCGTTCAGGTGAAGGGCGCGAAGGGCGAGCTGCAGTTCCGGGTTCCCGACGATGTCGCGGTGACTCAGGACGGCAATTCGATCAAGGTCGACCCGCGTTCCAACAGCAAGCGCGCCCGCGCGCTGTGGGGCACGTCGCGCGCCCAGGTGAACAATCTCGTGGTCGGCGTCACCGCCGGCTTCGAGAAGAAGCTCGAGATCAACGGCGTCGGTTACCGCGCCGCGGTCGCCGGCAAGAATCTGCAGCTCGCGCTCGGCTATTCGCACGACGTGAACTATCCGATCCCGGCCGGCATAGCGATCGTGACGCCCAAGCCCACGGAGATCACCATCTCCGGCGTGGACAAGCGCCAGGTCGGTCAGGTCGCCGCCGAGATTCGCGCGTTGCGCGGCCCGGAGCCCTATAAGGGCAAGGGCGTGAAATACGCCGGCGAATTCATCTTCCGCAAGGAAGGCAAGAAGAAGTAAGGACGCGAGCCATGGCAAAGGACGTAAATGCAGCCGCCCGGCGCAAGGCCCGGGTCCGTCGGAGCATTCGCGCGCGCGCCTATGGCCGCCCGCGTCTGTCGGTGTTCCGCTCCTCGGAGCAGATCTATGCGCAGATCATCGACGACGAGAAGGGCGTGACCATCGTCTCCGCCTCGACGCTCGAAAAGGCCAATCGCGAGACGCTGAAGACGGGCGCCAACAAGGAAGCGGCGCATCTCGTCGGCAAGCAGATCGCCGAGCGCGCGGCGGCCAAGGGCATCACGGAAGTGGTGTTCGATCGCGGCGCCTATATCTATCACGGCCGCGTGCAGGCGCTGGCCGAGGGCGCTCGCGAGGGCGGCCTGCAGTTCTGACGCTCTTCTCCCATAAGTGGGAGAAGATGTCGCGCGACGGCGCGGCGAATTCGGGCCGGCGGAGCTTGGCGGGGCGATGGCCGAAAGGCCGTCGCCGACCTTGCGTCGCGAGGCCCCTCTCCTGTATGCGGGAGAGGAACGAACCCCAAGCGAGCGGCGCTATTGCCGCGTAAGTGACGGAAGAGAAAATGGCTCGTGAACCAGAAGGCGGCCGCGGCCGCGACCGGGATCGGGACGACCGCGACAATGAGTTCGTGGATCGCCTCGTCCACATCAATCGCGTCGCCAAAGTGGTGAAGGGCGGTCGGCGTTTCGGCTTCGCCGCGCTCGTCGTCGTCGGCGATCAGAAAGGCCGCGTGGGCTATGGCCACGGCAAGGCGCGCGAAGTGCCGGAGGCGATCCGCAAGGCGACGGAAGCCGCCAAGCGCGCGCTGATCCGCGTGCCGCTGCGCGAAGGCCGCACGCTGCATCACGACGTCAACGGCCGCCATGGCGCGGGCCGAGTCGTTCTGCGCGCCGCGCCTCCCGGGACCGGCATCATCGCCGGCGGCCCGATGCGCGCCGTGTTCGAGACGCTGGGCGTTCACGACGTCGTGGCCAAGAGCCAGGGCTCCTCGAACCCCTACAACATGATTCGCGCGACGTTCGACGCGCTCGAGCGCGAGGATTCGCCGCGTTCGGTCGCCGCTCGTCGTTCTCTCAAGGTCTCCGCGCTGCAGGCGCGCCGTCAGGGCGCCGAAGCCGAAGCCGTCGACGCTTGAGGGGAGGGCTTGCGATGAGCGATAAGAAAATCACCGTCGAGCAGACCGGCAGCGCCATTGGCCGTCCCGAGCGTCAGCACAGAACGCTGACCGGTCTCGGCCTCACGCGCATCGGCAAGCGTCGCACGCTCGAGGACACGCCCGCTGTGCGCGGGATGATCGCGAAAGTCGCGCATCTCGTCAAAATCGTCGACGAGAAGTGAGGGGCGGGACAATGGTGAAGCTCAACGATCTCTCCGACAATCCCGGCTCCAGCAAGAATCGCATGCGCGTCGGCCGCGGCATCGGCTCCGGCAAGGGCAAGACCGCAGGGCGCGGCGTCAAGGGTCAGAAGGCCCGCACCGGCGTCGCTGTGAAAGGCTTCGAGGGCGGCCAGATGCCGCTGCATCGTCGCCTTCCCAAGCGCGGCTTCTACAATCCTTTCTCGACCGACTATAATGAGGTCAATCTCGGCCGCATTCAGCAGGCGCTCGAGGCGGGCAAGCTCGACGTGGCCGCTCCCGTGACGATCGAGGCGCTGATCGCCGCCGGCGTGGTCTCCAAGCCGCGCGACGGCGTGAAGATCCTCGGCAATGGCAAGCTCGAGGCGAAGCTCGCCTTCGAGGTCGCCGCCGCGTCGAAATCGGCGGTCGCCGCGATCGAGGCCGCTGGCGGCACGATCAAGCTGCTGGTCGCGACGGAAGAGCCCGCTTCGGCCTGAAGCCTCCGCCCGGCCCGCGACGCGTAGGCTGGCGCAAGCTCGAGGCGGCGCACTTTCGCCGCCTCGAGGTTAATCGTATCGACCAAAAAACTGGCGATCCGCCCATCCGTCGTGATACGGAGTCGCCTGTGCGAGCCGGCGAGAAGAGGCTAGACTTTTTTTTCGCCGACATCGTGCGATAGACATGCGCCGGGTCTTGCCCCTCGAATGGGCAGGGCCGAAAACAGAGCGCGGCGTCGCGGCGAGCAGCGCTGCGTCGCTTCGACGCTCGTCTAAAAGAAACCGCGCGGCGCGCGACGAGGGAGCCTCGCCCATGGCATCGGCAGCCGAACAGCTTGCGGCCAACGTCAATTTTTCCGCTTTCGGCAAAGCGGATGAGCTCAAAAAACGCATCTGGTTCACGCTCGGGGCGCTGATCGTCTATCGTCTCGGCACTTATGTGCCGTTGCCGGGCATCGACCCGGAGGCCTTCGCGAAGAGCTTCTTCGGCCAGTCGAAGGGCGTGCTCGAGCTGTTCAACATGTTCGCTGGCGGCGCGGTTCAGCGCAGCGCGATCTTCGCCTTGAACATCATGCCCTATATCTCCGCCTCCATCATCATTCAGCTGCTGACGACGGTGATTCCCTCGCTCGAGCAGGTGAAGAAGGAGGGCGAGCAGGGCCGCAAGGTCCTCAATCAATACACGCGCTATCTCACGGTGATTCTCGCGACCTTCCAGGCCTATGGCATGGCGATCGGCCTCGAGGGGCAGCAGGGCGTCGTCACCGAGCCCGGCCTGTTCTTCCGCCTCACGACCGTCTGCACTCTGGTCGGCGGCACCATGTTCCTGATGTGGCTCGGCGAGCAGATCACCTCGCGCGGCATCGGCAATGGCTCGTCGCTCATCATTTTCGCGGGCATTGTCGCAGCCTTTCCGGCGGCCATTCTCAGCACGCTGGAGCTCGGCAAGCAGGGCGCGATCTCGACCGGCGTCATCCTCGGCGTGATGGCGATGTCCTTCTTCGTCATCGCCTTCATCGTGTATATGGAGCGCGCGCAGCGCCGATTGCTGATCACCTATCCCAAGCGGCAGCACGGCAATCGCGTCTATGAGGGGCAGACCTCCTTCCTGCCGCTGAAGCTCAACACCTCCGGCGTCATTCCGCCGATCTTCGCCTCCTCGCTGCTTCTGCTGCCGACGACGATCGCGAATTTCTCGCAGACGCAGGGCACGGACAATATTTTCGCGACCATCTCCGCCTATTTCGGGCACGGACGGCCGCTGTATATGTTGTCCTACGTCGGGCTGATCGTGTTCTTCGCCTTCTTCTACACGGCCATCGTCTTCAATCCGACGGAGACGGCCGACAATCTGAAGAAGCATGGCGGCTTCATCCCGGGCATTCGCCCGGGCGAGCGGACGGCGAAATACATCGACGATGTGCTGATGCGCATCACCGTTCTCGGCGCCGGCTATCTCGCGGTGATCTGCCTGCTGCCGGAAATGCTGATCTCCTACGCCAATCTGCCGTTCTATTTCGGCGGCACCTCGCTGCTCATCGTCGTGAGCGTGACGATGGACACGGTGGCGCAGGTTCACGGCCATCTCCAGGCTCATCAATATGAGGGCCTGATCCGCAAGACCAAACTGCGCGGGCGACGCAAATGAGGCTGGTTCTGCTCGGACCGCCGGGCGCGGGCAAGGGCACGCAATCGGCTCGGCTCGTGGCGAAATATGCGATCCCTCAGCTCTCGACCGGCGACATGCTGCGCGCCGCTGTCGAGGCGAGGACGCCGATCGGCCTCGAGGCGAAGGAAATCATGGATCGTGGCGCGCTGGTGCCCGACGCTGTCGTCGTCGGCATCATCGGCCAGCGGATCAAGGAGAAGGACGC
>Ga0123388_1046278_pt1 | contig 16256 bp, 16 predicted proteins | sample T0HHNO3metaT_FD_89916 | JGI IMG/M metagenome (GOLD analysis project Ga0123388, IMG submission 89916) | Methane-oxidizing artificial microbial communities from Washington, USA to study methane cycling - T0-HHNO3 metaT (Metagenome... | ecosystem: Engineered > Modeled > Simulated communities...
CTATTCCTCACCTTATAGATTGTGGCTTTCGCCACAAAAATTTCAGCGTACGGCCGTTAGCCGTCATCTTGCTCTATGCAGCCCGGACTTTCCTCCCCTCACTTACGTGAGCGGCGACTGTCTAGCCAGCTTCGTCGCTATTTTAACATGCCGAGCGTTTGACATGCTGAGCGGCTAATTATTTCTGTAATTTCCATTGTAAAATTTGCCCAGCTCTGAGAGGCACTAAAGTGTCGCCATCAAACGGCAAATTCTCAGGCACTTTCCAACTTTCTTTCACTAATGTAACTCTCTCTTTATTACGAGGCAAACCATAAAAATCCGCCCCATAAAAGCTCGCAAAACCTTCTAACTTATCTAAGGCATTTGCATTTTCAAACGCTTCTGCATACAACTCAATCGCCGTATGCGCGGTGTATATTCCGGCACAACCGCAAGCTGCTTCTTTAGTATGCTTGGCGTGCGGTGCGCTATCTGTGCCTAGAAAAAATTTAGGATTACCAGAAGTCGCTGCTTTAACCAAAGCCACGCGGTGTTCTTCACGTTTCAAGATTGGCAAACAGTAATGATGCGGCTGAATGCCGCCTTTAAACATATCGTTGCGATTCATTAGTAAATGATGCGCAGTCACTGTTGCAGCAATATTATTAGGGGATTCAATCACAAAGTCTGCCGCATCTTTAGTGGTTATATGCTCAAAAACCACTTTTAATGCGGGGAATTTTTTTAACAACGGAATCATATTGCGCTCAATAAATACACGTTCGCGATCAAACACATCGACATCGTTATCGGTCACTTCAGCGTGCGCCAGCAAAGGCACGCCTAACTTTTCCATCGCCTCAAGCGCACTCACGCAATGACCTAGGTTTGTGACACCGGAATCTGAATTGGTAGTGGCGCCCGCTGGGTAAAGCTTTGCACCATGCACAATACCACTGGCTTTGGCCAAAGCTATTTCCTCTGCCGAAGTTTTATCAGTCAGATACAAAGTCATTAGCGGCTCGAAACGCATGCCAGTTGGCAAGGCGTTTATAATACGTTGGCGATAAGCAACGGCTAATTCAGTCGTTGTCACAGGCGGACGCAAATTTGGCATCACAATCGCACGCGCGAATTGCCTTGCGCTGTCTGGCAAAACCGCTTGTAGCGCGGCACCATCTCTTAAGTGCAAATGCCAGTCATCTGGTCGTGTAATAGTTAAAGTAGTCGGAGTTAACGTATTGGAAGGAATCATTTTATGGCTATCTTTTTGAGTCTTTTATTCAAAATAATCTATCAGCATTTTAATTAGCTTGCTTTAATCTCAGTGCGAATTCGTACAAATCATTTTTCTTTTCATTGGCAATCTCAGCGGTTAACTTAACCGCTTGCTTAAGCGGTAAATCTGCGAGCAATAATTTCAATATACGCACCACCTCCTCAGAAAACCCTTCAGCTACTTTTATTACGGCAGCTTCAACTAAAAGTACAAATTCGCCGCGCTGTTGATTAGTATCGGCTTGCAACCAATTTGCTGCATCAGCCAGATTGCAACTATAGATGGTTTCAAATGTTTTGGTGATTTCTCGGGCAAAAGTAACACGGCGTTCTGCGCCTAATACATTCGCCATATCTACAATGCTTTCTATGATTCTGTGTGGCGCTTCATAAAAAACTAACGTTACCGTTTGTGTTTTTAGCGCTTCCAATGCCTTGCGTCTGGCTGCACCGCTGGCGGGCAAAAAACCATGAAACAAAAAACCATTTTGCGTAATGCCAGAAACGGATAATGCCGCGATCACCGCACTCACACCTGGAATCGGCACAACCTTAACACCCGCTTTGCGCACAAAATCTACTACCACTGCGCCTGGATCGCTAATGCCTGGTGTGCCGGCATCGGTTACCAATGCAATATTTTCACCTGATTTTAATTGAGTCAGCAGCTTTTCTGCCGATTGATGTTCATTGTGTTCATGCACGGCGATTAATTTTTTGCTGATGCCAAAATGCGATAATAAACCCGATGTATGGCGCGTATCTTCCGCCGCAATCGCATCAACCACTTTTAGCGTTTCTAACGCACGCAGCGTAATATCAGTCAGATTGCCGATTGGTGTTGCCACCACATATAATATGCCTGTTGCTTTTAAATCATTCATTGTGTAATTTTAAGCCAAAGCCATGCTTAAAATATTAAAAATTTAACTTCTATTAAATAATCCTTAATAATGAATAATCCGTCATAAACCGTTTTGATTTATAGGCAACACTTAACCGATGAAAATGAATCAAAATAATGCAGGGTTTGAGGCTGAAAAATTAGCTGCAACTTTTTTGCAGAATCACGGACTTAAAATGGTGACGCAAAATTATCACTGCCGTTTTGGCGAGATTGATTTGATTATGATGGACGCCAAAACACTGGTATTTATTGAAGTAAGATTGAGGAGCAACCAGCAGTTTGGCAATGCTGGCGCTAGTATTACGACACACAAAAAGCAGAAATTAATCTTAACCGCGCAACATTATTTACAAACACATGGCGAAAGCCAATGTCGTTTTGATGCAGTGTTAATGTCTAAATTAGACACAGAAAATATTGAATGGGTGCGTAATGCATTTGATGCATGATGATGCACTCAATGGTCAAAGCGCGTATCATTCGCAAAAATTAACCGTTATTTGGAGTATGCAATGAATTCAACCATTAAACTTACAACTATTAAGCTTTTTTTGGCTGCCGCAATAGTCAGTCAACTGGCTGCTTGTGTGCCGGTTGCTGTGGGCGGCGCTGTCGCTGGTGGCGCCATTGCATCGGATAGACGCACTTCTGGTTTTTATGTAGAAGATCAAGGCATTCAGATTAAAGCCAATAGAAAGATGGAAACAAATTTAGGTGAAGAAGCGCACGTTAACGTGACAAGTTATAACCGTAACGTGTTATTAACTGGCGAAGTGCCAGATGCAGAACGCTTGGCTAAAGCAGAGTCTTTAATGAAAGAAGTCGAAAATATTCGCACTGTGACCAATGAACTTGTTGTAGCGCCGAAAAGCTCAATTGGCTCTCGCAGCAACGATACTTACATCACCTCTAAGATTAAAGGTAAATTCGTTACTGAAAATAAATTCCCAGCTAATTACGTTAAAGTGGTTACAGAAAATGGTGTCGTTTACTTACTTGGTTTAGTTAATCAGGCAGAAGCAGATGCTGCCGTAGAGATTGCACGCAACACCGATGGTGTGAGCAAAGTAGTTAAATTATTTGAATTCATTCAATAAAGTTAAGTAGCTAAAAATGACTCTAAAAGCGGTAGAAATTATTATTGAAGGCCTGACGCGTGCTGGTAAACCTTTTCGTCCGAGCGATTGGGTCGATAGAACTTGTAGCACTTACGCCAGCTTTGGTCCAAACAAAAAACTGGTGTATTCGCCCTATTTAAAACCAAAAGTAATGAATGGTGTGCGATGTCTGGCTGTGGACATGCGTTTAAAAGATAGCAACCCAGCAGGTTTTGCCCAGTTAATGCAGTTTGCCGATGAAAACCAGCTCAATATTTTAGATGCAGATGGTAAAAGTATAGAAGCGCCTGTTTAAGTAAATTTAGTGCTTAAGAATTAAGTCTTAAAAAATACTTAACACTTTTTTATGAGCAGTTTTTAATTAATGCGTTTTTGAACTTCCTTTCGCAATAATATCTTCAAGATAAACTTTAGTCACCAGCCCGCGCTTGGTTTTAACCAATTCCCCGCGCGGGTTGTAAATATAAGTGGTTGGCATTACTTCTGCAGTACCAATCTGCTTAATCACTTCATCGTCACCCAGCACTATCGGGTAAGACATCAGCATATCGTCTACATAATCGGCGACCTCTTTTGCATCTTGGTAATCAAACGCAACGCCCAGCAACATCACATCTTTATTTTTGCGGCTATCGTACAGTGCCACCAAATCAGGCACTTCCTCTAAGCATGGCGGACACCATGTTGCCCAGTAATTCACGATCACCCATTTGCCTTTGTATTGAGATAACGCATGCTTTTTGCCAGTCGTATCACTTAAAACGAAGCCCTTATTTTGCAGACGTTCTGCGCCGTTAGCCGCAAAACTCATGCTAAAAATAACACTTATTAACACCAATATTAAGAACGGTTCTTTAACAAAAATCATATTTTTCAATCGCATCTATTCTCTCAATATACAGTTCAGATTATTGTACAAAATTTAGGCTTAATGTGAAGCTTATTCGTTCACCAAAATGGTTTATTCAACAAACCTGTTGAATTCTTTTAAATGAATGATTTTTTTAAATTAATTCTTTAAAATTAGCGTGATAAATTGATAAAGCGACAAACTTTAAAGTGACAAACTTTAAATTAGCTCTTAATATATTAAGACATTGTGTGGAGTTTATATGCCGATTAGTCTTAAGCTACCAAATCTAGATAACAATCCAATTTTGTTGGCTGAAACTCGCGCGCACAAAATCAACGAATTCATACAAAACCTACCTTTTGGCGATCCAATTCGAGCGGCAACCGACTTAATTGAAGAACTGCAAATCATCAACAGTCAAAAAGTCGCATTTACCAATCGTCTGAATGCGTTAGAGCTTTATCGCCCAGCAGCAATTCAAATTTATCAAGACTTAATCCCACATTTCAGCAATGCCAGCTTGCCTATTTCTAAAAATGAGCAAGCTTTTGCCAGTGCTGCAGAACAGTTATGGCAAGAATTTGCGTTTGGCTATAAATTTGCGCTGGTGGATTTACAAAATAAAATCCTCAACTTAAATAGCAGCAAAACGACTGCATTAGTGATCCAACGTGCGATTCATGCCTGCAAAGAAATCGCGCTGATTCACCATCTTACTTACGCCAGCACACCAATTATATTGTGGGGTGAATTACATCAGCTTTATTACTGTGCGTTGCAACAATCTGCCGAAAAACTGCCTGTCGCGGAGCATTACACCAGCGCGAATGCCAGTTCTGTCAATTTGATTTACACGCAGATATTGCTACTTAACCTTGCTAATCCGCAACATTTTGCCAACCAAGATATTGTCAAAATCGATAGCTACTTAGGTAATGTCGCCCATCAAGCAGAGTTAAGACCGCTCGGTTTTGTTGAAAATCCTACTGGTGTATTTTTAGTTGCACTAAATGGCAATCAGCCGCCGACTGCCTTTGTTAAAAATAAGACTATTCCCGATGGAAGCACCGATATTCTGCTGGTCACTGTCAATTTAGCAAGACAAATACATCAGCACATTAAATTACTACGTGAAGGCATTGTGCCGAACGATGGCAGTATGCCTAAAAATGCCATAGAGACGCATTTTGCAGATTTACTCGCGCATTTAATTAAACAATATGGTAAAACACCGCAACGTGTATTCTCTAGAAGCAAAAAAAGCGATGGAGTAGAATTAGGTATTGGCATCAACTCCACGCATCATTTGATTCGTGAAGTCGCATCACATTTCAGCCCACATCAAAGTATTAGCGGCTTGGGTACAAACGGTATCTATCGACCATCGCGCTGGCAAATCTTAAATGTCAGTGCGGGCGGCTATGCGCTACGTAAATTCAATTCATCTCAAGCCACCGCACAAATTGGCGATGTTGTCGCGATGAAAGACAATAGTACAAAAATGTGGGAGCTGGCTGTGTTACGCTGGGCCAAAGTGAACGAATTAAAACAATTAGATGTGGGCTTGCAGCTTATTTCACCCAGTGCTTCTGCTGTCAGTGTGAGAGCCGACAATAATGCGCTAGAAAATGAAGCCTTGTTATTGCCTGAATTAGCGGCATTAAAACAACCTGCAAGCATTATTACGGCTGTTGGCTTATGCAAAATCGGTAGTACTTTGGAGCTTCATCACAATAATGCGGTGAGCAACGTGCAAATCACGCAATTGGTAGAGCGCACCGCGAGTTTTGAGCGCTTTCAATACAGCTTGATATAAATCAATTACTATTGTTATACTAGCAAAACTAGTTATTTAGTTAAAAGTTAGTCTGTACTGAATAAATTATTATCGTTACAACCTATTAAGTTAATTATATTTTTGTTAATTACTTGAAAATACGTTAATCGACGCTATTTAATTATCAAAGATAGCCATCATATTTAAGTTATCGTACACTATTCAGTCAATCGTAAAATTTCTACACCGAGGTCACCATGAGCGAAAACATTACCCATTTAAGCGATGCTGCTTTTGAGCAGGAAGTATTGCAATCTTCCCTTCCAGTTTTAGTGGATTATTGGGCAGAATGGTGTGGGCCTTGCAAAATGATTGCGCCAATCTTGGATGACATTAGCAAAGAATATGCTGGCCGTTTAAAAGTAGCCAAACTGAATATTGATGATAATCAACAAACACCGCCAAAATATGGCATTCGCGGCATTCCAACCTTAATGTTATTTAAAAACGGTAGTGTTGAAGCCACCAAAGTCGGTGCATTATCAAAATCTCAATTAACAGCATTTATTGATAGCAACATCTAAATATATAAGCCTTTTTTCGAATACGTCTAGTTTCTACCATCCAATCAGAAACTAGACATTTTTTATCACTTCATCATACAAACTATCCCTTAGTTAGTCACTTCTAGAGAGTTCTCTCATGCATTTATCTGATCTAAAACACCTACCTGTCACCGAACTCGTTGAAATGGCAATTACCAACGAAATCGACAACGCAAGCCGTATGCGTAAGCAAGATTTGATTTTTGCCATATTAAAAAATAAAGCAAAAAAAGGTGACAGTATTTTTGGTGACGGTACATTAGAAGTGCTACAAGATGGATTTGGATTTTTACGCTCACCCGATACGTCTTATCTTGCTGGGCCTGATGATATTTACGTTTCACCTTCGCAAATTCGCCGTTTTAATCTGCACACAGGTGATAGCATTCAAGGTGAAATTCGCACACCGAAAGATGGCGAACGTTACTTTGCTTTAGTAAAAGTTGACCAAGTGAATGGTGAAGCACCAGAAAACACCAAGCATAAAATTCTGTTTGAAAATTTAACACCACTTTTCCCAACAATCCCCCTCACTTTAGAACGCGATATTCGCGGTGAAGAAAATATCACTAGTCGCGTGATTGATATGATTGCACCAATTGGCCGCGGTCAACGCGGATTATTAGTCGCCAGCCCGAAAAGCGGTAAAACGGTGATGATGCAAAATATTGCACATGCCATTACCGCCAACCATCCCGATGTGATTCTGATTGTTTTGCTGATTGATGAACGCCCTGAAGAAGTGACTGAAATGACGCGTTCTGTAAAAGGTGAGGTAGTTGCTTCAACCTTTGATGAACCTGCAACCCGCCATGTGCAAGTGGCTGAAATGGTGCTAGAAAAAGCCAAACGCTTAGTTGAGCATAAAAAAGATGTGGTGATTTTACTAGATTCAATCACCCGCTTAGCACGCGCTTACAACACAGTCATTCCTTCATCCGGCAAAGTATTAACTGGTGGTGTGGATGCAAATGCGTTGCAACGTCCTAAACGTTTCTTTGGTGCAGCACGAAATATTGAAGAAGGCGGTTCATTAACGATTATCGCCACAGCACTGGTCGATACAGGCTCGCGCATGGATGATGTGATTTACGAAGAGTTTAAAGGTACGGGCAATATGGAAATCCATCTTGACCGTAAAATGGCTGAAAAACGCCTCTATCCAGCCATTAACGTTAATAAATCGGGCACGCGTAAAGAAGAGTTGCTCATCGAAAAAGATGTATTACAGAAAATTTGGGTGTTGCGTAAACTGCTTTATCCAATGGACGATTTAGAAGCGATGGAATTCTTGTTAGATAAAATCAAAGCCACTAAAAACAATGCGGATTTTTTTGACAGCATGCGCCGCGGTTAATACTTAACACTCAAAATGACCCAAATATTCAGCCTTGCGCATCAACGCAAAACTCAATATAATGCGCGTCTATTGCAATTTTAGTGCAAATTAATTACTGCCGTATCTTTCGGCAAATAAACAGCGAGGCTATATCATGAAAGACGGAATTCATCCAGAATACAGAGAAGTAGTGTTCCAAGACATTGGTGCAGACTTCAGTTTTGTTACACGCTCAACCATTTCTGCCCGTGACACTATCAAATGGACAGATGGTAAAGAATATCCACTGGTTAAAATTGAAGTTTCTTCAAAATCACACCCGTTCTACACTGGCAAACAAATGATTTTAGACACTGCTGGTCGTGTTGAGAAATTCAAACAAAAATACGGCATGTAATTCAATGCTTGTGTTTGGCAAAAAAGGCAGCTTAGCTGCCTTTTTTATTTTCGTGCTATTTGCGTTTTATTTAATCAGTATTTGTTAAATGATTAATTTAAGCAGTTGCAAAATAAGCAGTGCTAAAATAGACAAATAAATTCAACAACGGCAATCAATGCGCTTCGATCTAGAACATGACTGGCAAGGAAATATGTCTACCCCGCGCGCGCGCGTGGGTGAGCGTGCAAAAACGCACTTATTATTAGTGCTATGTGCGGTTTGGTTGTTTATGGGTTTAATTGGTCACGCACCTTGGAAACCATTTGAGTCGCACAGTATTAGCATCATCAAAAACATGCTGGACTCTAGCCAGTATTTAGCGCCTAATTCTGCTGGCAATCCCAACATTGTTGACCCGCCCTTATTTTATTTAAGCGCCACCTTGCTGGCCAAAGTGTTGCAACCCATATTACCCTTGCATGATGCAGCACGTATCGCTTCTGGCTTATGGATGTTAATCACCCTGCTTATGATTGGCATGGCTGGGCGTGAGTTGTGGGATAAAGGCATCGGTCGGCAAACCACATTCGTGTTCATGGGCTCGCTCGGCCTAATTGTCAGCGCCCATACGTTAACACCTGCAGTCGCAAGTTTAACTGGTTTAGCGGCTGGATTTTATGCGTTGGCTTTAAGCAAAAGACGGCCCTATCGAGCAAGCGTTTTGTTGGCTTTTGGACTGACTGTTAGTTTTTTATCAACAGGTTTGTTGCCTTTATCTATTCTCTTGGCCACATGCTTAATATTGCCGTGCCTGTTTAGTTTTTGGCGTAGCAAAAGTTTTCTGTATGTTGTCGCAATTGCCATTGCAATTGCCAGTCCATTTTTAGCGATATGGCCAGCTTTATGCCTGATTTTCCATCCAGAACTTTTCAATGCTTGGTGGTTACAATCGTTTGCGCAATTCAATGATTCTTATCATGTGTATTTCCTGAAAACATTATTATGGTATGCATGGCCAGCTTTACCGCTAGCCATTTGGGGCGCTTGGCGTTATCGGGCGCAATTGCTCAGCAAACCAAGATTCCAACTGATTCTTACCTTTACGCTGGTCGCTTGGGTATTAATCGGCTTTGGTGCTGATCGCAAAGATATCTTTGCGCTGCCATTGTTAATTCCTTTAACCGCCATGGCGGGTGGCAGTATTGAAACCCTAAAGCGCGGCACCGCTGGCGCATTGAATTGGTTTGGCCTGATTTTGTTTGGCTTAATGAGCAGCTTGATTTGGCTGGGCTGGATTGCGATGATGACTGGTAGTCCAGCTAAAATCAAAGAACGACTCGCTTTTTTATCTGGCGTGACACAACTTGATTTCAACTTTATAGCGGTGATATTCGCCATCGCTGTCAGCTTGATATGGTTATTCGCGATATTTCGCGCGCAACATTCTAACCGTTCAGGTGCAACTAACTGGGCCATTGGTATGACCTGTGTATGGACATTATTGATGACATTGTGGCTACCAATGATTGATTCTGCGCGCAGTTATAGCACGGTGTTTACGCAATTAAAAGATGCGTTGCCTAAAGAATTCGCCTGTATTACCAGTAATCGTTTGGGCGAAAGTCAGCGCGATTTATTGCATTATTATGCCAATGTAAAAACCCAAGCGTTTGAAAAAGAACAAAATCTTAATTGCGATTTGTACTTAATTCAAGAAGATAAAGGTCGTGAAAAAATTGACCCTGGCGCTGACTGGAAACTGATCTGGAACGGAAAGCGCATCAGCGATCGCCACGAATATTTTCGACTGTTTCAACATGTTAACTAAGTTGCACTGAACGTTTTATTTGGAACGTTTTGCTTGGATATTTTTAATGTGGCAATCACGTTATTTGCCATAAGTTAGTTGTTAAATAAAACCATGCGCACGTATTGCCTGCGCCTTTATCAAACAATACACACTATTGCCAACAACAATATTCAGCGTTTCTAATGCCTTTGTTGTCACTTCAGCCACAATTTGGCTCTCGCCAATATCTACTGTGACTAATACACGATAACCAATCTGTTTAATCTCTGTGACCTGTCCCTGTAATTGATTTTGTATCGTGACACTTTCTAACCGAGATATTGACAGCGCAATACTTGAAGCAGGAATAGAAATCGTGATTTGCGCGCCCGTATCTGCGGTTATTATTGGCGCCACAATAGTTTGACTGCCATGTTTTAACGTGGTCGAGCCATACCTATTATCGTGACTGGCAATCACTGCGCCAATCACATTTTCCAAACCCAACGATTGCGCAATACGCTGCAAATTATCTTGGTGAATAATCTCGTGAAAACGCCCCTGCGCCAGCAACTTTCCCTGCTCAATGATCACGATTTCAGATGTGACATATAAAATCTCATCAATCGCATGACTGACATAAATCATCGGGATATTGATTTCATCTTTTACACGTCGTAAAAACGGCAATATTTGATGCTTTAATCGCACATCTAATGCAGCCAGCGGTTCATCTAATAAAAGCAAACGTGGCGAAGTGAGTAAGGCACGCCCAAGTGATACACGTTGTTTTTCTCCACCAGAGATTTGATGCGGTTTTTGCGACAGCAAATGTCCGATTTCTAACAAATCCACAATTTGCTTAAAACTAAAACGCTTATCTTTTAATGTAAGAAAGCCGTAATTTAAATTATCGCGAATATTCAGATGTGGGAATAATCGACTATCCTGAAACACCACGCCTATGCGACGCTGATGTATGGGAACATCAATCGCATGCTGACTATCAAATAAGCATTCGCCATCTAAAATCAGTTGGCCTGAGTGCGGTTTCACCAATCCTGCAATCATACCCAACAATGTGCTTTTACCTGCACCAGATGCGCCAAACAAACCAACAACTGGTGCGTTTAAACGACATTTTACGTCTAGATCAAAATCGCCCTGATTGCGCTGAAAGTCAAACTCAATCATTATCTTTCTCCCGCAAGCCACGTCCAATATGCTTTGTAGCTTTGCGTTCGAGTAGATCGCTAATCATTAACGCACCTAACGCGATAATCATGCTTAAAATCACTAACCGCATGGCGGCGACATCGCCACCTGGTATCTGGGTATAAGTATAAATGGCTAATGGCAGTGTACGCGTTTCACCTTCGATATTGCCTACAAAGGTAATAGTTGCGCCAAACTCGCCTAAGCTGCGACTGAATGCCAGAATCAAACCGGTGACAATTCCCGGCAAGGCGAGTGGTAAAGTGATTGTGAAAAAAACTCTAAATGGATGTGCGCCCAGCGATTGCGCGGCAGCTTCTAATCCAGCATCTACTTGGCTGATTGCCAACCGCGCTGAACGAACCATTAACGGGAATGCCATTACGGCTGAAGCGATAACAGCGCCTATCCACGTGAATGCGATGCTAATACCGAAAGTTGCTTGTAACCATTTACCGATTATCCCTTGACCGCCCAGCAGGATGAGCAAAAGGAAACCGGGTACAACCGGTGGCAAAACCAGTGGCAAATGCACAATGCTGTCTAATAGCGATTTACCAATAAACGATTTTTTCGCCAATAACCAAGCGACTGCAACGCCTGGAATACAAATAATTAACGTACAAAACACCGCCACTTTTGCCGAAAGTACCAACGCTTCAATTTCTGCTGGGCTTAATATAAAAAAAGAGAGGTTCACGGCTTTATTATAAGTGAATCAAATTGAATGATTTAAAGTGGTTAACTTTAGTAAGAATTACAGAGTAATTCGATTTGATTCAATCAACCTAATTATTCGACATCAAGATAAGTGGAAATAGCCGAGATAACCTTTGCATGCAAACCAGCACCGCCGTCCTCTTTAACATGCGAAGCAATCTGCTGACGCATGGTTAATGCCCAAAAACGATTCAAATGTTGGGCAATATCTTGCTGTGCTTGTACTTGGTCTGGATATGATTCAAAAAAATCGCCTACTTGATTTGCCATTTTGATTAATTGTTCTGTTTGCATAAGTCTGGGTATAAATTTAGGTTTATTAAAATTGTATTCGATGCTTGTGGGTATAAATCACAAATTGATTATCGCGCAAAAAACCGATTAATGTCACGCCATAGGTTTCTGCTACACGTATCGCAAGGCCAGTTGGTGCAGAAATCGCGGCTAGAATACTAATACCAGCAGTTGCTACTTTTTGTACCATTTCAACACTAGCACGGCTTGATGTCAGCACGAAACCATCGGCCTGCATTGGCGACTTGGCCAAGGCACCAATCAACTTATCCATGGCATTATGCCGCCCGACATCTTCACGCACCAATTGTATTTCACCCTGCGCACTCACCCAGACGCAGGCATGCGTTGCGCCAGTAACTTGCTGTAGCGGTTGATGTGATTGCATCATTTTAAAGGCTAACTCGATACTTTTGACAGGCAGTTTTGAAGCTGTAAGACTGATTGATTGCGCGGGCAAACGCAAGGCTTGATCTAAACTTTCTGCGCCACACAAGCCACAACCTGTGCGGCCAGTTAAATTTCGGCGGCGTTGCTTTAATTGGACAAAGCACTCTGTCGCCACATCCATTTGCAACTCAATTCCTTGCGCTTGTGGAACAATATCCACATCGTACAAATCACTTTTATCGCGAAAAATACCCTCACTTAACGAGAAACCGAGTGCAAAATCAGTTAAATCTGCAGGTGTCGCCAGCATCACTACATGCGAAATTCCATTGTAAATCAACGCGATTGGTACTTCTTCCGCCACTTTATCGGTAGCATCCGTTAAAACACCGCCACGCCAGCGCGCCACGTTTACTTGCGTTGAAGTCGCGTTTACAGAAATCAATGTTGGTGAATCAGTTTCTGTTAGTGCAGCCTCAATAGGCGATACATTTTTGATGGTTTCAGTCGCCAATTCAGCTCAAATACTCATCAACTATTAAGCGGGCTGCTTAATTACTTTATTAGATTTTTTGCCCGTAAATGCAATCTGCGCTTCGCTAAAAGATTGATAATCTTTTTGCCAATCTGATAACTGATGCACCCGATTGACTTGCACCGCCGTCACTTTAAACTCAGGGCAATTGGTCGCCCAATCGCTATTGTCAGTGGTAATCACGTTTGCGCCAGACTCTGGATGATGGAAGGTGGTGTAAATCACGCCTGGCTGTACACGCTCAGTTAATGTTGCCCGCAATACGGTTTCGCCGGCACGGCTGGCAATACCCACCCAATCACCTTCTTTAATACCGCGATCTTCGGCATCGTGCGGATGAATTTCAACAATATCTTCTGCGTGCCAAGCATTGTTTTTGGTGCGGCGTGTTTGTGCACCTACATTGTATTGCGACAAAATTCGACCCGTGGTCAGGATTAACGGATATTTTGCATTCACTTTTTCAGTTGTTGGCACATATTGCGTGATAAAGAATTTGCCTTTTCCACGCACGAATTCGTCAATATGCATGGTTGGCGTGCCTGTAGGATTTGCATCATCGCAAGGCCATTGAATACTGCCTAACTCATCCAGTTTTTTAAAACTCACGCCTTTAAATGTTGGAGTTAATGCCGCAATTTCATCCATAATTTCGCTGGCATGGTTGTAATTCATTTCATAACCCAAAGCCTTGGATAACTTGGCGGTAATTTCCCAATCCTCTAGTCCGCGTTCACCATGCCCATTTTTAGGTGTCATCACACGGCGCACGGGTGAAATACGACGTTCTGCATTGGTAAAAGTACCATTTTTTTCCAAGAATGATGCACCCGGGAAAAACACATGCGCGTACATCGCGGTCTCATTCAAAAACAAGTCTTGCACGATGACGCATTCCATACTTTCCAGCGCATGTGTGACATGCTGCGTATTTGGGTCAGATTGAGCGATATCTTCACCTACGCAATATAAGGCCTTGAATTTACCTTCACCCGCTAAATCCAACATGTTGGGGATGCGCAAACCAGGGTCATTACTTAGTGGTCGACCCCAAGCAGATTCAAATAAAGCACGTGTTGCCTCATCAGATACATGACGATAACCAGGATATTCATGCGGCATGCTGCCCATATCGCAAGATCCTTGTACGTTATTTTGACCGCGTAACGGGTTAACTCCTACGCCCTCTCGACCTACATTGCCTGTAGCCATTGCTAAGTTAGCAATACCCATCACCATGGTTGAGCCTTGACTGTGCTCAGTTACACCTAGCCCGTAATAAATCGCGCCATTACCGCCTGTTGCAAATAAACGTGCAGCTTGACGCACTAATTCAGCCTTAACACCCAATGTTTCTTCTAAAGCTTCGGGTGAGTTCTCAGGTTTGGCAACAAAATCACGCCACGTCACAAATGAATCCCACTCACAACGTTCACGTACGAAATCTTCTTTGACCAAGCCTTCTGTGACGACCACATGCGCAAGAGCCGAAATTAATGCCACGTTTGTACCAGGACGTAAGTTAAGATGATAATCGGCACGAATATGCGGTGAATTCTCAACCAGATCGATTGCGCGCGGGTCGGCGATAATTAATTTAGCGCCTTCACGCAAGCGGCGTTTCATCAGCGACGCAAATACAGGATGCCCGTCGGTTGGATTTGCGCCAATGACCATAATCACATCCGATTGCATCACGGAATCGAATGTTTGCGTACCTGCCGATTCACCCAATGTTTGTTTAAGCCCATAACCAGTTGGGCTATGGCAAACGCGTGCGCAAGTATCCACATTATTAGTGCCAAACACTGCGCGCACCAATTTTTGTGTGACATATACTTCTTCATTGGTACAGCGACTGGATGTAATGCCACCCATGGCTTCTTTGCCATATTTGGCTTCAATACGTTTAATCTCGCTGGCAGCGTAATTAATCGCTTCATCCCAGCTCACAACCTGCCATTCGTCATGAATACTTTTGCGTATCATCGGTGTCGTGATGCGATCCTGATGCGTCGCGTAACCCCAAGCGAAACGCCCTTTAACACAAGAGTGACCATGATTGGCGCCGCCATCTTTATTCGGCGTCATGCGTACCACTTCCTCGCCTTTCATTTCGGCATCAAAGCTGCAGCCCACGCCGCAATAAGCACAAGTCGTGGTGACTTTATGCTCTGGCGTACCTGCTTCGATTACAGTTTTTTCCATCAATGTTGCCGTTGGGCAAGCTTGTACGCAGGCACCGCAAGACACGCATTCTGACTCTAAAAAGTCTTTATTGCCGGCAGAAACTTTGCTGCCAAATCCACGACCTTCAATGGTTAATGCAAATGTACCTTGTGTTTCTTCGCACGCACGCACGCAGCGGCTACAGACAATACATTTGCTCGGGTCAAACGTGAAGTAAGGATTGGATTCGTCTTTGGTTGATTTCAGGTGATTTTCACCTTCATAACCGTAACGCACTTCGCGCAAACCGACTGCACCAGCCATATCTTGCAATTCGCAATCACCATTGGCTGCGCAGGTTAAACAATCTAAAGGATGGTCTGAAATATATAATTCCATCACGCCACGGCGTACGTCTGCCAGTTTACTGGTTTGCGTGCGCACCTGAATGCCTTCGGCTACTGGTGTGGTGCAAGACGCAGGATAACCACGGCGCCCTTCAATCTCGACCAAACATAATCGACATGAACCAAACGGCTCTAGTGAATCCGTTGCACATAATTTTGGCACTGTTACACCTGTTAACTGTGCCGCGTGCATAATCGATGTGCCTTCTGGCACGGTAATTTCTACACCGTCAATGTTCAACTTAACCAGTTTTTGGCTCGATTTTTTTGGCGTGCCGTAATCTTTATCCGAATCGTATCGATTCACTGACGTAGTATGTTGGGTGGTATATTTAATATCGTCCATGATGTTCTCTTCAGCCGCTTATCAAGCCGCCTGCGCCTTCTCTTGATTCTGTACTGTTGACTGATTATTTAGACCAGAATTTCTAGGTAAAAAATCCTCAGCAAAGTGATTTAATGCACTTAATACAGGATACGGCGTCATTCCGCCCAATGC
>Ga0123388_1020724_pt1 | contig 16236 bp, 18 predicted proteins | sample T0HHNO3metaT_FD_89916 | JGI IMG/M metagenome (GOLD analysis project Ga0123388, IMG submission 89916) | Methane-oxidizing artificial microbial communities from Washington, USA to study methane cycling - T0-HHNO3 metaT (Metagenome... | ecosystem: Engineered > Modeled > Simulated communities...
CTGACCAGGAGAAGTCTCATGAAAGGCGACAAGAAGGTTCTGCAGTACCTGAACAAGCAGCTGGTCAACGAACTGACCGCGATCAACCAATACTTCCTGCATGCGCGCATGTACCGGAACTGGGGCCTGACCAAGCTCGGCGACCACGAGTATCACGAGTCGATCGAGGAAATGAAGCATGCGGACATGCTGATCGAACGCATCCTGCTGCTGGAAGGCCTGCCCAATCTGCAGGATCTGCACAAGTTGCTGATCGGCGAGAACGTGCCGGAAATGCTCGGCGCCGATCTGAAGATCGAACAGCAGTCGCACGCGACGCTGAAGGACGCGATCTCCTGTAGCGAAAGCGCAGGCGATTACGTTTCGCGCGACCTGTTCCGCAAGATCCTCGCCGACACCGAGGAACACATCGACTGGCTGGAAACCCAGCTGGACCTGATAGACAAGATGGGGCTGCAGAACTACACGCAGTCCGCAATGGGAGAACTCGGCAGCTGACGCACGCGGCGGTTTCCCTGCGGAACTGCCATGCCGGCCCGTCCGCGACGGGTCGGTTCCTCCCGGGCGCAGTCCGTACAATCGCCATGAACAGCCGCCACGCCGAACCCGCAACGCCGCGCACACCGTTGCTGCGCAGCGCACTGTCGGCACTGCTCAGTGTTGCCGCGCTGTGGCTGCTGACCGCCTTCCCGGCAACCCGACTGTTCGATCAGCTCACGGCCGCCCCCGCAGCATCCGCCCAGCCCGCGCCTCCGCGGGCCGGCACACCGCATTCCTGAACTCACAGAACGCCGACGATCGATGCACGACTTCACGACCCACCCCTCCGTCGGAGCGGCCCGATGAGCAGCGCCGCATTCGTTCCATCCGAAGCCTCCTTCGTGCAGTCCCCGGGTGGCACGCTGGCACGCCCCGCCAGTCGCGTCCTCCGTCGCGAGGCGGTCTCAGGCACGCCGTCAGCCGGTCTGCCGCTGCGTGGCATGTCGCTCGCCGGCGCGGTGCTGCTGCACGCCGCCGCGCTGATGTGGATCGCGCACAACCCGACGGTGCTGGAGGCGCCGCCGATGATCATGCAGGCCACGCTGATCGCCCCTGAACCGCTGCCGATGGCGCCGCCGGAACCGCCGAAGGAGGAGAAACGGGTCGAGCCAGAGCCGCCCAAGCCGGTGGTGAAACCGGTCAAACCGGTGCGCAAGGAACAGCCGCTGCCGCAGATCGCGGCGGCCGCCGACGCGCCGACAACCGCCACCGTTGCACCGCAACCGCCGGCGCCGCCGGAACCGGTCGCGATAGACGCGCCGCCGGTCGCAGAGCCCTCGCCCGCGCCGGTCACCGCGGCACCGGTGGTCGCGCCGCCGCCGGTCACCCCGCCGAAATTCAACGTGGCCTATCTGCAGAACCCGCGCCCGGCCTATCCGGCGATGTCCAAGCGCCTCGGCGAAGCCGGTCGCGTGATGCTGCGCGTGATGGTCGACGTGAATGGTCTGCCGACCAATGTCGAGGTGCGCAAGTCCAGCGGTTTCCCGCGTCTGGACGAAGCGGCGCTCGAGGCGGTGCGCAAGTGGAAGTTCGTTCCCGCCCGGCGCGGCGAAGAACCGGTTGCCGGCCTGGCCGACATACCGATCGACTTCGGTCTCAACTCGTGATTTGTTCCCGTCCGCGTCAGGCGTACACTGCGCGGCGGCCAACTTTTGCATCAGGCTTCCATCAGGAGAAATTTGAATGAATGAGTCCCTCGGCTTTGCGCACTTTCTGTCGAATGCAGACGGTGTCGCAACCACCATCCTCGTGCTGATGGTGCTGGCCTCCATCGGCACCTGGTTCCTCATCGTGCTCAAGGGCATCGTGGCCTTCCGCCAGCGACGCGCCAGCGGCACCTTCCTCGACCGCTTCTGGAACGCCTCGTCGCTGGAAGACGTGGCGCGCGACATGCGTTCGCACGGCGTGACCGACCCGTTCTCCCACCTCGTGCACGAAGGTTTCAGCGCGGTCGAAACCCTGCGCAGCGGCAATGCCGGTACGCGTGGCCTGATCGCCACCGGCAGCGCCGACGAATTCCTGACCCGCGCGCTGAAGCGCTCGATCGAACGCGATCGCAGCCGCATGGAGTACGGCCAGACCTTCCTCGCCTCGGTCGCCTCCAGCGCGCCCTTCATCGGTCTGCTCGGCACCGTGTGGGGCATCTACCACGCACTGCTGGCCATCGGCATGTCGGGTCAGGGCACGCTGGACAAGGTGGCGGGCCCGGTCGGCGAGGCGCTGATCATGACCGCCATCGGTCTGGCGACCGCCATCCCGGCAGCACTTGCGTTCAACTTCTTCGCCCGCTCGACGCGCAACGTGATGGCCGAATTGAACAGCTTCGCGCACGACGTGTTCGTCATGCTGTCGACCGGCGTCAAGGACAGCGGCTCGAACGATCCGAAGGCCACCGGTGACCGCGTGCTGTCGCTGGTCGAACGCGGCCGCGAGGCCGCGCGCAACACGCACTGATCGGGAGCCCGGACATGGCCTTTGCAAGTTTCGAGCAGGACGACGACGGACCGATGGCGGAAATCAACATGATTCCGCTGATCGACGTGATGCTGGTGTTGCTCATCATCTTCATGGTGACCGCACCGCTGCTGACGCACGCGGTCAAGGTCGACCTGCCCAAGGAATCGACCAGCGCCAACACGCTGCCGCCGGAAAACATCCAGATCGCCATCGGCCCCGACGAGCAGCTCTACTGGGCCGGCGAGAAGATCGACACCGATACGCTGAAGGCCAAGCTGCAGGAGGCCGCCGCGAAGGACAAGAACGCCGAGATCCAGCTGCGCGCCGACCAGAACGTGCCCTACCGTTCGGTGGCGCACGTGATGAGCGAGGCGGCCCGCCTCGGCCTCACCCGCATCGGTTTCGTCACCGATCCGTCCGCGGCGAAGTAGAACAGCACCGTCCGCACGACAAAACGGCCACCCCGCGGGGTGGCCGTTTTTCTTTGTATCTGTCCGCGGACGACGCTTGACAGCCCTCTGCACCGATGATGTAATGCGAATCGTTCTCATCACAAAAGAGAACGCGCGCCAGCCACCGTCTGCACAGCAGGTCCCCGCAGACACCCGCCAGCTTCCCCGACAGCACCCGCGGCACCCGCGCCAAGAAGCCCAGGCGCCGCCCAGACGGAGGATGCACCATGACCCCGGAACACCAGCACGCCGGCGAAGCCAGCCCGAGCACGCTCGCCGCCGCCACGCTGTTCGTGATGACCCGCTTCGCCGAACGGCCCTGCCCGGAGGTGGCGCAGATGGTGATCCGCCACCTCGAAGTGGTGGCTGACGACGAACGTGCCGACCCGCTGATGCGCGAGGTCTGTGGCGCCCTGATCAACCGCTGGACGCTGCACACGGTCGGTGACCTGGCCGTGCGTGCCGCGCACTGAAACCCCTGCCCCGGAGCATCCATGTCCCGCTACACCGGCCCCCGCCTGCGCGTGCTGCGCGCACTCGGCACCGACCTCCCCGGCCTCACCCGCAAGACGGCCGAAAACCGCACTGCGCCGCCGGGCCAGCACGGCAACCGCCCGAACCGCCGCAAGTCGGAATTCGGCGCCCAGCTGATGGAAAAGCAGAAGCTGCGCTACAACTACGGCCTGACCGAAACCCAGTTGCGCGCCGTGTTCAAGGAAGCCGAGCGCTCCAAGCTGCCGACCGGCGAAAAGCTGGTCGAACTGCTGGAACGCCGCCTCGACAACATCGTGTTCCGCGGCGGTCTGGCGCCGACCATTCCGGCCGCTCGCCAGCTGGTCCGTCACCGTCACGTGCTGCTCAACGGCAGGCGCGTGAACATCCCGTCGATCCGTGTGCGCGTCGGCGACACCATCACGCTGACCGACAAGGGCCGCAAGGTGCAGAGCGTGGTCGATGCACTGCAGACGCCGGCGCTGGAACGTGCCGAATGGATCGCCTTCGACGAATCGGCGCTGAGCCTGCGTCTGGCCCACCTGCCGCCGGGTGACGCCACGCCTTTCGCGTTCGAAGCACAGAAGGTGGTCGAGTTCTACGCCCTGCGCGTCTGACGCGCGGATTCCCTGCCGGCCTTCGGGCCGGCCCAACTGCCAGCCAGCCGGCGGTCGCGGCCAGCCAGTCATGCAAAGCACGGAGCATTCATGACCTGCCCGCATAGCCCCCGGCGCCCCTCTTGCGATGTGGCGTCCTGTACGCGAGGCCTGTTTTCAGGCCGCGCACCCCATCGTCCGTTCATCGAGAGAGGTCACCCATGATCCACCATCGCCTGCGTCCGTTCGCGACGCCGCTGCTCGCGGCCGCCTGCTTCGCACTCGCCGGTTCCGCCTACGCGAACACCACCCACAGCGCCTTCGACGACATCGAAGCTTCGGTCGCCACAGACGGTTTCAACAACCTGACCGCCGCCCGCATCACCGCCACGCAACTGGCGGCTGGCATCGCGTCGAACAGCGAAACCGAAGGCGGCGCCATCCTCCGGCGTACGTCCGGCGGCGCCTACCCGGCCTCCTCCGGCCTGTACCAGTTCGCCGGCAACGGCTCGACCTTCGAAATGGCGGTCAGCGACGCGGTCGACGGCCTGACCAGCATCGTGTTCCAGACCTATATCAACGTGAGCACCGGCAGCAACGGCATCTACGGCGTGCTGGCGGAGAACAACCTGCCGCGCCTCAGCTTCAACGGCGGCGAGCAGTTCCTGCTCTCCAGCTCGCAGGCGAGCGAGAACCTGGGCTACACCGATTTCTTCACCGGTGAATTCGTCGCCTCCGACCCGAACAACCCCAACCACCTCACCTTCACCTGGAACCTGGCCAGCCTCGGCGTCACGGTGCCGGTAGACAGCTTCCGCATCACCTTCGCCACCGACAACCACGCACAGTCGCTCGCCTTCCAGGTCGACCAACTGGTGGCCGCACCGGTGCCGGAACCGCAGACCGCCGCGCTGCTGCTCGGTGGCATGGCGGTGATCACGCTGGTCGCCCGCCGGCGCACGCGTCAGCACTGAGTCCGTTTCGCTGCATGCGGGCGGTGCCCTCGCGGGTGCCGCCCGCTTGCGTTCGCCCATCCAGACTGTCACGACATCTTGAAACATCGAATTCCCCTGCGTCCGCGGCTGCTGCTGGCGCTGATGTGGCCGCTCGCGTGCGCCGCGCAGGACGATGCGCTGTCCGAGGAGGACGTCGTCACGCTGCCGGAAGTCGAGGTGCGCGACTCGCGCGAGGCCATCCGTCCGCCCGCGGTCGAACTGACTCCCGATCGGCCGGTCACGACGATAGGACCCGAGGCGATCGAGCGCCGCCAGGCCGGCACGATATTCGACCTGCTGAAGGACGTGCCGGGTGTCGCAGTCGACGGCGGCCCACGCGCCAGCGGCATGAAATTCAATCTGCGCGGCTTCTCCGACAACGAAGACGTGCTGTTCAAGATCGACGGCGCGGTCAAGGGCTTCGAGAAGTACCGCTTCGGCAGCGGCGTGTTCATCGAACCCGAACTGCTGAAGGCCATCGAGATCGAGCGCGGGCCATCGCTGAAGTCCGGTTCCGGCGCGCTCGGCGGCACCATCTCGGCCACCACCAAATCCGCCGCCGACTACCTGCGACCGGGAGAACGCTTCGGCAGCCAGATCAAGTACGGCTACAACGCGAACAGCAGCGAACGGCTGCGCATGGTGACGGTGTACGGTCGGCCGAACGGCTATCTCGATCTGGTCGTGTCGATCGCCCGGCGCGACTCCGACGACATTCGCCTGCCCGACCGCAGCCGGCTCGACCTGACTGCCGTCCATTCGGAAAGCCGCTTCGCCAAGGCCACCTTCTACGCCAGCGATGACCTGACGCTGGAACTGAGCCAGACCCACTACACCGGCGGCCCCGAGCGCGCGCCCTATGACGCGACCGCAGGCAGTGCGGGCCAGTTCGGCGTGGTCGAACGCAGCATCGAGGACACCACCACCAATCTGCGCGTGAATTACGCGCCAGCCGACTCGTGGATCGCGCTGCGCGGCACCCTCGCCTACGAAACGACCGACCTGGACGACGTACACCGCATTACGCAGAGCCGCATCTGCGTATCGCCATCGACCGCCTTTCCGGCGGCTTTCCGCATCGACCGCTGCGACGACGCGTGGCGATACTCGATCTGGACCGCCGAAGTGTTCAATGACACGCGTTATGCAATCGGCGAACTGCAGGGCGTACTCAGCGTGGGCTACCAAGGCATACGCAACAGCCGCGACATTTCGCGCGTCACCTCGCGCGCGCTGACCAACCAGCAGGTCTACCCGAACGGCTTCAACGAGGCGCAACCGCCGGGCGACAAGGTGTCGGATGCACTGATCGTCGAGAACGCCTTCACGCTCGGCGCCTTCACCTTTACGCCGGGCGCGCGGCTCGACCGCTATCACGTCAGCGCCGAGGGTCAGACGCGCACCAACATGATTGCCGCCGGACAGTCGCCGGACATCCGTTTCGTCAAGCTGTCGCCAGCTGCGGCACTCACCTGGCGCATCCCGCGCAGCGACTGGTCGGCCACCGTGCGCTACCACGAAGCGTTCCGCCCGCCGCTGGTCGATGAGTACTTCGCACGCGGCAGTTTCGCCAGTCGCTGTGCAAAAAGCGCCGGCTGGGCCTTGCCCGGCAACCCGGTGCTCTACCCTGAACCGCTGTACGACCCCTCTGGCTACGGTCAGACCTACGATCCTGCACTCGACCTCGCCCCCGACAACGAAATCTGCGGCGCGCTGTACCGGCCACAGGAATCGTCGAACCACGAACTGACGCTGGCCTGGATGCCGCAGCCGGCCTCACCGCGCGACGGCCGCTGGCAGGCGCGGGTCACCTACTACGACATCCACACCCGCCATCTGCTCACGTCCTTGAGCAATATCGGCGGCGAAATCGGCCAGCCAGGCAAGGAGCGGCGCAAGGGCACCGAACTCGAAATCAGTTACGACGGACTGCACGCCTTCTCGTCACTGTCCTGGTCGCAGATCGACGGCCGCATCACCAACGCGGTCGCCGGTACCGACTACGCGCTCTATGGCGTGCCGGGCGACACGCTCAGCATCAGTGCCGGCGTGCGCGGTTTCGACGGGCGGGTCGAAGCCGGCGTGCGCATGCGCGACATCGCTGACCGCCGGGCAGCCACCGGCACCGTTGCCACCGTCTGTTCGCGCCCCGGCACGCTGGTCGTGCCCGGCGTCGGTACCATCGGCACGCAGTACGGCGTACGCCTGTACGACCTGTTCGCCAGCTGGCAGATGACGCGTGACACACAACTGCGCTTCAATCTCGACAACCTCACTAACGAAACCTACTGTCTGCAGGATGGCTTCGCCGGCGCGGTGGGCATACAGGCGCCGGGTCGGACGGCCAAGCTGTCAGTGACGATGAGGTTCTGAACAATATTTCATATGTTGAGAACGGTGCGGTACTGCAAGAATGCGCTCCTGTACTGGATTTCCGCGCCCAATCAATGACATGCAAATGAAACATGCGTTGCACGCATGAACACCGTCATGCACCGTAACTGGACACATCACTGCGTTTGAATGCACGCCCTGCGGGAAAAAACCATTCCTAATCATGCTCCAACGCCGTTCACCGCACTTGGCTCGGCTCTTGCTGGAACGGCCTGTTTTCGCGACGCCCCGGCGAGGGGCGCCCCGCCCATCCTGTCTTTCCGCACAGGAGTTACGCCCGATGTCTGCCAGCATGGCCGCTCTACAGCTGTCGAAGACTGCGCGCCGGCACGCCCCGCCCGGAACGCGGCGCTGCATGCCGACGCGCAGCAGCGGACGGGCCACCACTCCCATTGAATGACCGCACCATGCCACACCCATCCGACCCCTACTGCCTCGGCCTCATGCCCGACCCGTCCGAACTTCCCGCGCTGGCGGCCAGCGTCGATGCCGTCATGCTTATCATCCGGCTGTCAGCACGCTACGGGCCGCTGATGTTCCTGCACGATGCGAGCGGTGACGTGCTGCAGCCGCGCTGCCGCCCGGTTGGCTCGCTGCCGGTCGACGATCATGACGTCAAGCTGGGCGAGGTGGCGGGCTGCGAGTACTGGATCGCACCGTCGGCACTCGATCAACTCGGCACAGGCGCCCTGCTGCTCGACGTGCTGGAAGATCGCGGTGACGCCACCGGGCTGGCCAGCCGCTTCGTTCTGCGCAAGGTCGGCAACTGATCTGCACCGGGGCGGCGCAATGCCGCCCCTCTCCTCACTGGCGGCCGACTCCAGGCCCCTCGCGTTCATCTCCCTCCCTCTCGCCTGCAAACGACGCGTTGCTGCGCAGCGCTTTCGTCATGCCTGAGGCTTGACACCATACTGCGAATCATTATCATTTAAAGAAATCGACCGTCCGCGGCCAGACCGCAAGCATCCATGTCCGCCTCCGGCAACGAACCGACCGAAGCATTGAAGGTGCGCCTGTCCGCCCTGCTGGACGACCTGATCCGGCACGACGGCTTTGGCTCGCTGAGCGTCGAGGTCCGCCTGCTCAAGCGCGGGCAGAAGGAAGTCATCATCGACTGCGGCAAGCAGTATCGCTACGTCATCGATTTCGCGCCCGGCTGAGGCCGGCGCGACGCAGCACACTCCGGCGGCGCGGGGCCGCGGAGCAGGTTTTCAAATCACAGAAACTGCCTGATCGATCGCCTTCGCGGGGAAGGGATGGATGGCTCAGAACGAGGTCCATCATGTCTTTCCGCCTTCTGCTGTCCGCTGGCGCCCTCTGCGCCCTGTCCTCCACCGCCGCCTTCGCCACCAGCGCCAGCTGGGATACCCCGCTCGCCGGTCATGACGGCAACGGCAGTTCCGCCGCCACGCCGTGGGCCAGCGGCAGCGTCTATGCCGAGTGGAACGTGTTCGACAGCTTCACCACCGACGCCACGCCCGACATCGCCGGCAGCGGCAGCGTGAGCCAGCTCAACCCGGGCGCCGGCAGCTTCCTGACCGGCAGCGGAAATCTTTACAGCGCCGCCGGCGCAGCGTCCTTCCTGGTGGATCTCGACGTCGCGCAGAGCGGTACCTGGAATGTGTGGCTGCGCATTGCGACCCAGGGCACTGCGGCCGACACCGTCGCCACGCTCAATGGCATCGCCGCGAACAAGGTGGTCAGTTACAGCGCCGCGCTCGGCGGCTTCGGTGGCAGCGAAGAAGAGGCCTACTGGAGCTGGACGGTCACCGATCCGCTGTCGCTGCAGTTCAGCTTCACCAGCTCGGAAGCCCACCTCAGCCTCGACCAGCTCGCGGTACTTGCGCAGCCGGTGCCGGAACCGACGACCTGGATGTCGCTGGCTGCCGGTCTGGGCCTGCTCGGCGCCCTGTCGCGTCGTCGCGCCTGATACCGGGAGACCGCAATGACTCCGCACACCGATCCCGAGAGCCTCTATCACACCTTCCACGCGCTGAAGGCGGAGCGCCGCCTGCGCAATCGCGATGCCGCCGCAGCCCTCGGCATCAGCGAGGGCGAGGCGATTGCCAGCGGCGTCGGCCGCGACGCCGTGCGCCTGAGCGCACCCTTCGACACGCTGTTCCGCCGCATGCCCGAACTGGGCGAGGTCATGGCGCTGACGCGCAACGAAGCCGCCGTCCATGAAAAGACCGGCTGCTTCGAGCAGATGTCCGGCGACGCCAAGGTCGGTCTGGCGCTGGGCAGCGCCATCGACCTGCGCATCTTCTACGGTCGCTGGGCATACGGCTATGCAGTGACCGAACAGGGTCCGAAGGGTGAGTCGCGCAGCCTGCAGTTCTATGACGCGCACGGCGATGCCGTGCACAAGGTGTTCTCGCGCGCCGGCACCGATCTCGCGGCCTGGGACCGGCTGGTCGCCGAGTTTGGCGCCGCCGACCAGGGCGCCGGCGAAAAGGTCGCACCGCGCAGCGCGCCCGCCGACGACGAGACGCCACTCGACGCCATCGACGCCGTCGCCTTCCGCCGCGACTGGCTGGGCATGCAGGACACGCACGACTTCTTCCCGCTGCTGCGCCGGCACAAGGTATCGCGCCGCCAGGCCATGCAGATCGCGCCCGAGGGTCACGCCAACCGGATCGACAACGGACTGACGCGTTCGCTGCTCGAAGTGGCGGCCGCCGATGGGGTATCGGTCATGTGCTTCGTCGGCAACCCGGGCATGATCCAGATCCACACCGGCCCGGTGCACCGGATCGAAGTGATGGGCCCCTGGCTCAATGTGCTCGACCCTGGCTTCAATCTGCACCTGCGGCAGGATCTGGTCGACCAGACCTGGATCGTGCGCAAGCCGACCGCTGACGGCGTCGTCACCTCGGTCGAGCTGCTCGACGCAGCCGGCGAGACCATCGCGCTGTTCTTCGGCGAGCGCAAACCGGGCAAGCCGGAGCGCGAGGACTGGCGTGCGCTGGTGGCCCAGCTCGGCACCGCCGACAGCCTGGCGGCATGAAGCGGCCACTGCTCCGCGGCGCGCTGGCCGCGCTGCTGTTCGCCGCCGGTGCAGCCGTCGCCGCACCGGCGCAGCGGCTGGTCACGGTGGGCGGCGCGGTGACCGAAATCGTCCACGCGCTGGGCGCGGCCGACCGCATCGTCGCCACCGACACCACCAGCACCTGGCCGGCCTCCGCGCAGGCACTGCCCAAGGTGGGTTACCAGCGTGCGCTGGCGGCCGAAGGCGTGCTGTCGATGCGGCCCACCCACCTGATCGCCACCGCCGATGCCGGCCCGCCGGTCGCGCTGACGCAGCTGCGCGGTGCTGGCGTGCAGGTGATCCAGCTGCCGCCGGACCACAGCGCGGCCCAGGTCGGCAACGCCATCCGCATGGTAGCGGGCGCGCTGGCGATGGACGACGCCGGTCGCGCGCTGGCCGAGCGTTTCGATCGCGACTGGAAGGAGGCTCAACGCGAGGTCGGCGCCCTGCCCGGCCGGCCGCGCGCGCTGTTCATCCTCGACCACGGCGGCAGCAGTCCGATGGTGGCGGGCGACGACACGGCGGCCGACGCGATGCTGGGCTATGCCGGCGCCGTGAACGTCATGGCCGGGCGCTTTCGCGGTTACCGGCCGCTGACACTTGAAGCGGCGCTGGCGGCCGCACCCGACGTCATCGTGACAACCGACGAGGCCATTGCCGCCGCTGGTGGCGCCAAGGCCTTCCTCGCCCGCCCGGGTCTGTCGGCGCTGCCGGCCGCGCGGGCGAACCGGCTGGTCAGCCTCGACGCACTGCGCATGCTGGGCTTCAGCCCGCGTCTGCCGCAGGCGGTGAGCGAGCTGGCGCGGCGGATGCGCGCGCCGTGAACACGCGCGCACTCACGCTGTCAGCAGGCGCACCTGCTTCGCTGGCACTGCCGGCGCTCGCGCTGGCGCTGTTCTGTGTCGTCGTGCTCGCACTGGGCAGCGGCGCAGTCAGTCTGTCACCAACGGCGGTGCTCGGCGCGCTGTTCGGTGCCGACGTCGGCAGCGAAGCCGAACTGGTGGTGCGCACGCTGCGCCTGCCGCGCGTGCTGCTCGGCGTGATCGCCGGCGCTGGTCTGGGTATCGCCGGAGCAGCGATGCAGGGCCTGATGCGCAATCCGCTGGCCGACCCGGGACTGGTCGGCGTCAGCAGCGGCGCAGCACTCGCGGCCGCCTGTGTCGTCGTGCTCGGCGAACGGGCAATGAGCGCGGGCGGCTGGCTGGCCAGTTCGGCACTGCCGCTGGCCGCCTTCGCTGGCGCCGCACTGACCACCGCCGTCGTCTATGCGGCATCGCGCCGCAATGGCCGCAGTTCGGTCACGCTGATGCTGCTGTCGGGCATCGCCATCAATGCGCTGGCGATGTCCGGCATTGGTCTGCTCATGTTCATGGGCAGCGACGCGCAGGTGCGGCAGTTCACCTTCTGGACCCTGGGCAGCCTCGCCGGCGCGACTTGGCCCAGCGTGGTCGCGGCGTCTCTGGCGGTCGCTCTGGCGCTGGGCGCGCTGTTGCGTCAGGCCGGTCCACTCGACGCGCTGTCGCTGGGCGAGTCGCAGGCGGCACACCTCGGTGTGGCCACCGCGCGCCTGAACCGCAGCTGCGTGCTGCTGATCGCGCTGGCGGTCGGCGCCACCACGGCGCTGACCGGCACGTTGGGCTTCATCGGGCTGATCGCCCCTCACCTCGCTCGTCGGCTGGTCGGTCCAGCACATGCCCGACTGCTGCCGGCCAGCGCGCTGACCGGCGCCGCGCTGGTCGTGCTGGCCGACAGCGCAGCCCGTACCTGGGTAGCACCGGCCGAACTGCCGATAGGCGTGCTGACGGCACTGTTCGGCGCCCCCTTCTTCATCGCCCTGCTGCGCCGCCGCGCGGCACACGAAAGCACCTGACATGCTCGCCGCCCGCAACCTGACCGTCCGCGCCGGCCGTCGCGTGCTGCTTGACGACCTGACCCTGGCGCTCAAGCCAGGCGAACTGCTGGCACTGGTCGGCCCGAACGGCGCCGGCAAAACCACGCTGCTGCGCGCGCTGGCCGGCGACATCGACGTCGCACGCGGCGGCGTGCTGTGTGCCGGCGCCGTGTTGCAGGACATCCCGCCGCTCGCGCTGGCGAAGGTGCGGGCCGTGCACGCCCAGCACCAGCGCACTGACCTGGAGTACACCGCCGCCCAGGTGGTCGAGCTCGGCCGCTTCCCGCACCACCGCGGCCACCCGGGCGCGGAAGACCGGCAGATCGCCCGTGCCGCCATGGCGTTGACCGGCGTCGATGGCATGGCGGCACGCATCTGCGCCACGCTGTCCGGCGGCGAGCAGGCGCGCGTGCACCTTGCGCGCGCGCTGGCGCAGATCTGGGCGGCACCCGAAGGCGCGCACGCGCTGCTGCTCGACGAGCCGGTGGCTGCACTCGACATCGCCTGGCAGCACCGCACGCTGGCCTGCGCACGCGAATTCGCCCAGCGTCGAGGCTGTGCGGTGCTGGCCATCGTGCATGACCTGAATCTGGCCGCGCGCTACGCCGACCGCATGGTGCTGCTGGCCGACGGCCGCATCCGCGCCGACGCCGCACCCGCCGCCGTCCTGGCCTCACCCGAACTGGCACAGGCCTTCGGCTTGCGTTGCCGCTTGCTGCATGACGCGCACGATGGCGGGACCGTGCTGATCGCCGAGCCGGCTTGATCGGTAAAAAAGCGTAGAGAGGGGTTCAGGAGACCATCGGCACGCCGTAAACCCGGATGCTCGCGCACCACGAGTGCGCGCGGCATGACAGGCACCCGACACGGCAGATATCCTCCGATGGCAAGCAATCCGATCGAATCCAGCACCTCGACCTTTCTTGGCATGGGCCTGAAGGTGGGCGACCGCATGCAGCTGGATCCACCGACCAAGATCACCGGCGGCGCGCGCGTCGTCAGGCTGGTCGGCTATACCGAAGACCGTTCGCTGCTGGTCAGCATGCCGGACGAAAAGAACTGGAGCGGCTCGCTGATCGAGGGCGACACCGTGCTGGTGCGCACCTTCTCCGGACGCAAGGCCTTCAGTTTCAACAGCCGCGTACTCAGGCGTGCGGTCAGCCCCTACGAATACCTGCACCTCGAGTTCCCGTCCGCGGTGTCAAGCCGTCGCATCCGGCGCGCCGAGCGCGTGCGCACCGACATCGCGGTGCAGCTGAACGGTGCGGACGCTCCCGCTGTGCGCGTGAGCAATCTGAGCGCCACCGGTGCCGAACTGCGCGGCAGCGCAGCGGCGGGTGAAGTGGGTCAGACGGTGAGCTTCACGCTGCCGCTGACACTGCACTACGTCAACATCGAAGTGCAGTGCGAAGGCACGGTGCGCAACACCCATTCCCTTGCTGACGGCGGCATCGCCTGCGGCATCGAGTTTGCCGAACTGGACAATCAGAGCTGGATACTGCTGCGCAGCTACGTCTATCAGCACCTGCTCGACTCGCCGTCCGGGCGCGTCTGATACGCGGACGGCCGGCTGCAGCCGGTGCATCCGCCGCAACCGGCTGACGGCGCGCGCAGGGCGCGCCACCACTGGCGCAACGCCCGTCCGACCATCAGCGCGGCCAGCGCCACGACACACAGCGCGACGACATCGGTCAGCACGATCATCCGCTCACTCCGGTCGCGATGCGGTAGGTCAGGAAGGCGGCCAGCCAGGCCAGGCCGAACAGATAGCCCGCCATCAGCAACGGCGCCCGCCAGCCACCGGTTTCACGTCGCACGGTCGCCAGCGTGGACAGGCATTGCGGCGCGAACACGAACCAGGCGAGCAGCGACAGCGCGGTCGGCAGCCCCCAGCTGGCCGAAATCAGCGGCGCCAGCGCCTGCGCCGTGTCCTCGGCAGTTGCCGACAGCGCGTAGACGGTGCCAAGGGCGCTGACGGCGACTTCTCGCGCCGCCATGCCGGGCACCAGCGCGACCGCAATCTGCCAGTTGAAACCCACCGGTTCGAACAGCGGCAGCAGGAAGCGGCCCAGCGTGCCGGCAAAGCTGTACTCGATCGCCGGCCCGGTGGCGCCGGGCGGCGGCGCCGGGAAAGTGGCAAGGAACCACAGCAGTACGGTCAGCGCGAGGATGATGCCGCCGACCCGGCGCAGGAAGATGAGCACCCGCTGCCACAGGCCGATCGCGATATTGCGCACCGATGGCCAGTGATAGTCGGGCAGTTCCATCATCAGCGTCTGCGTCAGGTCGCGCGCACCGAAACGTTTGAGCAGCCAGGCGATGGCGATGGCCGACACGATGCCCGCCACGTACAGCGCGAACAGCACCAGCCCCTGCAGTTCCAGCCCGCCGAAAACCGTGCGCGACGGGATGAAGGCGCCGATCAGCAGCGCATACACCGGCAGTCGCGCCGAACAGGTCATCAGCGGCGCGATCATGATGGTGACCCAGCGGTCACGCGGATTCTGGATGGTGCGCGTCGCCATGATGCCCGGTATCGCGCAGGCGAAACTCGACAGCAGCGGAATGAAGGAGCGGCCGGACAGCCCGACGCCGCCCATCAGCCGGTCAAGCAGGAAGGCGGCGCGCGGCAGATAGCCTGATTCTTCGAGCAGCAGGATGAAGAAGAACAGGATGACGATCTGCGGCAGGAACACCAGCACGCCCCCCAGACCGGCGACGATGCCATCAACCAGCAGACTGCGCAGCAGGCCGTCCGGCAGCGCCGCTCCGACCGCTTCGCCGATCGCGGCCGTCGCCGCCTCTATCCAGCCCATCGGCGCCTCGGCCCAGGCGAACACCGCCTGGAAGATCAGGAACAGCAGCGCGCACAGCAGCAGCGGACCGACCAGCGGATGCAGCAGCACGCGGTCGGCGCGGTCGCTGAAGGCGTGCGCCTGAACGGTATCGAGCCCGAGCGAAGCGAGGATGTCGCGCACGCGTCTGTGGTCGTCAGCGACGTCGCCCGCCTCCGCCGCCGGCAGCGCGGCACCCGGTCGCACGTCCTCGAGCAGTTCGAGCAGCGCGTCGGCGCCGCCCGACTTCACCGCCACCGTGGTCACCACCGGCACACCGAGCGCTTTCGACAGCGCATCGGCGTCGACGTGTATGCCGCGCGCCCGTGCCAGATCCGTCATGTTCAGCGCAACCACGACCGGCAAGCCCTGGCGCATCAGACCGAGCACCAGTCTGAGCTGGCGCGGCAGGTGAGTCGCATCGACCACCGCAAGTATCAGATCGGGCCTACGCTCGCCGGACAGACGCCCGGCCAGCACATCACACGTGACCTGCTCGTCCGGCGAATGCGGCGTCAGGCTGTAGGTACCGGGCAGATCGAGCACCGCCAGTCGGCGACCGGACGGCGTGCGCAGGACGCCCTCCTTCCGTTCGACCGTCACACCGGCGTAGTTCGCCACCTTCTGCCGGCTGCCGGTGAGCAGGTTGAACAGCGCGGTCTTGCCGCAATTCGGGTTGCCCACCAGCGCCAGCAGGGCCGGGCCGAGCCGGCTGCTATCGATCACCGTCTGCGTCACGCTGCCGCTCCATCGGCCGCTCGCACAAGTACGCAGTCGGCCTCGGCGCGGCGCAGCGCGAAGGTCGACACGCCGACCCGCACCGCCAGCGGTTCGCCGCCTGGCTGACCCCGACGCAGCACACGCACAGGCTCGCCAGTGATGAACCCGAGTTCACGCAGCCGGCTCGCCCATTCGGGCGCACGCGCATCGGCGCGCACATCGACCACCGTCATCGGCACACCGACGGCGGCGCTGCTGAGGGCAAAGCCGGCGGTCAAACCGGGTGTCGGGGATTTCACGTCGGAAGGCGTCGGCATTGCAATGTCCGGTGATTCAGA
>Ga0123388_1051505_pt1 | contig 16189 bp, 13 predicted proteins | sample T0HHNO3metaT_FD_89916 | JGI IMG/M metagenome (GOLD analysis project Ga0123388, IMG submission 89916) | Methane-oxidizing artificial microbial communities from Washington, USA to study methane cycling - T0-HHNO3 metaT (Metagenome... | ecosystem: Engineered > Modeled > Simulated communities...
CTGGAGAAAGAAACATGGCAAAGAAAATCCCTGGCCTCGTCAAACGGGGCGACTGTTGGCACATCGACAAAGTCATCAAAGGCAAACGCATTTGCGAAAGCACTGGTACAGGCGACCTCGAAGAAGCCCAACGGTACCTCGCCAAAATCATAGATGACCTGCGGCAGGTGTCGGTTTACGGCGCAAGACCCGTACGCACCTTTCGCGACGCGGCCACTAAGTATTTAAACGAAACCGATAAGCGCAGTCTGGCGCGGGATGCGTATTGCCTGAAAAAACTGGAGCCGCATATCGGCGATATGGACATTACCCATGTGCACATGGGGACGTTGCAAGCGTTTATCGAGGCGCGTAAGGCGGACGGGGTTAAAAGCAAAACCATTTCCCGTGAATTGGCGGTGCTACGGCGGATTTTATCCTTGGCGGCCCGCGCCTGGCGTGACGAGCACAATAAACCCTGGATCGATACGGCACCGTTATTAGAGTTACCCGACTGGGAAGACGGTGCGGAACCCTATCCGCTGAACTGGCAGGAGCAAGAACGCTTCTTTGCGCTGCTGCCTGAGCATCTGCGCTGCATGGCGCTGTTCAAAGTTAACACGGGCTTACGGGAACAAGGCGTCTGCTGGTTACGCTGGGACTGGGAAGTCAACGTGCCGGAACTGAATACCTCGATCTTTATTACGCCCGGTAAACGGATTGAGTATGAGGATGGGATTTGGCGAGGCGAAAAGAACAAGGAGGATCAGATCGTGGTGCTGAATCAAGTCGCGCGCTCGGTCATCGCAGCGCAGCGGGGCTTGCACCCGGTTTATGTGTTTCCTTATGAGGGCCGCCGAATCGGTAATATTCATACCACTTCATGGAAAAAGGCTTGGCAGAAAGCCGGATTGCCGGTGGATGGCTCGTACAACAAAGGGCCGCATAACCTGAAGCATACCTTTGGCCGGCGCTTGCGCTCGGCCGGGGTGAGTCTGGAAACCCGGAAAGTATTGTTGCACCATAAGTCAGGCGACATTACCACCCACTATTCGGGTGCGGAAATTCAGGAGTTGATTAACGCCGTCGAACGGGTTTGCGCCTCGGAAGAAGGCATTAGTCTGACGATCCTGAAAAGGAGCTCCGGTAAACCCCGCTAGGGCGGATCATATGAAGATTAGAACTGCAATCCTGATCTGATAGTGACCGAATCGATTAGCACCGCCATACAGTGCTTTCGATGCGGTCAGCCGACCACAACTACTACGTCTTTGCAAACGGCTCAACAGCCGAATTTTATAACCCTAACACGCTAAGGAAATCTCTAATGTTCAACGACCGCTTAATCCAAACCCTACACGATGCCAAGCATCTGGTTATTTTGACCGGCGCCGGGGTGTCCGCTGAATCGGGTATTCCGACGTTTCGCGATGCCATGACCGGACTGTGGGCGCGATACGATCCCCACCAATTAGCCAGTGAGAACGGTTTTCGTGCTGATCCTGCGTTAGTCTGGGGTTGGTATGAATGGCGTCGCGCCAAGGTCATGCAATCGTTACCGAATCCGGCACATCGGGCAATTGCACAGTGTCAGCAACTGGTCCCGAAGCTAACGCTGATTACCCAAAATGTCGATGACTTGCATGAGCGCGCCGGTAGTCAGTCCGTCATCCATCTGCACGGCAGTTTACATACGGCGCATTGCATTGTCTGTGCCACGCCGTTTGCATTGAACGCTACACCAACAAGCCTATCTGAATCAAAGCGGGTTGAACCGCCTCGCTGTCCGGCTTGCGCTGATTACATTCGTCCCGGCGTAGTGTGGTTCGGTGAATCGTTGCCCTTAGACAGTTGGCACGCTGCCGAAGATGCGGCTCAGCATTGCGACGTATTGATGAGCATCGGCACATCGGCGTTGGTTTATCCGGCGGCCAGTTTGCCACTCGTTGCCCTCAATGCCGGTGCCCAGGTGATTCAACTCAATCCGGATAAAACCAATCTGGATGCCAAAGCTCACTTTAATCTACGCGGTAAGGCGGGTGATCTATTGCCCGCACTGCTGCAAGCCGTTTTTCCAAACTAAACCGACGGGGCAAGCAATTGTGAACAACGACGACCAATAATCTTGAACTACGCCAACGACTCGCAGCCTGCAAGGAATAATTGATTATCTGGGACATCAACTTCAGCCCTTCATAAGCAAATTTCGACCCAAACCGGACTCTGACGATTTTGTATAGCATCATATTGAGCTATGATGAATAACCTATTAATGGAACATGGAACATGGATCATTGCAATGATAACGTTAGATGATGCTGAAAGAAAAGCTATTGAGATACAAAATGATGTAATAAAGAATTTTGATAAAATCAAAAGTGAAGAAGATGCAAAGATTCAAATAATCAATAGGATATTGAACGAATGTTTAGATTGGCCATATACTGATTTTAGAGCAGAAAACCACCATGAGAGTGGTTTCTCTGATTACATACTTATAGATAATCAAAAACCGGTTTTACTCATTGAAGCAAAGCGCCTAGGTATTTTTGAAATTAGAACAGCGGAAAAAAACCAAGTTCGTCATCTTAAAATTTCAGGATCAAGCTTGAAAGAGGCAATGAGTGGTATTGATCAAGCGGCAAGCTATTCTCTGGCTAACGGTATTCCAATTACAGTTTTAACAGATGGTATTACATGGATAATATTTAAAACTTTTATTCCTGGAGAAAATTTTAAGACCAAAGAGGCTATTGTATTCCCTAGTTTGGAAGCAGTTATTTCCGATTTTTCACATTTCTTTGATTTGCTATCAAAGCAGCAATTCAAAAAAAGAGTATATAACTCTATTTTTGATCAGATTCACAATAATAGATTATTACTGAAGCAAGTACTCATGGCACCTTTGGAGGAATCTGAAATTAAAATTATTCAAAAATCCGATATTGCTTTTGATTTGGATAGGGTTTTTACGAATTTCTTTTCTAGACTTACAGGTGATGATGATGAAGACTTATTGATCGAGTGTTTTGTTGAAACACGTGAAAGTAGGATAGCTGATTTTTCTCTTGAGAAGATGACAACTAGCGTTCTAGGCAATATTACACCATTAGATAAAAACGTAGATTCTGAACTGATAAATTTAATTACATCAAATATTGAGGTAGAAGACCCACATTATGAAACCGGGCAGACTGTTTTTATTGTAGGTCCTACAGGAGCGGGTAAGACTACATTTCTTGATCGCTTCTTTCGCAAGACCTTGCCTGATGCAGTAAGGCGAAGATGTATAGTTGTGGGTGTAAATTGCTTGGATGCGACTGGGAGAGAAGATACTGCATTAGAATGGCTAACTGAAAGCCTAATTTCAGCTTTGGAGAAAGGGGTTTATGAAGAAGGTTTTCCAAGTTGGAATGATTTATTAGGTCTTTATCACCGGGAGTATAAAAGACGAAGTACGGGTGTAGATGCGGTGCTTTATGAAAAGGACAAAGATCAATTTAAGGTAAAATTTGGAGAGTTTCTTAGTGAAAGAGTTGAAAGTGATCGTGAGGGCTACCTTAAACGCATCCTTTCCGACGCAGTTAACAATAGAAAAATGCTGCCAATTATTGTAGTAGATAACACGGATGAATTTTCAAACGAATATAAACAAAAGTTTTTCCAGTTTTCCCAAGCCCTAAGGAGGCACGCCAATCACTGTCTGTTGATTTTTCCAGTTACAGATAAATCCGCGTGGTCTTTTTCTAAAACAGATATTTATGGAATTTACAAATCTAGATCCTTCTTTTTGCCTACTCCGTCACCTAGGGAGGTTTTTAGGAAACGAATTAACTTTCTAAAACAAAAGCTTTCGAACGATAAAGTCGATAAAAAAGAAAAGGGAGGCTATTTTTCAAGTAGAGGCATAAAAATTTCAATTGAGAATTTAGGCAGTTTTGCCCATGTCTTGGAGAACATTTTTGTTGATCATGACTATACTTCAAAAACAATCGGTGAATTAACAAACTACAATATTCGCAGAACCCTCTTACTTTCTCAAAGGGTGATTACATCACCTGTTATAAAAATTGAAGATATTATCAAGTCGTATGTAAGTGGTGACATTGTAACTACCAATTTTACTAGATTTATGGATGCTCTAATAAAAGGAGACTATGAAGCGTACAAGCAAGGTGACAATCATGAGATTTATCCAATTTTCCAAGTTGATAGCGATGTAAGACAGTCACCCCTGATAAATTTAAGAATACTATCACTTTTAGAATCTATACATAATAGCGGTAGAACAGTAGAAGAAAAACACTTAGGTATACAATCTATTGTAGATTATTTTGATGCTATTGGCTGTCCAGAGGTTGCAGTAGACAAGGCACTTATCTCATTGTTGGAGGCTGGTTTAATAGAACCTTATGATGTCTCAAACCGTGATTTGTCAAATAATCAAAAAATATCAATATCTTATAAAGGTATGGCGCATCTTAGGCTCGCGTCTCATAATAGTGTCTTTTTCTATCAAATGGCTTTAACAACAGCTATATCAGATCAAGATATTGCTTTAAAGCTACGTAGTTGCTACAAATCAAACGCATCATTTTCTGATAAGCTAATTACGATAAAGAGTACATTTCTTGCTTATTTAATTCAAGAGGATAAGCAGTTTATATCTATTGAATATCCATCTACACAATATGATTGCCAAAAAGAACTTACGAGTAACTTAGATAAATTTGTACATACTCATCCAACTCAAGATAATGACTTAGTTGCTTTTTACGGCGATGAATATAGGGAGGGGGTTTTTAAAGAGGACGTTTTAGCCACCGTTGAATTTTATGACTGTTCAAAAGGCTTTGGTTTCATAGAAGTTGAAGGCTTAGATTCTAAAATATTTGTTCACTCAGAAAAACTACAAAAATTTGGCGTGGAAGCCCTTAAAGACGGAGATAGTATTCTATGTGATTTGGCGCGTGGTAAAAAGGGTATTTATGTTTCAAAAATACATGATATTGAAACTGATGCTAGCCAAATTGAGGTAGTTAAATGCCGCATTGTAAGACTATTTCGTGACCGTGGTTATGGGTTTGTACAGCTAACGGATAAAGATCGTACTGCGTATTTTCATATATCAGTTTTTTCACAAGATTTAAGAAACAAAATTCAAGAGGGAGATTTTTTAGAGGCAGAAATTGGTCCTGATAGAAATGGAGACGGATTTCAAATAAAGCAAATTATATCAATCCCAGATTCAAACAAGTTTTTATCTTCCTAAATTCCAATGTCAGCTCCTGGCCGAAACCGCCATATGTAGCGCTATTTTTCCCGAATATCTTGCCTCAATTGACAACCGTTAACTTGCCACGCTTTTGAGGATGAGTTTTGTTTTAGGGGGCATAAGCGCATATCACTACTGCATAACTGCGGATTTATTCCCATTCGCGGCTAACAGTCCTACTGAGTTCGTTCTGTGGAATTATGGTCTGGTCGTCCTTTCGCATACAGAGCATATACACCATCAATAGGATGGCCCTTGATTGGCCCTAGGATGACCCGATTTAGTTTCTTGATTATTTCTGGCAGCATTGGTGTATGGACGCCGCCTTCATCTTCAATATGATAGCTGTACATAAATGACAACTCGTTCAGGCAGCCCAGGATTTGCCGACTGTTGGTATTGGCAAAGCCTACCTCATTAAATCTGGTCATCTGTTCGGCAATCCAATCTTGGTTGAATCCTTCTTCCGCCAAAATGCAGCCCAAGAAGGACTTGAACAACTCAACGAACTGATTGGTATTCATGCGGGGTAGATCGACGATCAGAAAATTGAACAAGGTCTGGTCGTTGGCAGCAATCACGCACAAATGCCGATCCAGTTCGATGATATTCAGATGCCAAGACCCCAAGTCCTCAGTTTGCGGATTCGCGTCAACAAGGCTGGTTTTGCCGATCTTTAAAAAGCTTTGCAGTTTTTTTGTGCAATGCAGTATGAGCACGGCGTTTCCCACCCCAACGGTTATCTGACACAAAGTGTACCCGCTATCTGACTTTACAGCATTGTGGCTGAACTGGTCGTGTTAAACAGCTGTGCTTTCGCTATTCGCGCAATGGGTGTTGTGATGCTGACGAATTGAGCCGGTGATGCGTGAAATCAAGTCACGCAAAATTCACGCAAGCCAAATTTCAGGCATAAAAAAAGCAGGTATCGAATTAACGATAACTGCTTGATTTTACTAGTCATTCGATGGTGGGTCGTGTGCGATTCGAACGCACGACCATCGCATTAAAAGTGCGGTGCTCTACCGGCTGAGCTAACGACCCCTGAATGAGCCGCCCATTATACTCAGAAATATTAGCTTTGCAACGACTAATTGTAATAAATACAAAAACAATGCTTTCCCTTCCTAAATAATGCCGGTCCTTTACTCTTTTACCGGCCTTTTTTCCAGCTTTCTTTGCAAGGTTCTTCTGTGCATATTTAATGCTCTGGCGGCGGCTGAGATGTTACCGTCGTGCTGCATCAGCACTTTTTGCAAGTGCTCCCACTCCAAGCGCTTTACCGATAGCGGATTGTCACTGATAGCTACCGACGCATCGCCTTCGTTTTTGTATAAGGCACTAACAATCTCATCGGCATTCGCCGGCTTGGTCAGATAATGGATAGCACCTAATTTTATAGCCTCTACAGCTGTGGCTATACTGGCAAAGCCGGTCAACATGACGATTTGGGTATTGTCATCCAAGGAAATCAATTTTTTGACCATTTCCAGCCCGGAGTCAAAACCGATTCGTAAGTCGATTACCGCATATTCGGGCTCGGTTTGTTCCGCCAGTTTCATTGCCGTATCGACATCATTGGCGACAGTCACTTGAAAATTGCGCTTTTCCAACGCCGGCTTCAGCACCGAACAAAAGGTGACGTCATCATCGACCAGCAATAAATTGGGCTTATCCATAGGTAATTGGTTCATGCATACTCTCCTTAGCTAATAGCGGCAAACTGATTTCGACGCAGGCGCCGCCCGACTCTAAATTACTGAACTGTATTTTACCGCCGAGCCGCTTGATAGTGGTATAAGTCAAAAACAAGCCAACCCCCATGCCTTGCTTATTGCTCTTGACCGGTTGATGCCCGGCAAACTCGATAAATTCAGCGGGCAAACCTGGACCGAAATCCCTGATTTTCAAGTTTAGTGTTTCTTCATCCCATTCCACATGAAACTCGATGCCCGCATCGACCGGCGATGCCTCAGCTGCGTTATTTAGAATATTGATGATAGAGTGAGTCACGGTACGTTCCGCAATCACGCGCGCATCCATATCCACATTCGGCGAAATAAATAGTTTCAGCCGGGTAGCGGCTTTATGCGTGCGCCACTGGCCCAATACTTCATCGATATACTCGCTCACCAGCATCACCTTGCCGGATTCCGCCCGCATCTCGCCGGCGGAGGCCGACATCACCGACAAGGCTTGTTTGCAGCGATCAATCTGCTGCTGAACAATCACCAGTTTCTGGTGCATATCCGGGTAACGATGCTCCGACAACTCTTCCGCCATTTCATGCGTCAAAATGGCAATCGTCCCCAACGGTGTGCCCATATCGTGCGCGGCACTAGCCGCCAAGGTGCCCAGGGATACAACTCGTTCGTCGCGTAGCGCACTCTCGCGGGCATCCGCTAAATTTCGCTCACGTTCTTTCAAGGTTTTGGACAGTTCGACTACGAAAAAAGCCACCAAGCCGGCGCTAAACACAAAACCAAACCACATACCAAATACATGCAGATTGAAATACCGCCTGTCGTTCATCAAATGCATTTGCAGACTCATTTCCGGCGTCATCTCCGCCATTGCCGGATGCGCCATATGCGGCTCCACGGCCGGCAAGGGTACGTTGTAGGCAATCAGCACGGTATAGACGCAGGACGTAATGATTACCATATTCCAGGCATAAGCCTGCGGTAGCATGATAGCGGTAACAATTAAAGGTAAAAGAAACACCCAAATAATCGGGTTTGACGCGCCGCCAGTGAGATAAAGCAAATAGGCCAGCGCCAACACATCCATGCATATTTGCGAAAAAATCTCGTGCTCGGTTACTTCTTCCGGCGTTCTCAGTCGCAGCCAGGTGTATAGATTGAGTATGGAAATCGCAAAAATCGCCAGCCACAACTGATTTTGCGGCAAATTGATACCCAAACCGTTCACCGCGATAAATACCGCTACCGTGACGGCAAACAGCATCAAATTTCTAAGAATGTATAACCAACGCAGGTTTTCGCGAATGGAGATTTCGGCTTTGGGCAGAATGTGTGAAAGCATAGAAACAACACTAAATTGAAGAAAGCACCGCAGCGATATACTACCGCCGCTCGCTTAATAAGGTGGAAAGCCAACCAAACTTGGATGGTGGCCACCTGAGTATTCACAATCGATTTTTGGTAGCAAAACCTTAACCCCGTTTGCTCGCCCGATATAAACCCCTACGCGCCTTGGCAAATACGGAATTAAGCTAGCCGCTTAAAAGATCGAAAGAAAATCTACGCGCTAATCTTTCCGGAGCAAACAACAAGGTCTGACGAATCATGCCCCAAAAAATAATGCGGCATATCACGCACCGGCCAAACGCCAGCCGCCGTTTTTATCCACCCACCTCATGCTCAGCCAATACCAGAAGGTCATGGGCAGCATCATCGCAAACCATTCCCAATCGTCGATTAAAAATAATTTGGCAACCCAGCCGTTGCCATCGAAATAGAGTGGCCAAGGCACACAGTACAGAGTAAAAACAATACTACTCCAGATCAACAGTAACGCACCTTTGCGGGTTTCTATACTGGACAGGGCCAAGAACACCCACAACGGGGTTTTATCGGTTTTTTGCATACATCTCTCCACTGAAAAATCTCGTGCCAACCCAATTAGCGGCGCAACAACCTAACAATAAACGACTAGAAAATAAAGAAATTCCTGATCAAATCCACCAAAACAAGCTTCAGCGCCAACCCCGGAATATTCCCCAATAATTGAACTGTGTTATATGAAGCAAGCGTCTGAGCTATTTCGCTGAGTTTCGCTCGCCGCTCACTCACGCCATCCCAGGCAAAATAAGCAGTAATGCAATGAAATTTATATATTTTATTAAGTTGGCCCACTATTCGCTTCAACTAGTGTACTTGCTTCGTGGTTTGCTTTCCGAAAAGCGGTTAGTAGGTCTCTATCCCTGCCATGTCTGCCGCTGGCGTAATTAGCAAATCTCTGAAAGCAAGAATTGCCACACCCGTCGTGAGGCGGGGCCGGAAAATCACGGTTCTTATAAAACGATTTAAAGAAGGCCGGATTGCCCCCATGCGCGCCATGGGCGAGGGCAAAATTTGGCTCGATGCAATTGGTCAAGTTTTGTCAGTTTCGCTGTTACCTTTAATTCCAATAACAAAGAGGACGATCATGATCTTTCATAAAACGGCTATAGCAGCTATTTTGACAGCTGGCCTAGCGGGCGTTTCAGGCCAAGCGTTTGCACATTCTTACTACAATCTGACCGGCGCGGGTACAGTAGCCTCGGGTAACTCAGCAATCGGCTTCGGCATCGCCAACAGCATCAACGGCACCGACGGTGTTTCCGCCAACTCTAACGGCACCAATAGAATCGCGAACGGTACCAACGTTTATACAGTGGGCGATTTAAGCGCGAATACCTTGATCCCTGGCACAGGTACAGCGGCTGAGACAGCCACAGAAGTAGCAGGTAACCTACCTTATATGTGGTACTCCGGTCAGCACACAACCGCTACCGGTTTCACCAAGCGCGAATTGCATACCGGCTCAAGCGCTACAGACAACACTGGCGCCTTGACAGCAAACCTTATTAGCTCAAACCCTAGCTTCGGCACCAACACTATCGGTAGCTTGTGGAAAGCTTACTCGGACAAAAACGGCGGCACCAACGCCGCTACCTGGGGCACCATCATGGCTGATCTGCCCGCTGATGGCGATCATCCTTACTTGGCGGTAGCAGGCAATTCGGCATCAACCGGCCTGGGACTGGATTACGGTTTGATTCATATTAGCTGCGGCGCAAACACAGCAAGCGCTAACTGCGCCAGCGCCGGCAATATCAAAACCACCATTACCGTGAAAAACGACGCCGATTACAGCCAATTTAACGGTTTATTGGATGTTGCCCTGTATCGCAATGTAGACAGCAGCTCCACATCTGACCGTAACGCGGCTGCCACAATCGGCGAAACCGGCCTGCAAGGCTCAAGCTTGGGCGAAGCTATCTGGACGGCCAGCATGAGCAGTACTTCCGACACCTTGTTCTACTCGTTTGTGTTCGACCAAGCCGAATGGAATGCAACCGGCACACCCGGGCTGCACACCAATGGCTTTTATACCTTGGTGGTCGGCGCACACGGTGGCGGCGCACTCGATGGCGTAACCTACGACGTATTGGTAACTACTTCGGCCGTGCCTGTTCCAGGCGCAGTCTGGCTGTTCGGCAGCGCCATGGCCGGCTTGATCGGTTTCGGTCGCCGCAAACAACAACTAGCGGCTTAATTGCCAAGCGGGATTGCCACCAGACAACGGCAATCCCCTCACCAAGCATTGTTTAACGATAGGCTTACTCTCATTTATTTCATTCGATAGAGATCCAAAATGACTGCAAACTCACCCTTTAAAAAACTAGTATTAGCAGGCGCCATGGGCGCACTGATGTCAGTCAGCGGCTTGGCTAGCGCTCACGTGACCTACAATTTGGCTGCCGGCGATACCTTCCCGCCGGACGGTTCCGCCACGGGCCCATGGTCTGATGGCGATCCAGGCTATATTGGCAATTTGCCCGCCACCTGGGTCGCGATGATCCACAACGACGGCGGCGTAGCGAACTCGCAAACCGCCAGCGGCCACGGCATAGGCATGGGCGCCAAAGCTTATAAAGACGGCGCGACAAACTGGGGGCATACCGCCGATTACGGTTTGTTTGAACTACATGCCGACGCGGAAGTGACTATCACCGTATCGTCGGACGGCTCCAATCTGCGTCCGGCTTTTGGTTTGTGGAGCGGCTGGGATACCGCGGGCAGCAGCAGTCGCCATCAAAGCTACCTGAACAACGGCGCACTGAACCCCATGGCTGCCAGCCCACTGGGCACAACGCTGGCTTTGGTTGACGCAAGCGCCTGGACCTTCGCGGCCACTCAAGGCACCACCGCCACCGCTACGCTGACCCGCTTCCTGACCGCCGGTAATTACACGCTGATTTTGGGCGGTTACGACGGCACGGTAGGCGGGGCCAATCTGGCCTATACCGCCACCATCTCCGCTGCTGCGTCACCGGTACCCGTACCGGGCGCGGTTTGGCTGTTCGGTAGCGCGATGGCGGGCTTAGTCGGTTTCGGCAAACGCAAAACGGCAGAAAACGTCTGACGCGTTTCTATGTAACTTAAGGCTGATTTTAACCCGATGTCCTTGAATACACGTGTTATTGAGGGCCGGGTTAATCAGTAAAAAATCAGTTCGGTTTCGGTCAAGGATGACCGGGGGCAAGGAAGCTCCATTTTTACATCCGCTCGATCCAAGTCCGCTTGGCCCAAAAGCTTAATCTACCCTTCCCATTCGCTTCATTCATGCGTAACCGAACGCATCGATATACGGCGCCAAAATCGGCAAAACCGGTTCGTAAAAACTTGCATAGTGCTGCCAACGTGCAACCGAGCGCGAATAAATCGGTTGAGAAACAGCAGCAAAACTCGGCGTGGCAATGTAACGGCCTTTAGCCTTTTCATGAAACGCGCTCACTTCGGCCACCCATTCCAAATCCAATAACGCAAACACCCGGCGAAAACTGTTTTCGAAATCGTTGACGGTATCCTCGTAACGCAATTCCATATAACGCGGCTGAATCATCGGCTTCATGTAAAGCCACAGCGCCATCACGGCCGCATATTGCTTGGCCACACCTTCCCAGCTCAGCAAATTGACTGTCACGCTAGACGGCTTAAACGCTTGCTGGAAACAACTGAGACAGACATCGCGCGGATCGCGCAGAGCAAAGATGATCCTGGCCTCCGGAAATAGGCAGCTAATCAGGCCTATATCGATACTATTCAGCGCCACTTTGTCGATGAAGCGTTTATTCAAGGCATCCGCGCCGTATTCCTCGCTAACCCGTCGCCAATAGTAAGCGCGCAACTTTCGGGCATCGTCCAAACCCAGCTGGCGGAGAGCGGCTGGAATGTCCTCTCGAAAACCGCTCAACCTTTGCAGCTCTTGAATCAAGCCATGAATCAGATCATTTTCATCGGAGGTAAACACATCGGGATGCGCTGCCAGGACTTGCTCAGTCAACGTCGTGCCGGAACGCAAAAAGCCCAGTAGAAACGTCGGCGCCGGCAAACTATCGGCAAAGTCGCTTACCGTCCAACGGAGCAGTAAAGCCCGATCAAACCCCTGTTTGTTGGATTGAATCGCGCGAAAAATCTGTCCGGCATCAAGAGAGCTGAGTTCAGGTAATTGCTTATACAAAGCTTTTGCTTGTTGGCAAGCCGCAAACGATGCCTCGTATTCTTCCAGCTTATCCAACACCCCTACCAACTCCTGCCAGGCGCGTGCGGTCTGCTGCATATTGCGATTGGCGGCTATCACATTCTGAAAGCGCTGTTTGGCTTCCGGCAAACGGTTCAAATGCGCCTCCAGCACCGCCAACATGTTATTGCAGGCCGGATCGTCGGGACGCAATTCGCAAACCTTGCTGGCGAAAGGGAAGGCTTCTGAGAATCGGTTAACCCGCGTCAAATAAAGCGCCCGATTATTCAGCGCGGCAGGATTATCAGGTTCCAGCTTAACCGCCAACGCGGTCAATTTAAGCGCGGTATCCAGATCGCCCCAGTGATGTAATTGCTCGGCCAGCTCCAGAATAAAACGGATATTACGCGTTTGCTGGGCGTCAATTTCCAGTTGGCGGGCGGCCTGTTGCAGATAAGCCAAGCCCTCCCGACGCTGCTGCTGCCAGCAGAGAGCCTGCCCCAGACCGGCCAGCGCTTCCGCATGGTTAGGCTGGATAGCCAAGACTTGCCGAAACCCCTGCAGAGTACCGGCCATATCGCGCCGCGCGACTGCTTGCCAAGCCTGCTTTAACGCATCGTCCACGCTTGGTTGAACCGATCTGGCGACCGCTTCGGCTTGTTTCAGGCAACAGGCTTTGTATTTCTTGCCGCTGCCGCATGGACACGGATCGTTGCGGCCAAATTTACCGTTGCCGGCTGCTGTTGTATTTTTCATATCGTTCCCTGACGAGGCATAGATTATTGGCGGCAATTATAAATCCGCTAGCACTGCCAACGCTTCTTGAATATTGCTGACCGCATGTATTTGCAAGTTCTTCACCGCATCCTTGGGTTTGTTGCTTTTCGGTATGATCGCCCGCTTGAAACCGTGCTTAGCCGCTTCGTTGAGCCGGGCGTGTCCATTAGCCACCGGGCGAATTTCGCCGTTCAAACCTACCTCACCAAAGAACACCGTGTCGTAAGGAATGATGCGATCACGCAGACTGGACACCACGCCTATCATGATCGCCAAGTCGCTGCTGGTTTCAGATACCTTTATACCGCCAACCACGTTGGCGTATATCTCATCGTTGCCGGTGAATATCCCACCGTGGCGCGACAACACCGCCAGCAACATGGCCAGCCGGTTCTGGTCCAAACCCACCGCCAGCCGGCGCGGATTGCCGTACTGGCTTTCGGTGACCAGGGCCTGAATCTCCACGAGCAACGGGCGGGTGCCTTCCCACAGTACGGTCACCACGCTGCCGGGCGACGGCTTTTCTGCCCGCGACAAAAACATTGCCGACGGGTTTTTCACTTCCTTCAAGCCGCTGCTTTCCATAGCAAAGAAACCCAGTTCGCCGACGCTGCCGAAGCGATTCTTGTCGGCGCGCAATACCCGAAATCGTGAATCGTCGGTGGACGACAACACCACCTGCGCATCGACGATATGGCTCAAGGTCATTGGGCCAGCGAGCGATTGATCCTTGGTCACATGGCCGACCATGAAAAACGACACGCCGGTACGTTTGGCGTATTGCGTCAGATAGCTCGCGGATTCGCGCACCTGCGACACCGAGCCGGGCGCCGAATCGGAGTCGGCGGTATACATCACCTGAATCGAATCGATGATCACCACCTTGGGCTGCTCCTCGTCCAAGACTTGGCAAATCTGCTGCACCGAGGTTTCTGCCAACATCTTGATGCCGGCAGTATTCAATTGCAGACGATGGGCGCGCTCGGCGATCTGTTGCAGCGACTCTTCGCCGGACACATACAACACCGGCAGTTGCTGGGCAATATGACCGATGGCTTGCAGCAGGATAGTGCTCTTGCCGGCCCCCGGCGCACCGCCGATTAACACCACGCTACCGGTGACGATGCCGCCGCCCAGCACCCGGTCGAACTCGGCCAGACCGGTGGAAATCCGCTCGGCTTGGGCCAGATTGACTTCCGACAACAAACGCACTTCGCTGCGGCTGCCGGCATAGCCGGAGTTATCGCGCGCGCTTTTACCGCTACCCAGCTTCACTTCCTTAATGCTGTTCCAGGCCCCGCATTGATTGCACTGCCCGGACCAGCCGGGAAAATCGGCGCCGCATTCGGTGCAGACGTAGGCGGATTTGGTTTTTTTAGCCATAACGATATTCGATTTCTGGTTGGTAAACGTCGCAAGAGGCGGTTAGGCTTTCATACTCAAAAAGCCTTTTGTATGTTCTGTCATTTAAGGCGAAGCCGACAATCACACAATGCACGGCAGCCTTGCCTTTCGCCTCATGTCCCGCATTTCTTGGTCGAAGGCCGCCATCAATATGCGTTCGAAGTACAGCTTGCCGCTGACATAAGGGAAGGCGGCTAGCTGTTTATCCAGGGTTTTCAGGCGTTTGTCGTGGGGTTTGTCCAACACTTCAAACAGGTTGACCAGCAATTGCGCGAGGTCTTAGCCGTCTTTCGCAGTGCGCTGTTCGATGAGCTCCCGAAACTGCCGCCGCTCTAGTGCCGACAGGCGCTTTTGGCGAAACGTGCTTCACCCCAGAAAATCCTCAATCGTCCGGGCAATCTCCGGAAAGGCTTTCTGCACTTTTCGGTCGGCGGTAATCAGCGGGACGTTCAACAGTTTGGCCAGCGCGACGAATTCGCAGTCGTAAGCCGAGCAATCGCTGCTGGCGACTAATTGCAAAACCTGGGCGGATGAGACTTCGTATTCGTTTTGCTGCAGCAAGGTTTCAGCCTGGCGCACAATCCGTAAGGCGTCGTCCAAGGCCAACAGATTTTTGCGTAGATACAAAGCCAGGACATTGCGAAATTCGCTTTTCCACAGATTGGGTGCAATCCACTGCGCTTCCTGTCTTAGCAGCTGTTCGGCTTGTGCGGATTTTTCGCTATTGAGGTAAAGATAAGCAATCGTGTTGGTATCGGCAACAATCATGGCCGGCCGGCAAATTTGGCTTGGTCGATGTCCTGGTCGGTTAACAGGTAATGCGCGGTTTTCTCGCGCAGTTGCCTGGCCTGAGCGAGATGCTGATCGACACTGAGCCGATGCGGATCGATGACCCTTTCCACGCAGTAAATGACTTCACTGTTAATGCTGCGGTGGTGCAGTTTCGCTGCGATTTTTAGCTGTTCGTATAAATCGTCGGGGATGTTTTTTAGGGTCAAGGTTGCCATGACGCTCACCTGGAAAATCAAATGGGTTCCATTATGGAACCAAATCAATACCTGTCAAGCGGCCGATCAGTAAAACACCCTAAACAAGCGCTGAATCTGCCCAAACTCGTACAAATACGGCTGCGCCACGTCGCGGTTGGCGGCGACCACGATCAAGTCGTGGGAAAACACCGAGGTGTTGTACCAGTTGAAACTGCCGTCGATGACGATGTAATCGTCGATCACGCAGTATTTACTGTGGATGGGCGAGTACGGCACCGGCAGATCGTCCTGGCCGTAAACCAAGCCCACGCGTATCCCGGCATCGCGCAGACGTTGTACGGCCGGTAACAGCGGCCTTGCCAATTCGTCGGCCATGCTGCGCTCGACGCCTATTTTGCCTTGACGGGCCAAGTGGCCGTTGAACAGCAGCTGCACATCAACACCACGGTCGCGGGCCTGGATCAAGGCGTTGACGACGCTATCGTGGTGATCGCCCAGCAAATCGCCGATCAAA
>Ga0123388_1073272_pt1 | contig 16095 bp, 10 predicted proteins | sample T0HHNO3metaT_FD_89916 | JGI IMG/M metagenome (GOLD analysis project Ga0123388, IMG submission 89916) | Methane-oxidizing artificial microbial communities from Washington, USA to study methane cycling - T0-HHNO3 metaT (Metagenome... | ecosystem: Engineered > Modeled > Simulated communities...
GACAAGGATTTTCGATGCTTCCCCGCACTGTATCCATTCGGCTGTTTTCGGCCTCCGCGCGCTTCATTTTTGCTTGCCTGCTGGCAATAACTGAGCTTGGTGTGTCCCACGCCGGATTAAATGACGCAACTAATAATCTCCCCATTCATCCTACGCCACAGCACCCGGCCTTCTTGCTCGAGTTGGGCAGCGCACCTCACGCACAGTCTCGCTCCTTACCCGGAGTTCAATTCATACAGGGTCAAGCGCTGCAAGAGCCGCAAGCCGTCGTCAGTTGGCAAGTCGAGCCTGAAGCCGTCAATGTGCTGCATTCAGGCTTTGGCGCATGGTCAGCAGCTTTTCGTTTCAACTTAACTCAGTCTGTCGCGGGTGATTTTAAATTTTGGGCGCGCTGGCGGCAGGGCGGCGATCCGAATGTTTGCATACAGACTTTTGACATCTGGGCGGGACCGGATGCCGGCCGGTTGGCGCTGCGCGGTAGTTTGTCGCTAAAACCCAAGGGCTGGGAATATGCCTGGATGACCGGCGATAAGTCGGTGCCTCTCCAAGCCGGCGATAGGGTGATCGAGATTCGTAATAGCGGCAACGGTCACGATGCTAAAGTGTTCGACGCGTTTTTATTGGCGTCGCCGTGGGCGGTATTGCCGTTTGCGGGTAGTGTTGATCAACCGGCGGTGCTGTTGGAATTGGGCAAAGCGCCGGCTTTGGCAGCGTTGCCCAAGCCGCGCTATCTTGACGTTGTTACAGGCAGTGCCACGGCGGGCCGCAATACCGGCGCACTGGCCACCGAGCAGGATGAAGCATTATTGTTTCATCAGGGCTTTGGTGAGTGGGGTGGACGTTTTCGCTTTGAATTACCGACAGCGCTTAAGCCTGGACAATACCAGCTATTGGCCCGCTATAAAAGCGGCGGCGAGGTGTCGCAGGTCAAACAAAGCTTCATCGTCAAGGCCGGAGCCAAGCCTGAGGAGTTGGCGACTCGCGCCGAGTTTGCGCTGACCAATACCACGCCGTGGGAATACCAATGGTTGCCGGCGCCTACGACTATCAACTTGCTACCCGGCGACCGTTGGTTGGACATCGAAAATAGCGGCAAGGCGGACGGTGCCAAAGTCTTCGATGCCTTTTTATTAAAACTGGATAAGCCGCTGGGCGATTGGATGTCCGTCGAGCAGGCTCAAGCCAGAAATCGTTTCTTGGCGTTGACCAAGCCTGCCGCCGCAGGCCCGCGACGCCTTTATCTGTTGGATGGCAAAGGTGAAAACGCCGAGATGTTGTTTCGCGGGTTGGCTGCGGATGTGGTGCGGCCATTCTATGAAAATTTGCCGGTGACCTATTTGATTGGCCCGGAAGCCGAAACAATGGCCAGGCGATTGAATATCGAGGTTCTGCCCGCAGCGGTAATCACCGACGATCATTTCACCGTGCTCGGGGTATTCACGCAGCCTAGGAACGAAACGGAGGTGCTCAAATTTCTGTCCGAACCCGCCAAATTCGGCACGATGCCGAAACCAGCTCCAGTTGCTCCCTCGCAGCCAACTTCGCTGAACAATGGCGTGCCATCAGCGTGGCTGGTCGGCGGCTTGCAGGATGGGCAGGCCGGCCTGTCGGTGTTTGGCTTGGACACTGAAACTGTCTCAAGGCCCAATCCAGAACAACCGTATCTGAGTCTGGAAATGATGGGCGGCAAAATGCGCGATTGGCGCATCGCACTAACTCAGGCCAACGGTGAGACCGATATTGAAGCCAGCACCCAGCACGCCTATGGCTGGTCGCGCGGCACTGGGTATGCCCAGCTTTACGTTTACGCCGAACGGGCAACTCAAACGCTTTTGCATTTGCGACATTCCGGTATCAAATCCCTCGGCTGGCTGGATGGTCAGCCTGTTACGTTTAGCGATGATCCAACCCCGCCGGCTGGGTTTGCCAACTCCATCGGCACCCGAGCCAATGCTCTATTGCACGGTTTGACCACCGAAGGCTTGCCGGCAACTGCATCAGCGGAGCGCACGCAGTCCCCGCAAGTGGCGATGCTAAACCTGACACCCGGCTGGCATAGCTTGCTGCTGAAACTGGTGATGCAACATGAGCAAGGGCAGCGCTTTTATTTTTCCGGTCTGTTTACCGATCCCGCCGAGCGGTCGCTGTCGGGCTTGAAAACTCAAATCGCCGATCCCGATGTCGATTTGGCTTTGCAACGCATCGCCGCCAAATTGCGGTCAATAATGTTCGTCGATGCTCCGGCCAATTTGCCGCATCCGGGGGACTCGATGAGGTTAAAGGTGGATTTACGCTGGCAGCCGATTTTGGAAGAAACAACTTTACCGGTGCCGCTACTGCGCTTTCCGGCAAAGTTACGCCTGCGCCTGGTTGATTACAGCGGTAAACAAATCGCCGAACGGGAAGTCACTGATACCTTTCCCGGTCAGGTCGAAGCCGATTTTGGCAAGCTTCATGAGGCGGGTTATTACGCGGTTTATCCGTCCTTGTATACGAACGACGGCCGCTTGATCATGCATTATCCGGCCGACGGCTTTAGTGTGGTCGGCGGCAATGCCGCCCAAAAGCAACGGCTGCCGCAAAAGAAACTCTGGAACAACGATTACTACGCGCTGGCCGACGGCGATAAAAGTTTTAGACAGTCTGGCGGCTATTTTGCCTGGCTGGAACGAATGGGGATTTTCAGAAGCTACGGTAGCTATCCGGGCTTTGATCCCGAATATAAGCCTCTGTGGAACCAAGCCAAGCAGCGTGGCTTGCAGCTATTCGCCGATTCCTCCGGCGATAGCAATTGGTTGAACGACCAGCCTACTGACGGCCAAAACTTCATCAATTCTGCGGCCGCTTACACCCGCTATTTCAAAGCCACGAACGAAATAGACATTCGCCATGAAGCCGATTGGCAAAAGCTGCGCGAGCCGGCGCACTGGGTCGAACGGGCGAAATGGGAATACCAGTTGGCCCATCAAGCGCGCAGCGATGCGCATGTTGTCGGCGGCAGCCTGGTCAGGCCGGGCGAGGGCGATTGGTTTAAACAGGTGTTGCAGCTAGGTTTGGATAATTATCAGGACGCCTGGGACGTCCACGCTTATCCGCAACAGCCGCCGCGTTTCGGCGGACCCATTGGTAATGGTTCAAACGAAGATGAGCGCGGTGTGCTGGCAACCTACGCCAGCCTGGGCCGCAGCAACAAATTGCCGTTCTGGCTAGGCGAAACCGGCGCCAAGGCCATGCACGGTCCCAATGGCCGGCGCTGGCAGGCCGAGCAGGTGGCGAAAATCATCGCCTGGGTGAATAGTCGTCAGGATTATCTGGGTGTGGCGTTTTGCATCGCTCATGAATATGACTTGGCTTATGGCCGCATCTGGGACTATTCCTTGGGTCACAAGCCCGGCGAAGCGGCGATGTATACCGCCAGCGCGCTGATCGACGGATTGCCGTACCGTGCTGTCGATACCCAGGAAAGCAATATTCAGGCCGCCTATTTTGGCGATACCTTTATGGTTTGGCGCACAGATGAAACCCGCAGCGTCTGGACCATGCAGCTAGAGCCGAAGAAAGCCTGGGTGGCGGTGGATGTAGTCGGGCATGCGGAAGACTTGGCCGTCGGTGCCGCGGGCCAAGCCTTTGTTTCCATTTCATCCAGCCCTATCTATGTGTTACCGCGCGCTGATTATCTAAATTTGATTCGCGATTAATAGCTGGGCTATTTATGTCGTCTTTGCAAGGAAAACGGCTTTTCTATCCAGCAAAATAATGCGGCCGAGGGTAATAAGGTAACCAGGAATATCGGCGCTAAACCTATCCAGAATAGTAGTTCGCTACCGTGATGTGGGGGAAGTAATTTGGCAAATGCCATGAAAATGGCTTTTAATGACAGGCCATGAATTAAATAATAAGAGTAACTCATGTTGCCCAGCCATCTAAGGTAGGGTAAGGTAAATAAATAGTTGGTAAATCCTGAAGTACAAAAACATTCCAGACAGAAAATAAAAAACAGGGCGTAAAGTAATAAGTACTTAAGTGAAATATTGATGGGGTAATAGCTGGTTATCCCGAATGATGTAATAGCCAATATTAAAGCTAACAAGCCTATAGGCGGGAAGCGTTTTAAATAGCCGATTTCGACGGTTTCGTATAAAATTATTCCGGCAACAAACATTAATAAGCGGATAGGGCCATCATGACTATAAAAATAGCCGAATAATATCAGCGATGCCGATAAAAATAATAATATCCTGTATTTTCTCGGCCAGGCTCGTAGCTTGAGCGTGGTTATTAGTAGCGGAATCAGCAGGTAGTAAAAAAATTCATAGCTCAATGACCAGGCCACGGTGATGATGGGAGTAATATCGAACAGACCGGGCATCAGCAAATAATTTTGTGTTACGAAAATAAATCCGCTTTTCCAGTCGACAGGAATTTTAGATTCGGACGGAAAAGCAAACGAAAGCGCCAGATAAATAATAAATACCACGGTAAAGGTAGGATAAATTCTCTGAATTCTGCGGTATAAATATTTTTTGAATTCGGTGGGCTTTTTTATCAGCATGCCGTAAATCAAATAGCCACTTAATACAAAAAATAAATCGACGCCGGTATTGCCTATGGTATGGATGTTTTTCGCGATTTCGTGAGTAATCGAATTTGTCAGCAACCACGGTTCTATTAATGTCACATAGTGAACCAGAAATACCAGAAACACTGCAAAACCGCGTATACCTTCCATCGAGCGAATGGCGTTATGGCCAACATGGGATATTTCGAAAGTATTACGGATCCAACTTGCGATAGTTATCATAGTGTTTGCTTAGCTCATTAAAGCAGGGTAGAGGGTAAAGGCGATTAAACTACACGCCAAGAAACGCAGCTGATTTACAAGTTGCCAAGGCCCGTTCGATACATTAAACGCACTTGGCTGAAATTTGAACGGGCAAATCAGCCGTTTGTAAATTTACTTGGTTGGAGATCCGGCCCGGCGCTAGACTAATGAAATCCCTAAACAGTATAGGATGGTCATGGTGACTAGTTCAAAGCAAACGCCCTTATACGATCTACACCTGCAACTTGGTGCCAAGATGACTACGTTTGCCGGCTACCAAATGCCAGTGCAATATAAAAACGGCATCATTCACGAGCATTTGCACTGCCGCAGTCAGGCCGGATTCTTCGATATTTCGCACATGGGCCAATGCCGGATAGTGGGCGAACACGCAGCAGACGCCTTAGAAAAGCTCACGCCCGGTGGCATCGTCGATTTAAAGCCGGGTGCGCAGAAATACACGGTATTGACCAATGCCGAGGGCGGTGTAGTCGACGACATTATCGTTACCCGCATTGAAGCGGGCTTATCCCTCATCGTCAATGCCGGCTGCAAGGACAAAGATTTTGCTTATCTACGCAGCCAGTTACCGGTCAATTGCTTGTTCGAACCATCAAACGATTTAGCTTTATTTGCCATACAAGGACCGGGCGCAGCGGCGGTAATGGCTAAGTTTTCGACCGAGGCTGGCGGACTAAAATTTATGCAGGCTTGTGCCACCGACATTGCCGGGAGCGCATGCCATATTAGCCGTAGCGGGTACACCGGTGAAGATGGCTTCGAGATTTCTTTGCCGCAAGCCGACGCGGAACGAATCGCACGTTTGTTTTTGGCGGACGAGGCTGTCGAACCGATTGGTTTGGGCGCCCGCGATACCTTGCGCTTGGAAGCCGGGCTTTGTTTGTATGGCCATGAACTGAACGAAACGATCACGCCGATAGAGGCGGGCTTGCAATGGGTATTTAAAAAAGGTCATGGCGATTTTCCCGGCGCCGAGAAAATTCTGGCGCAACGGCAAACCGGTGCAGAACGAGTGCGGGTCGGTTTGTTGGTGGATGGCCGAATTCCGGTACGGGATGGTTGTGAGATCGTTCATCAAGACCAGCAAATCGGCTATGCGACTAGCGGCAGTTTCTCGCCCAGCCTGAACCGGCCGGTAGCGATGGCCTTGCTGGATCGCCGGTTTGCCGGGCTCGGCACGACATTAACCGCAATGGTGCGGAACTCGCCGATTAGTGTCACGGTCACTTCGCTACCTTTTGTTCCCCATCGTTACCTAAGAAGATAAGCCCATGTCTGCAAAAAGCCCCCGCCTCGACCAACTGGAAATGCGCGGTAATTTCATCCAGCGCCATATCGGTCCCAATCCGCAGCAGACTCAGGAAATGCTAGCCGAGTTGGGCTTGAGAGACCTGGAAGATATCGTCGGTCAAGTCATTCCCGCCAATATTCTTAACCACGAACCCTTAAAACTCACCGGGACGATCAGTGAACGAGCGGTGATCAAATACCTGCGCAAGATGCGCGAGCGTAACAAGGTGCTGGTGTCGATGATGGGCATGGGCTATTACGACACCATCATGCCGGCGGTGATCAAGCGCAACGTATTGGAAAATCCCGGCTGGTACACCGCCTACACCCCGTATCAAGCGGAAGTGGGGCAGGGCCGGCTGGAGGCCTTGTTGAATTTTCAGCAAATGATCATCGATTTGACCGGCATGGACATCGCCAACGCCTCCTTACTGGACGAAGCGACCGCGGCGGCGGAAGCGATGACCATGTCGCGGCGCCTGGCGAAAAGCTCCTCCAACAAGGTATTGATCGATAAAGACTGCCATCCGCAAACCATCGCGGTGGTGCAGACCCGAGCCGGCTCCTTGGGCTATGAAGTCGTAGTCGCCGATCCCTTCGACAATCTGGCCCAACACGATTTCTTTGCCTTGATTCTGCAATACCCAGGTTCCAGCGGCGAAATCCGCGATCTTAGCGAAGCCACCGCAATTGCTCACAGCAAACAAGCACTGGTGACGGTGGCCGCCGACTTGCTGAGTTTGGTGTTACTAAAACCGCCGGCTGCTTTTGATGCCGACATCGCCGTGGGCAGCGCCCAGCGTTTTGGTGTGCCGATGGGTTACGGCGGGCCGCACGCGGCTTTTTTTGCCACCCGCGACGACTTCAAGCGCTCTATGCCGGGCCGTTTGATCGGTGTGTCCAAGGATAGCCACGGCCAGATCGCCTTGCGGATGGCTTTACAGACCCGCGAACAACATATCCGCCGCGACAAGGCTACTAGCAATATTTGTACTTCGCAGGTTCTGCTGGCCGTAATTGCCGGTTTTTATGCGGTCTATCACGGGGCGGACGGGCTGCGCCTAATCGCCAGCCGGGTGCATCGCTACGCACAGATTCTGGCTGCGGGTTTGGCGCAATGCGGCCAGCAAGTGAATAGCCAATGTTATTTCGACACCGTGGTGGTTAGCGTACCGAATCGCGCGCGCCGCATCGCCGCGCAGGCGGCTGATGTGAACATCAATCTGCGGATTATCGACGCCGATACGCTGGGGATTTCCCTGGACGAAACCACCAACCGCGAGCATTTGCGAACCTTATGGCAAGTGTTTGCTTCGCCCATCGCTGAATTGCCGGATATCGGCGCCTTGGATGCATCCCTGAATGAATGCATCCCAGACGCACTGTTGCGCGACGATCCGATTCTGCAAAATCCGGTGTTTAGTCTGTATCACTCGGAAACCGAGATGATGCGTTACATGCGCCGACTGGCGCGGCGCGATATTGCCTTGGACAGAGCGATGATTCCGCTGGGATCGTGCACGATGAAACTCAACGCTGCCACAGAGATGCAGGCGATTTCGTTCTACGAATTCAATTCCATGCATCCGTTTGCACCGCTGTATCAGGCCCAAGGCTATCAGCAATTGTTCGCGGAGCTGGAAGACATGCTCTGCGATTTGACCGGCTTCGATGCGTTTTCCCTGCAACCCAATGCCGGCTCGCAAGGCGAATACACCGGCTTGCTAGTGATCCGTAAATATCACCAGGTCAACGGCCAGGGGCAGCGCACTATTTGTCTGATTCCGGCGTCCGCGCACGGCACCAATCCGGCCAGCGCCAGTTTGGCCGGCTTGACCGTGGTGGTTGTGGCTTGCGACGAGCAAGGCAATGTCAGCGTCGATGACCTGCGCGCCAAGGCCCTGCAATATCAGGACACGCTGGCGGCACTGATGATTACTTATCCTTCTACACACGGCGTTTACGAACAAGCCTTCCGCGAGATCTGCGACATCGTCCACCAACACGGCGGTCAGGTCTATATGGATGGTGCTAATTTCAATGCCTTGGTCGGCATCAGCCGGCCGGGGAAAATCGGTGCGGACGTCGCGCATCTGAATTTGCACAAAACTTTTTGTATCCCGCATGGCGGTGGTGGTCCTGGCGTCGGGCCGATAGGTGTCGGTGCACATCTGGCGCCGTACTTGCCTGATCATCCGCTGGTCGAAGGTGTCAACCCGGCCAAAGGCGAGCACGGCACGGTCGGCACTGTATCCGCCGCACCCTGGGGCTCGGCCAGCATTTTGACCATTTCCTGGGCATATATCGCCATGATGGGCGCCACCGGCTTACGCCGGGCTACCTTGGCGGCCATCATGAATGCCAATTACATCGCCCGCCGCCTGGCGCCGCATTATCCAATTCTGTACACCGATGCCAACGGCTGGGTGGCGCACGAATGTATTATCGATTGCCATCAATTCCGCAAAACCGCCAATGTTACCGTCGAGGACATTGCCAAACGCCTGATCGATTACGGTTTCCACGCCCCGACCGTGTCGTTCCCGGTGGCCGATACCTTGATGATAGAACCGACCGAAAGCGAGAATAAAACCGAGATCGACCGCTTCTGCGCAGCTTTGATTGCGATTCGGCAGGAGATTAAAGAAATCGAAGACGGCTTGGCCGACAGCCATAATAATGTGCTGCACAATGCGCCGCATACCCATCGTTTGCTGCTCGAAGAATGGACGCTACCATATTCCCGGCAAAAGGCCTTCTTTCCAGATAGTCATCAGCACGACGACAAATACTGGCCGCCGGTCGGCCGTATCGACAACGTCTACGGCGATCGTAATGTGATGTGCAGTTGCCCGACCGATTGGGCTGAGCCGATGGAGCCCGCATCCTGAACTCAAATATGCAAGCCCTGGCTTTTGTTGACCTGGAAACCACCGGCGCCTCAGCTACCAAAGACCGCATCACCGAAATCGGTATCGTTTTGGTTGACGAGGACGGCGTGCGCGAGTGGAACCAATTAGTAAATCCGCAAACCCGCATTCCGCTGTTTATCGAGCAATTGACCGGCATCAGCAACGAAATGGTCGCCGAGGCCCCCAGCTTTGCGCAAGTGGCCGGTGAAGTGGCGGAATTGCTGGAAGGGCGCTTATTCATCGCCCACAACGCCCGTTTCGATTACGGCTTTTTGAAGAACGAGTTCAGCCGGGTTGGCATGACTTTCCGCCCCCAAGTGTTGTGTACCGTCAAACTGTCGCGGGCTTTGTATCCGCATTTTCACCGGCATAACCTGGATAGCCTGATCGAACGGCATGGTTTGCAGGCCAAAGACCGGCACCGGGCCTTGGCCGACGCCCAATTGATTCATCAGTTTTGGACCCAAGCTTACGAACAATTTTCCGACGAAACCGTCGATGCTGCCGTGCAGCGTTTGGTGGGTCGTTCTAGTTTGCCGTCCAATATCGATCCCTTATTGATTCACGACTTGCCGGAAACGCCGGGCGTTTATTTGTTTTACGGTGAGAACGACTTACCGTTGTACATTGGCAAAAGCGTCAATATTCGTAACCGGGTGTTGGCGCATTTCGGCGCCGATCATAAAAACAACAAGGAAATGAGCTTGGCCCAGCAACTGCGGCGCATCGACTGGATCGAAACCGCCGGCGAGTTGGGTGCTTTACTCACCGAGTCCAAACTGATCAAGCAAATGATGCCGGTGCATAACCAGCGCTTGCGTCGGAAAAGCGCGTTGTGCGCCTGGCAATTGCAACAGCAGGGCGAACATTTACGCCCGGTTTTGACCTGGGCAGACAATCTGGATTTTGGGGCGCAGAACAATTTATACGGTTTGTATCACAGCCAGCGCGATGCGCAAAAAGCCTTGCGCAGCGTCGCCGAGCAGCACGGCCTGTGCCTGAGCGTATTGGGCCTGGAAAAAACCGCCGTCGGCCGGCCTTGCTTTGGCCACCAGATCAAAAAATGCCGCGGCGCCTGCGTCGGTTTGGAAGCGCCTTTGGCGCACGCGGCACGGCTGTTGATCGCCATGCAAAAACTCAAACTCACCGTTTGGCCGTATCCGGGCGCGATCGGCGTGCGCGAGGCAGGGGAACTGCACATCATCGACCGCTGGTGTTATTTGGGCTCGGCCAAAAACGAGGGGGAGATAGTGGCGATATTGCAGAGCGGGCGCCCGGCTTTTGATCGGGATACCTACATGTTGCTGAGTAAGTCCTTGAAAAAGGCGGAGGTTGTGGGGTTGTCGAGAACGTTGGAAATGGTTGGTTAACATGACCTTTGCGGCGATGTTGCGGGGGAAATGGATGGAGAGTTGCAATGCTCGAATGGCGGCTGGCGCTTCGCTTATCCTCCCTACGATCCTCAGCTTCAAACACCGGATTTATTTATAATTCGAATCAGGAGAATTTATGGCGGTATATCCGATGCTGGCGTCTATGATGGCCGGTACTAACATCCATTCATCGCATGTCTTTGAAACGCGCGTCATACCGTATCTGCTGGAGACTTGGCTAGACGACTACAGACGTTTCATTAAAGGCAGTGAAATTTTCGAGACTAATGTTGACGACTTTTCGTATTTGTTCGATGTGACGGTTGAACGATTGATCGCCGCATGGGGTGTTAGCAACGGTCGACATGCTGGTGCCCGCGACCGTTCTCGAATGGCCGGCCACCCTCTCAGTGATGGTCCAGATTATCACCGGGGCCACTCTATCCCGCATACCCTGGGTGGAACGACAGATATTAACTTGGTTCCGCAGCTCGGCGCCGTCAATATTGGTCCTTTCCGGCAGCTGGAGAAACGCGCGGTAGCCACCCCCGGTTCCTTGTATTTTACCTATTGGATATACGGCGCGTCTGGCAGTCAGAGGCCGTTGTATGTTCAACAGGGTCTGTTAATCCCGGGGAGTTTTCCTGACATTAGAACTCATCCGAATTAGACGTTTATCTCGCTCCCACGCTCCGGCGTGGGAATGCATAACGTTTTCATCGGTTGCTCCAGGCCCGCGTTTATCCTTTGGATTGGGCGGGAGTTATTTCCGAATCTGTTACCACGGGGGAAATCTGTGACGAGACGTCGTCTTCCGGAATGGCGTATAGCGTTTTGCTTATACGCCTTATGACGCGTTCGGCGGTTCTTGTCCGGATCGCCGCGAGGTAAGTGCTGGCTGGACCGTGCTTTGTGGGGTGGCGAAATGGCCTAGTCTAGGCGCCATAGCGTGCTTGCTAAGCGGTCATTCGCGTCAATGCCATGCCGATAGGGCTTGTCAGGCATTTGTCGCTAGCCAAAATCCAGTGTTTTTCAGTTCCGCTTCATCGGAATGCTGCTATTATCAATCTCACACGACAGACTGTTAACTTCACTGCTCGATTCCAAACCAGCCGATGTCTGAAAACACCATCAAATACGCCCAACTTGTCGATCTTGCCAGTCTGCAAACGCTGATGGACGATTTGTACCGGGTGGTCGGCATACCAAACGCGATTATCGATACCGACGGCATCGTTATCACCAACGCCGGATGGCAAGATGCCTGCGTAAAATTTCATCGGGTCAACCACAACACATGCAGTAACTGCATAGAAAGCGATACGGCATTGGTTGAAAGCATGCTGAAGGGTGAGCGGTTTGCAATCTACAAATGTCTGAACGGGTTGGTGGATTCGGCCATGCCGATTATCGTCGAGGGCCAGCACGTCGCCAATATTTTTACCGGTCAATGTTTTATTGAGCCTCCCGATCTGGAGTTCTTCCGCCGCCAGGCCCGGCTTTATGGGTTCGAAGAAAATAGTTATCTGCAAAGCATCAGCAAGGTACCGGTCATTGCGAAGCAGCGGCTGGAAACCATCACCGAAATGTACGCGCAACTCGCGCAAGCTTTTGCCAAACACGGCGCGGATCGGTTGCAGCAAAAGCAGGCGGCTGCGGAATTGGCGGAGCTGAATAACGAATTGAATCGGCGCGTCGAGGAAAGAACCGAGCAACTGATTCAAAACAATCAGCAACTGCTGTTGGAAAAGCGGGCCTTGGCCGCCAGCGAAGCGCGCTTATCGGCGCTATTCAAACACATGAGTAGCGGCGTGGCGGTATACCGAGCCAGCGAGGACGGCCGGGATTTCATTATCATCGGTTTCAACAAAGCCGCCGAGCAAATCGAAAAAATCACCCGCAAAGAATTGATCGGTAAAAAACTTACCGAAATGTTTCCGGGGGTATTCGAATTCGGCTTATTCGAAGTCTTGCATCGAGTGGCCAAAACCGGAACGCCGGAGGCTTTTCCGCCGTCGTATTACCATGACGAGCGGATTCAGGGTTGGCGGGAAAATTATGTGTATAAATTGCCTGGCGGTGAAATCGTCTCGATTTACAACGATGTCACGGAGCGCAAGCTGGCGGAAAAGGCCTTGCATCTGACGCAGTTTTCGGTGGATAGAGCCACTGAATGTTTGTACTGGATAACCGCCGACGCTAGATTCCAATTTGTAAACAACACCGCCTGCCAAGTATTGGGTTATAGCCGGGAGGAGTTGTTGACATTTTCGGTAATGGATATAGACAAGGAGTTAACAGCGGAAAATTGGCCCGCGCATTGGCAGGAAGTCAAACAAAAAGGCGCGTTAAAAATGGAAGCCATTCATCGCTGTAAAGACGGCCGGGAAATTCCGGTGGAAGTGGCCGCGAATTATCTGGTCTTCGAAGGCCTGGAGTATAACTGCGCGTTCGTGCGCGACATCAGCGAGCGCAAAGCCCTGCAAGCGGAGTTGGAGCGCCAGGCGCGCATCGATTATCTGACCGGGATTGCCAATCGCCGTTATTTCATGGAGCAGGGCGAAGCGGAGTTGGCGCGCAGTGATCGTTACGGCAACCCGTTGTCGGTATTGATGCTGGACATCGACTATTTTAAAGCCGTCAACGACAACTACGGCCATGCGGCCGGCGATCAGGCCTTGCAAAAACTGGGCTGCATTTTGGTGGAAGTTTTGCGGGAAATCGACATTCCCGGCCGCATGGGCGGCGAAGAATTTGCAATCTTATTACCGGAAACCGGCTTGCTTAAAGCCCTTGAGGTGGCGGAGCGACTCCGAAGCGTGGTGGCCGGCAGCGTGATTCCGGTTGAATCGGGGTTTGAATTGCAATTTACCGTATCGATTGGCGTGGCTACCCTGACGGATAAAAACAGCAGTATCGGCGATTTACTGAATTTGGCTGATAAGGGTTTGTATCAAGCCAAACACAGCGGCCGGAATAAGGTCTGTAGTTTTTCGCTACAACATTAGAATTGCATCGACTCGTCAAAACCCTCTCAACTCCGCGCCGCTTCGATAAATTGCGCCAAGGCCGCCACGGAACCGAAGATTTTCACCACATCGTCGCGTTCGGCATCGATTTTTACCTGATAAGTTTTGCGAATCGCCAAGCCCAGTTCCAGCGCGTCTATGGAATCCAGGCCCAAGCCATCATTGAACAGCGCGGCATTGCTGTCTATATCCGCCACATCGACATCTTCCAGCGCCAGTGTGTCGATAATCAGGTGTTTTATTTCAGTTTCCATCTCGCTCATGGCGTTCTCGTTGTTGAGTAAAATAATCCTGTAAATACTGCGTTAAGCGCCGCACCGCTATCGAGCGCGGTTGCAGTTCTCGGAAAGGCTGTAATTCGACATCCTCGCCTACAATCATTTGCAAATGAAAACGCCGCTGTGGGATTTGGTACCAGGCTTGGGTTTTGGTTAGGGTGCTGGGTTTACAGGTCAGCGTTACCGGCGTGATTATACTATCGGCTTGTAAGGCAATGGCCGCCGCGCCGCGTTGAAATCGATAGGCCCGGCCTGGCACCGAGCGGGTGCCTTCCGGAAAAATGATCATGGTGCCGCCGTTTTGCAGCCAAGTGGCGCAATCATTGACCATCGTTTCAGAATCGGCGTTGCTGATATAGCCGGCATTCAAGATTGGGCCGCGCATCGCCGGGTTATGCCACAGGCTGGCCTTGACGATGCAGTTGGCTTGTTTGATTCGGCTGATCAGAAATACCACATCCACCAAGGTTGGGTGGTTGGCGACAATCAGCTGGCGGGGACGGTTGAGTTTTTCCAGGCCGATCACTTCATAGCTCATGACGCCCAGTCTGTGCATCAAGCCTATAAACACATAAAAACTCAGATGTACCGTGTATTGCGCCCGGCAGGCTTTTTCGGCGCGGCTGCCCGGCCATATGGCCAAGAGCGGAAACACCAGCAGCCACAGCATCACGCCGCCGATCCCGAAGCTGGTAAAGCTGATCGCCGTGGCCAGTAAACGCCAGCCGTAATCAAGTTTTTGAATTAGAGTTTGTGCCATCGCCAGCTGCGGTTCTGATCGCCGAACTGCAACATAGCTTGGTCGGCGGGCAGGAATTGGATTAGGGGCGGCAATTGTAGCGGTTACTGACTATCGTGACGAGTTATCGACGATAAACCTAAAAATCAGTTGAGGGGTTTGCAAACCGTTCGTGGTCGACTTGCAGGGATGCAGTAAGTACAGCAAAGCAGGAGCAGTTGCTGAGCACATCACCACCCCGCCCATCCTTCGCCAGGCCCAGGGCGAACGGAATGTCGATATGCTCAACTGCGTATTACTATCAATCAAAGGGCTTGGAACTATGTTCCTGATGAATTGCGGACTTTATATGCAGCCCGGTAGCGGACGAGAATCCTCTTTACTGAATTGCGGCAAGGTGGCGAAGGCTTCCTTCAGCTTTTCGTGCCACATCTTGCGGATTTTGCTCAGATACTCGTTGTCCTCCTGGAAACAATAGTATTCGTCCAGTATCAGTGTATCCCGATGATAGATCAACAGTTCCACCGGAGCGCCGACGCTGGCGTTGCTGCGCATCGTCGAATCCATCGAAATCAAACAGCAGCGGCCGGCTTCGTGCAGTGAGGTATCGATTTTTAAAAATCGGTCCAGTACCGGTTTGCCGTATTTGTTTTCGCCGATTTGCAGATAAGGCGTCTGCCTGGAAGTAGTGATGCAATTGCCTTCCGGGTAAATCAAATAAGCGCCGTGCGGTTCCTGGCCGATTTGCCCCGCCAAAATAAAAGTGGCGGACGGATTGAAGCTGCTTTGGCCGGCATCCACATGGCGGCGCTGTTTTTCGACGCTGATCCGTCCCAGATAGGCGGCCGCTTCCGACAGATAGTTGACCGTGTCCAGATTAACTTCGGTCTCTTCCTTCATATCGCGCTTCAACTGGTCGATTACGGCCTGCGTGGTGGCCAGATTGCCGGCGCTGAGCAGCACGATTTTCCGGTCAGATGCCGTACAAAATGGGTGCATTTTGCCGTAAATGCTGACGTTGTCGATGCCGGCATTGGTTCTGGAATCCGAAGTTAAGACCAATCCGTCCTTTAGAGATACAGCAATACAGTAAGTCATGTGCTCTGTGCCTGAATATAGGGATAGCCGAAGTGTACTAAAGATACAACGCAAAGGCCAAGGCAAGTCTTGCATTAACGCGTAGTTGATTATGTTCGCCGTTAGTGCTGGGGTATTTGCACCACAACGATGCGACGCGGCCGGCTTTTGGGATCAGTTAGGTGCAAAATGAGTTGGTTTAACAGCTAGTCGAAATTCCGTGTTTGTCGCGCTAGGTGGGCTGTTTTCCGCCGATAAGCTTGAATGGATTCACAAAAATTTGCCAATTTATTGCTCAATTAAGGTCTGAATAAACGCTTTTCAAGCGCCGGTTAAGACAAACTTCGTCGCTGTTTTTTTCTGGAATAATCTATGCTTGTTTACCGCAATTGTCGAAATAAGGTCATTAAAACAGTGTCTTAGTGGGGTTTTTGAGATTCTATGGTTTTCGTCAAGCTGCATTGTTGAGGCAAGCAATTTTCTGAGCGTCAAATCGGGCATCGGCTTGTTGCCAAAGCGAGAATGCGATGCGTAATAATTTTCTGGCGATAATC